>Ga0126342_10014424_pt1 | contig 13960 bp, 10 predicted proteins | sample Cyp1metagenome_FD_92528 | JGI IMG/M metagenome (GOLD analysis project Ga0126342, IMG submission 92528) | Coral microbial communities from Lord Howe Island, Old Settlement Bay, Australia - Cyphastrea 1 metagenome | ecosystem: Host-associated > Invertebrates > Cnidaria > Coral ...
ATATATATATATATATATTTACATAATTACATTTAAGTATATCAGTGTATATACTACATATATTTATATACAGCTAGTATATTGGCATAGTCATTATGGTAATCATTTACTAACTGGGATGCCCCCCAAAGCACAGCCCAAGCGTGGCAGGACACTTTCCTGCGGCTGCTGGCTGACTACCACCAAACGGTGGCGGGAGAAGCAAGCCGTTAGGATAAAAACCGTCCGTCTTGCGGGGACATTGCTTGGTTTTGTTGGAAGCTTCCCCGCATTCAACAACCAATAGCCGGATTTATCTATATCTATCTATCTATATATCTATCTATTTTTTAATATATTTCATGGTTTATTTTACCAGATGGGGCCCCTTTTCTGAAAAGGACACTTTACCAGTCGGGGGATTTAATCCTATACTTCAGATTGCCATTTCAATGCTGGCGGTGGAATCGTGAAACCTGCTCCTATAAGCCACTAAGCCCGTGGATTTGGAGCGTCCTGAGCAGTCAGCTTTTTCAGACAGCAGTTGTACCCTGAAATTTAGTCCATCAATCCTTGAAAAAAACATGGGAAGCCACTTGGGAAGTGGGCGCCTGTGTTTGGTTGAGCCTCCTGGCATGGCTTGGACCCTCCCAAGCATTCCAAAGATGTTTGGACAGGACATTGCTATGTGCAGAACTATTCCTTTCTTGGTATCCAAAGATTTTTCTGACCATATTCAGTTGAAGTCTGGTGATTTTAAGATTGGTTATATGAAGTTATATCGTTCATCCCTCATGTTGTAGAACCACTAGTGAACCATACCCCACCCAAGTTTGTGTTATGTAATTGTTGGTTAAAAAAGCACTCAAACAAGTGGTTAATATTATTTTAGATTATGTGTGAGGATAAGTCAATACCTATCAAACCACTTGGATTAGCGGTGCGCATTAGTTGGTCCCACAGCATTAGATACCTTGAGGTCATGGAAAAACCTGTAAATAAGCAAATCCGAGAGAAATTGATGGATTTAAATGGGAACTTCCAACCTTTGAAAATGGGACAATCCCGTTTTTAATGGGAATATCTATCAATTGGCGTTTCTTCCATTGCCAGATAGGCCAGATATTGTTGTTTTATTTTTCTTCCTGGAGGTTATCGTTCATCCTTGTCAAGCAGCCTAGCGGGCCTATCTCTAAGCTGCCGGTCCGCTTCAGCCCCAGACCGTGGCAAAGTTCGAGCCAAGCTTTGCAACAAACTCGCCGGGCAACCCATTGGCAGCAGCAGTGCGTTGCATACACGAGGAAATGAACATGACTTTAAAATCTTCAAAGATTCACGGGCATTCATAAATTATGGTATTTTGGGTGCTACATTTTCAGAGAACCTCTTTCTTTTGGGGGTGGACTAGCCTTGAGTTTCTTTGGGACTATAGTGATCTTGACTGGCAGGTGTCAAGCAACTTGGCCGGTGGGGAAGCAATTTAAATACCATAAATTTGCCGTTTCAATCCATTTCCCCAAGTTCGGACCGGGGTTAAACAAATGTGGTTTCCATAGTTTTTGAAGGGCTTCCTTATGAAAGTCTTCAGGTCTTTACAGCCATCCGCAGGCTGAGCAATTGAAGACGATGGGGGATGAACTCGTAAGTCAGGGACTCTCAGCATGCCATGGGATGGCATGGGGGATTGTTTCGTATTCCCAAACGGTGGGGTTCAATACCAACATCATACCCATGACGGATCCATGGTGCTGGTATATATATGCTAACATGACTGGGGTATATTGATGGGATCCATGTTACCATATAGATAGAACCATGGATCCGTCATGGGATATGATTTTGGATGACTTGGGGCCGACTTTAGGCAGCCACAGAAAGTTTGGTGGGATCCATCCGCTGTTTGGAAGTTGAAAGGTCAAAAGTGTGCACAAAAAGATCTGGATTTGGAGGTGTTTGGTGCCCATGGTACCCTCCATTAAACGAAGCTAGCTATGGAAAATGGTGATTGTCTAAAAGATGATGTGCCTGTACCTCCTAAAAACGTTGATTTTCTAACAGCAAACTGTTAGTTTCTCAGAGGATTGTCTTAGATCCTTGTTGTTTCTCCGGCCAAAAATGGCCGATTGCAGTCGGAAGAGATTTTAAATTCCTGTTTGGATACCCCTCCTGATTGGGTCAGATAGGGGGCTTACAGTAACTGGTTTTGTGGTGATGTCTATAGCCCATGAGGGATGCATCAAAATGTTCACGGTCCATCAGATTGGTTTGGTTGAGTTTGCCAGTTCCATAATTTGAGAAGCAGTTCCCATTTTCATCCACCAACAAGCCGATATATCTTGGATGATCTTGGCAGCTAGGAAATATGCCGTCATTAGCTTGCAACCCTATCAAAAGATAATACGTGGCCCAGTTCAAATTAGTATTAAATCACCCAGTTCATAAGTATTTAATGATTTCCTTCCAGAATATTTATATCTATTATATTATATCATATTATATCATATCTTGTCCTATGCTCCCAACTTGGCTCTTATTTTTCAGGTGATCCAACCAATCAGAACATCTCAACTCAAGAATATCATCTCCGCAGTTTTTAGCCTCTGCCTCCCCCAAAAAAATCACACCGCCGCTTTGCCATGTCCCGCCGCGTGCTGCTGCCGTGTGCCCTGCTGGCGCTCGCCGTGCTGGTGCCCTGCTTCGTTGGCGGCGGAACTCGCGGCGGAAACGGCCGGGCGCTGCGGGTGCCGCGAGAAGGGACCGCCGCACCCAAGGCGACCACCGAGACGCCGAAGCCCAAGGAGGAGCCCAAGGAGCCCAAGGAGCCCAAGGCAGAGACACCTAAGTCTGTGGCTTTGGTGCAGGTGACGAAAGAGAAACTTGGAGAATTTGCAGGATCTAAAGGGCTGGATCTTTTTGGCAAATGCCATCCCTCGATCATAAACATTCCCACCAGGTATTGAATCATATTGAATCTGTGCAGTACAGTACCCTGCTATTGGAAGGGAGACATTAAGCAATATGCCTTAATGGGCCATCAAGGTAAACAACAGTGATGGAACGCGCAACCTCGTGATTGGTGGTTTCATTCATTAGGCCCAGAAAAAGGGATGATTTAAGTTTGGATGTTCCGTTTTTGTACATTGTACGTGTTTAGCATGGTGCCCCAACTGCCCCAATGCAGAGCGTGAGATGTTGGTAGCAAAGATGGAAGGGAAGCATTGCAGACGGTCGGTATCTCAGAGACAGGTTCAAAATCATCAGACATGGCAGATGTCATCCACATTCCCGACAGGAGCGAATGTTTGCCAAAGATAGCACACTGATAAACTGCCACAGAACTATGGAACATCACCATTTCAATGGGTAAATCCACTATAAATGGGCCATTTTCAATAGCTATGTTAAATTACCAGAGGGTACTCTATCTAGTCAACGTTTTCCAGCAGTTGGATCATACAATGAGGTGAGTCAAGGGCCAAGGGTATTATTCAGCCTTAAAACAACAGGTGTTTTTGGCGATAAATCAGCCCCTAAAACATCAGCTGCTCCACCAGTCACCAGCCCTGGATATGAATGGGGGTACATCACGAGATACATCACGAGCCCCACAAGGACAATAGGTGCAACAAATCGAGGAAACCAGTGCATTTCAACTGCTCCCTCCGAGCAAGGAACGCGATCTCTCAAGCCGCTCCGGCTTCTCTGAATTCATAATGGCGGAAGAACAATGAAGTTCATTTGGAGTATTTCTTTGATTAAAAAACGTAATTCATATCTTAACGGAACTGCTTTTAAGTATATTTACATATATCTACCTCCCATTTTAGTTCACTTCCTGCATTTCCATATGCCATACATGGAGCATATGGGTATAGATATATATATATATATATATTAACATTAATTATATATATATATATATATATATATATTATTAAATGAATAAATAAATATATATATATATATATATACATACATATATATATATATATCATGATTCCATGATATTTCCATAGTGGTTTTCCCGATGTTCAGCCTCCGTCAGGAACGCCATTGCCACCGCGGGCGTCCTAGGAGGCCTCACCGGCCTCCTCTTGGGCGGCTTTTGGATCGGCGCGGCGGGCTTTGTGGCCACCTCCTACCTGGCCAAGAAGGCCTTGGTCGGCTGTCCCCTGTCGATTGCCATAGATACAATGGAACAGTATGGAACCCAACAGTTGAGACATATTTGATGTGAAACTTTTTTGATTTTTTGATAGAATATGGTTCTTTGGGAAATTTGATTCTGTTTCAGGGTCTGAAATTCTGGCGGGTGTAGGTCTATAAGTTTACTTTTAACTCGTGTTCATAGGTAGGGCTTATGGGAATTCTTGGCTGTAGTTAGGTTGGCTTATAAACCAACAGACATCACTGTGGGCACCACGTGATGGGGTGTTTTTTCGGGATGGGGATGGGAGGTAGGATGTTCGTATGGGTCTACAGATAAGAAACTACTGTACATGTATATCTTGCTGTAGTTGATATATGTGGGATGTGGGATAGATATGGGAAAGGCCTGGAAAGCCACAATGATAGGACACCATTCCCATGAACTGAGCGAAGAAATCGGGCATTCCATGGCACTCCCAATGATTGTTGAAGCCTTGGGCCCCCATGGCTACATGGACATGCTACTGGAAATCATGGCGAGCCCCCAGAAACTCATGAGTGTCTATATCTATCTATCTATCTATCTATCTGTCTATCTATGTATCTATCTACCTATCTATCTATCTATCTATATATATATTTATACATTGAGGGATGTATGTATATACATGCAAATATTGTCTTTATTCCTAGGTGTACACTCATACATATACATATGCATGCATCCATGCATCCATCCATCCATCCATCCATCCATCCATCCATCCATCCACATTTACATATACATATATATATATATATATACATTCGCATATACATATACATACATATACATTTTTACAGTTTATATACACACCTATAGACATAGACATACACATATATTCATACACACACATATATATATATATATATGTATATATGTATAATGTTGTATTTATTTATTCCTGTTTTTGTGATTTTAATGTGCGTACTATGCAACAGGACTACTGGCTTCATCTGTGTCGAGTAGCAGTGGCAAAATCGCCGCAGGACGACGACGTCTCCGCGGTTCTGAAGGGTGTATCTTCCGCGTCCTTGGAGGCCTTGAATTATGTGGACTCCCTGAACAAGAAGTATGAAGCTTTCACGATTTGGACTGGATTTTTACTGGGATTTTCACTGAAATTTTGAAGGATTTGGTAGGATTTGATGGGTGCTGTAGTCCCTGAAAAAGAATATCTACCGTAAATTGGGATTCTTTTCTGGGGGGGTTTTGTTGAAATTGTGTTCCAGTGGCGGTTGTTCATGATTGTTCCAATTTGTTCCGAGTCCGATTACCATTCCTATCCCATAGGATCCATGTATGCTATATATGATGACATTTACCATCAATATACCCCAAAATGTTAGCATATATACCATACATGGATCCTATGGGTATTTTAACAGGATTGATTCAACCCACTTTCTGACGGTTTGCGCCGCCATGGGATAGCCAGAAATCCAGTGGTTTATCATGCTGCTTCCCATGAAAAAGGCTAGTAACTGGGTAACTCTTCTTTGTTTTTCTCAAAACCAAACCTGACACATGTCATAGACAGACGTTGTGCTGTGAGGATCATGCATAGTCTCAGGGGTCCTTGTGGATGTGTGAGTTGAATCGTCACTTGTAGCGACCTTAGAGGCCGACCTTTTTTCGGATGGCTGACCGCAGTATGGAGAACCCACAACTGACGGATTGATCTTTTTCAAACTTGCTGACTCTCTGGTAAACTAGACTATGGAAAATCTCATAAATGGGCTATTTTCCATAGCTATGTTAGTTTACCAGAGGGTAATTGTCATAGTTTATCCTGGAGAACACGCAAACTTTCACTTGGACATTTGATTTTTTTTGATGGTTGAATAGGTGTCATTCCAGGCATGAAGAGCATTTGTGCCCTAGTAAACGGGAATCTGACAATGCCGCAAATTTGTTCATTCCCCTAGTTGAAAGTTCAGGGTTGCAACTTGTTCTTGGTGAATTATAACGGCCCTTCTCGACGTTGTTGCATACGATGGTTAGTAGGGCGAACGGGGAACTTTGCAAGCATTACAGTTATTCCATGGATCCTATGGGTGATCCTATGATTCATTCAAATTTGATTGTTTAAGCCACTCCCGTTTTAATCTACAGCCAGCCTAGGAAGTCACCGACAAAGTCGGCGGAGCATTGTCCGGCGCACTGGACATGCGCTTGTCGTTTTTTTTTGGGGGGGGTGCGCTGTGTCACCGGGAGCGCCTGGAAAAACATGGAAAAATGAGTGGCAGTTCCCTGCCATGCTTGTCCTCATAGCCAGATGTGTTTGGGAAATTCAGAGCCAGGTAGCCAGGTATGGGGCGCTTTACCAAAGAGGCCTCTCGCACTATACATACCCCTACATATACATACCCAAACCTTCAGAATAACCATCGCAAACAGATAAAAAGGGTTCATCTTACAACATGTCAAAATGTTTGAAAACCGATGCATTTGTAACTCTAAAGTTGCGTTCCTTGTTTTAACCCACAATCTTATTACTTGTTTACCGGGTTTTTGGATTATGTAGTGACACTATATTTGCATACACATCACTTCTTTAATATATGCACACATCGCATTTGCATATGTATATCTAAAGATATGTATGACATATTTAGTGAGCCCCCCCCCCAAAAAAAATGTTTCATTCATCTAGGATTTTCTGTTTTGTTATCTTTCTTGGGGTTTACTATATCTATATGTATATTTACACTTGTAAACATAGTTTAGTATCTGTACACACATGTAATCATTATATGAATAAATAAACAAATATATATATATATTTTTACATATGTATACTATTTTATATTGATATATATATAGATTTGTATGTATCCTTAGTTATCCCATTCTAAAGACTGGAGCTCCGTTGCCGCGATCTCCTTTTGCAGGACTCCACGGAAGGCGAGACCTCGTCCTCGGTGAAGTCCGCCTTGAGCATCTTGGCACAGGGCGATCCGAGATCCCAGAAACCATGGTGGATGTAGGGAAAATTTCTGGGATATTGGGATATTATTGGAATATGTCCATCATATTTACTGGGATAATTTCTGGGATATTGGGATATGATTGGAATACGCTGGGTGGAAGAAATCCTGCACCAGTTGAAAACGGTACGGTAAACATCCCATTATTCATATAGGGTTTCAACCATCCTTTTGGTGGTGCAGGATTTCGCAACCATCCACAGTATGTCCATCGATTATAGATACCAATTCATATTTCCTGGGATAATTTTCTGGGATTTATGGAATTATAGAAGATTTGGATATTATTGGAATTAGTGAATTGGTGGAATATTGGAATATTTATGGACATGTTTGTCGATTATTGGGATATAATGGATTTATGGAATACCAACAAAAATCATAAAAAACTTGTATATACTGGGATATACTGGGAATCTAATCATTAAATGACGTGGATGGTTGCAAAATTCCAATCACCAGTTGGCAGGTTCTTGATAGATGGACAAAATCCCACTGTAATCCCATGAAATTTACAGTGTTGAATTACGTACGTTACTAATATTTACCAACTGGTGCAGGATCTCTTCCATCCACTGTATTAAGGAAGTGTTGATATGAATTGGGGATGGGATTAAGATGGAAGTGACAAAGATAAGGATTGGATTTGCTGGGCATATTCTAGAGAATCTTCCCCGGATATTACTTTTTTGAATCATCAATCATTAGTAAAATGATCCATGATTGATCCAGATCCATGATAAGATCCGTGATTCATGATGACATCAATCATTATTAGTAAACGTCATCATCAATCATAGATTCAGAATGATCCATGATTATCCATGATTTGGAATCAATGCCACTCAAGGCCTGCCGAACCTTGCATGTCAGTTTTTTTGCCGCAGAGAATGTGCCCAGTCATGCGGATCATGAACAGCCACACCGATTATTGTATGCTGATGTCATTGCCAATGCCAGAAGGAAACAACAAGACATGCTGTATGATTGATTTATGTGGTATAATTATGTATCATTGGTACTCATCCATCCAAATTTTGGGAAGACGGTCGATGGTCGACTCGTGGTGTCACATCGTGCCCGGGGTATTGCTTCAATGCGTTGAAACCATCCGGCCCATACTTCTTCAAAATAAGCGACTCCGAAGGAGAGGTAGCTCGCATGGAGTTCAAACTCTATAAGACCCATGGACTTGCAGGTGACATTGTCATTTGGGAATCTGATACTACCCCAATTGCCTGACCCAAAAATGGTGGCAATTCTGATACGGAAAGCTAACACAGAAGTTGAGACTGCTACTGCTACAGATTGGATCAGGATACCAGCGAGTCCGTCAGTTCGACAGTTGGTCAAGTGAGTGGGCACCCCCAAAGCGCCTGCCAAAAAGTAAGCAATAAAACATATACCTAGACCCTCCGTGTGTACCCATAAGAATTGTGTTTTTACCCGATAAGTTTAGCACTTTTTCCCCAAACATTGTGGCCACACTGAAGGGGTTCTTACGGTAAGTGTTAAGGCCCGGTGTTCAATCGAGGTGGTATCGGTCGCGTTTGGCATTTTCCCTGTAAATTTCTGCGCAAAATGCCTCTTGTGACCTGTCCATGTGCATTTTGTGCATTTCGACTGCGCAGGCTCGCACAAAATGCTTGCCGCGGGATACGGATACAGCATTTTCCCTGCAAATTTCCGCACAAAATGACTCTTGTGACATGCCCATGTGCATTTCGCCTGCGCGGGCTCGCACAGGATGCTTGCCCCGGGATTAGCGTCCGGCATTTTCCCTGTAAATTTCCGCACAAAATGCCTCTTGTGACATGTCCATGTGAATTTCGACTGCGCAGGCTCGCACAAAGTGTGCTTCCCGCTCTTGGGATCGGTCTTCCTCCTCAACATCCTCCTCCTCAACATCATCATCTTCCTCCTCCTCAACATCCACATCATCATCTTCCTCTCCTCCTCCTCCTCATCATCATCACCATCACCATCACCATCATCATCATCATCGTCGTCATCATCACCATCTTCCTATCATCATCATCATCATCATCGTCATCATCATCATCATCATCAACACTCATCATCATCAACACTCATCATCATCCTCATCATCATCATCATCATCATCAACATCATCAACATCAACAACACTCATTATCATCATCATCAACATCATCATCACCATCAGCAGCATCATCTTCATCATTTTAATGAACATGATAATACATTCTCCTTTTACTCCCTGCCACACTCTTTTGGGGTCTTTTGCCATTTTTTCAGGGTATCTGGAGAGCCTAGGTAGGCATACTACATTATGTAGAACAGGCTTGTACATAATAGACTGTTTGTATATATATATATAGAATAGATTTCATAAATACCATAAAGGTTTATATATATATATATATATACAGTATATACATATTGAAATAAACACGAATAAAATAAGAAAACATATTATCAATAGCTGATTTAAGCAGATGTTACTTTGCCAAGGGGCCTACGTTGTTTTGTTTTAAACGGCCCAGGCTCGGCGAAAGAAGCCATTGACAGCTTTGACAAGGAGATGGGAATGGTGAGACAATTTGGCCATTGGGATTTCAATAATGTGAGTAAAACAATGTCATAAACCAACCATTTGGGAATTGGTTTAAACCTATACAAACAGTGATTTGTGCGATTGTTTATTATTGTTTTATATTCTTTTACCCACATTGTTACAAAGGTTTTCAGTTGCCCATGGTTGTCCGGTGATATGGCCAAATACCAGGGGAAATCTTAATTATTTCAAAGGATGTGTTCAGAGGTTGGGTTGTTGACATTTTTTAAGCATCATAGAAGTAAATATTTCGAAAATTATCAGCAACCATTATATTTATAATGGTCAAAAATCAAATCATCAACCCATGTTTGGAATCTGGCCGATCAGAATTTGGTTGATGGTTTGATGAATATGTGGCCGTTCATTGATTAGATTATTCGTCAAAAATCAAATCATCAACCCATGTTTGGAATCTGGCCGATCAGAATTTGGTTGATGGTTTGATGAATATGTGGCCGTTCATTGATTAGATTATTCAATACCATCAACAATCGACAATGGGGTTAATGATGGTTCATGGTCACCAAGTTTGGGCCTAATTGGGTGTTATTTGGCTGGTGATTTTTAATCCACCATCATTCACCATCAATATTGGGATGAATTACCAACAGTCATGGGGACCAACCTAAACATGTTTGAGCAGACATGACATATCTATTGTTGATTTACTGGAGGGTGCCCTGTAGTAATCAAACATGGCAATAGGTAATTCTCGTGTGGCATGTGCAGATGAATTACTAATTAAAACCTCCGTTTATAGTTTATGGTGGATGTCCCATTTTGTGGTTTGCAACTTGAAATTCATCATAGTTCATCCCAGTTGAGTGAGCTGCCTCAGATGGAAAAACAAAAACATACAGTGCTTCTGCGGCGGTGAAACCTGAATTACAACAAGGTTGACATCCATTTGTGCATGGTCAATTTTACCCCTCCAGTAAACTAACATAGTTATGGAAAATGTCCATATTCAATATGTAAATTTACTATCTATACCATAGCTATGTTAGTTTAGCAGAGGGTACCGCTCACACCTCGAAGTGCTAATTGGAATCATGACCTCTGTGTCTGTGTGTGTCATCTCAGATGGCCTGGGGGAATGTGGCCTGTGGAGGTTTAGAGTGGTCACATGTGGTCACCATCCCCACAAACGGCCATTTCACTGCAGCTTTGTGAGCTGAAATCCATGTGTAATATTTTTAAATCCACTGAAATCCACTCTTTCTAGACTTGTCACAGTCCAATGACAAATCGCTGGTGACATGTTGCAGGATATCGGTATCAAATCGACCTTGGGAGGTTTGGTGCTCGCTGGTGTCTTGTTTGATCCAACTGATCATCGCTCAGCTGCAGGATTGACCTTGCCAGTCTTGCAGAGTAGGTTACCCTCTGGTTATTTAACATAGCCATGGAAAATGGCCCATAAAAATAGATGATTTTCCCAGCTATAAACCTCCATTTAAAAGGGATTTCCCATGGCTAGGTTAGTCATATCCAGATGGTAATATTTTTTGTTGAGCTACACAGCTACACATGAGAAAATATGCCTGGGTCAAACGTTTGGGGGTGGATGGACCGATGGAGTCTTGTGTGCTAGACATGTGTTGGCAATTTTTGGAGCTTGTCATATCTAGTCATATCTAACAGCTAACAGGGTGAGGATGGGCCGAAAAGTGGACATGGATTTAAGTTGGATATGGGGGGCATGACTTTGTAGCAGTTGTTTTTTTTTTTAATCTGGTTTGATTTTGTTCTGTAGCAACAAACCCGGATCATATTCGGATCATTATATATATGTGTGTGTATACACTTAAGAAAAGAGTTTCACTGCGAGACGCTTGCTGTGTGGACCATTAACAATCTGATGATGATTGGGATGCCGCCCCGGATAAATACATTTATGGCAGCTCAAATTTGAAGATTGGTTAAGTGAGTCACTAATCAAACATGGTTCACCATTGTCATTTTTGCTTCTGATTTTTCCTATAGCTTGAAAAATGAAAGTATGCATTAATCATATCTTTTACTTTTACTACTTAGGAGTCATGATTTTCTTTTGTTGAGCAACCAGTGGTTTTGTAACCCTTATCACTATACATATATATAATATATACGTATATACATATATATATATGTGAATCGTGATAAACAAATGTATTATGTATAAGGTTAGAATGAAATATAATATTTATATAAATATATATATAAAAAATATTCAGGTGCAGTTAGTTGCTAGGGTAGGGTGCATATAAGACCGCAAATCTGCGCCCATAAAAATATTTGTAAATACACATACGGTTTTACCCCATATTATAACTCCAAACACGCACTACTTCGGTATATATATATATGAAGGATATATATAATTAAAGACCATTGCGATATTGCTGTCCTCTCTCACCTTTTTGGAATGGATAGGAAACTCCAAACTCCATCAGGCTGAGGAAAAAATAATCCAACGTTGTGCGCCGATGAGGTTCGGACTTGGCCAGCCAGCTGGCAACCAAGGTGGTGGAGCTCAACAAGGAATACAAGGCGCAACTGGAAACATCGGAAGAACCTGGAAAATCTATAGAAAAACGATGGAAAATGTATGGAATCATGGAATATCATCATTTTTCAGTGGAAGATCTATGGAAAATCTATGGAATATCCTTAGTTTTTAGTGGAAGATCTATGGAGAATCGGTGGAACATCTATGTTCTTACTGGGGCAAGTTTAGATTTTGTGCAAATGATAGGAACATATCATCGTTATATGATCTACTGGGTGATTTTTCCCCATTCAAATCATTCAACTAGTAGATAAACATTTTTGGGTTGAGGATATTGACGATCTGCTATTTTGTTAGCAACCATTTCATGGCAGGGCCCATAAATGTACTGCCTGATTTTGCGGAGTCTGTGATACATACATATATTATATATATACATATATATATATATATGCACATATATATATGCACATATATATATATACTGTTAACAGCGCTGGGTGCCCTCGAGTAAACTAATATAGCTATGAAGAAATGACAAATCACATTTTTTAATTTCTTTGGCCATTTTCAATAGTTACGTGAAACTACCAGAGGGTAGTGTTCTTGGCATTTGCGAGTAAATCCTGGGATGACGTGCCAAATGAGAAAACATATATTCCAAGCTCTTTGACAGCAAACAGTTCGTAATTCTACGGGGATTCAGTCATTGCCCCTGGATGATGGATGATATCCTTCTGTTCCCAGCTCCCATGAAACTTGATGCTGGCCTCACCGCAGGTCACAGACCAGATCCAGAGCAAAATCGATGAAGCCGTGGACAAGTCGAAGAGCAAAGCATAATGCTTGCGGCTTGCGGTTTTGATGCCGATTTTTGGCACAGACGTGATTTACAAAACTTCACCATTTTGAGAGATTTGGTGAGGCCAAATCTTGAATAATCCCAAACTTAGGGATTCTCCAACCATGGCTTGAAAGAATAAGATGTCAATGCCAAGTGATTTTTGCGGCAGAGGGAGCAAAATTCTCCTGCAGCGCGATTGCTGAGCTGACATGGTGCAGATGATCTCCATGCAAATGTGGATGTAATTGATGTACCCTCTGGTAAACATACAAAAAGCTATTACAAATGGTCAGAGAAATAGTGGATTTACCCAGCTATAAAAATGGTGATTTTCCATAGTTTTGTGTACGTTTACCAGAGGGTAGCATACCTGAACACCAGACTGCTGTTTTGACTGATAGGCCCTTCATGTCATGCCTCCATTTCATGGGAGACATTCTCCCAAACAGTTGTCATGTGGCTCTAGTTTGCGAATAGCATGACGTGCATAGTTGATGTTACTCCATTCCGTCATGTTCCAGTTATGCTATACTTACCGGTTTTTCTTGGGAATCATCCATAGTTGATCACCAATGGCCACCAAGCCAAACAGAACCCCTGTATTGTTTTGAGGTGACAAAGCTTCTGCCTTGGAACGTGTGAATGATGCTCTGACGTCCGGGCCAAGGGGGCTGAAGGAGAACGCGGGTGCCATCCCAGTCGACACATCTCTTGTTTATCGATTCTCTTGATATGAAGGGTAGTTTAATCGAAGGAAGTTTAGAAGTCAAACTTCCGACAATATGGACAGATGAAAAGCAGAGCAGGGAAGATGCAGAGAGAAGAGAAAGATTAGAAGAGAGAAGAGTAGAAGAGAAAGAGTCAGAAG
>Ga0126342_10014425_pt1 | contig 13960 bp, 12 predicted proteins | sample Cyp1metagenome_FD_92528 | JGI IMG/M metagenome (GOLD analysis project Ga0126342, IMG submission 92528) | Coral microbial communities from Lord Howe Island, Old Settlement Bay, Australia - Cyphastrea 1 metagenome | ecosystem: Host-associated > Invertebrates > Cnidaria > Coral ...
CATGTTTTTCAGTTTTTTCATTTTTTTTAAATTAAAATTAAAGCTTTCAAATGCAAGGTTTCCAAATAATTAGATGCCTTATTAAACCCTTATTAAAAAAACAACCTCCAGACAATTTTTCAAGGGGGTACCTCATGAGTGGCTCAGTTACTCAATAATATGAATGTTTGGATGGTACTCTATTGTGCCCAACAACTTTTTTGGGGTTGAAACAAATCAGAAACCTTCTCACCTTTCTTTGAGTAAAGCTGGTCCATTTACTTTAGAAAGCCATATTTGTGTTAAAACTTTAAAATGCAAGGTTTTCCAAATAATTAGATGCCTTATTAAACCCTTTTTAAAAAACAACATCCAGACAATTTTTCAAGGGGGTACCTCATGAGTGGCTCAGTTACTCAATAATATGAATGTTTGGATGGTACTCTATTGTGCCCAACAACTTTTGGGGTTGAAAAAAAAGCAAAAACCTTCTCCACCTTTCTTTGAGTAAATGAATTCAATTGAAAATCATTTGAAAGTAATTTGAAATCAATTGAAAGTAAATTGATTTCAATTGAAAGTAAATTGAAATCAATAAACAATAAATATTCAAACAAATTGTTGAGGGGGGGGGCGCAAAAAAATGGTCAGTTATTGAGTAGACTAAAATGTTTTTTTTTTTTTGGGGCCCTCACGCTAATCAGTCGACATTTTTTTTTAAAAAATATATATATATGATTTGGATCCGAACCAACATCAGTACTCGTCCTGGCGAGGAAGCAGAAACTTTGAAGCAGAAAGAGCGCTCAGCGCTTCAAAAAGAAAGGCCTTGCTGTGAAGATGATTGTGGAAGGATTAATGGTCAGTATGCAGTTAAAGAACCGCAACGGTCTCACCATACATGATCATAAGGGGGCTCACGGCTCACCTCCAGAATATCCCGAAGAGACTTGCCAACGCAGGAATTATACGCACAAATTGTTCGGAATCATAGACGACCCAGGATGAGACGTTGTAATTAATCTCTATTGTAATCAGAGCTCACCAGTTTATCACTTATTTACCATGTTGATTCCAGCCCTGTTTCTTCCCGGCTGCGCCAGGAAGAGAGTTGTGCACTTTTCACACAAAGCGGAAGGGGGAACAGCCAACATCAAGGAACTGGGTCTCAACAGGGTCTTTTTGGCAAAGCTTCCCACTTGCAGGAAATGGCATTTTTCCATATTTTTCCTGGATAGATCTTGGTTTGATAATTACTGTGCCCATCTTTAGCCCATATGTTATCCCATCAATGCAGCCTCTTTTTTTGATAAAGGTTCGCCGGAGCTTTGCCCATCTTCACTACAGTATGGTCCCCCCAGGTATGTTTGATGGTTTATAGCCACATATAGCCACCATCAAGTATAATCGGATATACCACAACAGTTAATTGGAGTTATAAACCAAACTTAGCTTGCTATAGTTGATTACGACCTCCCCATTTTTGTTGGCTATTGTCATTGTTGGTAAAGTAGAATTGTCACTTTTTTGTTTTTTTTTTTGGGGCACCCAAGACCTGTCCTAACATTTTTCACCTGGGCCGCCGTTTCTTGCTGCGCTGCCTACTGCCTCAGCGACGGGAAGGACTTCTTCCAGCACTTGCCCAAGGTGGCGCTGCACCTCAGTAAGGAGTTGCGGGACCCACAGATGCAGGAGCACTTGATGCAGACCTTGGACCTGCTGCAACGGTGGGGATGGGTGTCGGGATGGCAAGGATGCACCGTTACCTTAAAGACGATGTAAAAAATCATGCCTATTAATGGTCATCAATCTGCTAACCAAGTTAAGACTTCACGGTGAATATGTGTGGAAATCTCTAACTCTAGTGCATCATGAGCTATATCATAAGACCGTGAGGCAGGAAATGGCAGGAATGGTACCTTGTTTTCGACGCTCCTTAGCTGACTTCGTCTCGCCAGGGACTACGCAGAGGCTGACAAGAAATATCAGTCAGTGGCCGGGCTCTAAGCAAACTCATCCGCCTCAAAAGGGAGCAATCACCTATAGCTTTGACCCACCATTGGACGAAGGGAAAGCTAACAGGACCCCCAACAGAATACCCTCTGGTAATTTAACATAGCTATTGAAAATCACCATTTTCAATGGGAAAATCCACTATAAATGGCCATTTTTCAATAGCTATTTTGACATAACCAGAGGGTAAGTTGTCCATATGTTTTGAAGGCCTATGAAAACCCACCCAAAAAATCGCCGCGTCATCCGCACCGAGTTGAGCCGTGCCAAGAGCGCGGAGCAGGAAGTGGCCGACTTGGCGGCGAAAACTCAAAAGCCTGGTTTCCTCAGCCGAGCCTCGGGAAGGAACTGGAGATTTTTCTTGTGGACTTACCATTGGAATAGTGATTAATAGTGGTTAATAATGACAATTAATGGTGATTAATGATTAATGGTGATTATAGCCTCTGGTAAACGTTTACATAGCGAACTGGAAAGATCCACCATGCTATTAATGGGAAAAATCACTATAAATGGCCATTTTCAGTAGCTATGTTAGTTTACCAGAGGGTAAGGATTTCACCATGAAAAAACAGGGAAGTGCTTCATGATTCCCGGCATGAACACCGGGATTTAGTGACTTAATTTTTCGGAAAGTGCAATAAAAACTGGGACTTGTCTGGGACTGGGAATTATTAGGATTTAACCATGAATTATGGGTGTTTATGGGGCTTCAACTAATTTTGAAGATCATATTTTTAGGGGAGTTGCCCATAACTCGGAACATTTTATTGATACATATTGATACCTGAAATTTTGGGGCTGGTTGAACCAGCGTCTTCTGAATATGTTCCCCGAAACCAATCGATTGACCTAGATACTCGTAGAAACAACACTGCGACGTCACCGCAGATCGGATTTCAGGTTGGTGCATCAGAGATTGATTGTCCGGTCCATGAGAAGAGCCTCCAGCAATTGAATCTGGCAATGAAAAGTCACCCATGGATGGTTATCCCAAAGTTTCCATAAAAAGCTTAGGATTTTCCAGAGGGTATATATGGTTGGCACAGAGGTATACAGATAGAAAGACCGAAAGGGATGTTAGCGGAATGGTGCCAGGGTTGAGATGTGGTGGACCCAATAGCCATACCTGTGCCCCGTGCTTGGCTTTGATGTCAACCCGAGATTATATAATTCCCTGGGCTGTACATGATCACTATCTATTGGGGAAACCCCCCTAAGTAGTCAACCAGGGTTTATTCATCCAGAGTCTACATTAGACCTCTTTTCGTTTAATGATAAACCTGACATAACCTGACAACATTGGTCTTTATGGTCTGGTAACAGGGACGACGACAACAGCAACAATGCCACGGATCCATTTAAAGCACGGTGCAGGCTGGAGCAATGGAAGGTGACGCTGGAGGAACAGAATGCGGTTCTGTGACCTGGATCTGTTTAGGGCCTATAGAGCAGGTGATGTTTTTTGCTGCCTGGGGAGCCAAGGAACTGGATGGGAACCAAAAATGGGGCCAAAAATGGAGCCTTAGATGCTTAAAGATGCTTAGTTTGTTCCCCACCAGGCTTTGTTCACCTTGGAAACCTCCATAGCCCACCGGAAATGGTGAGATTGGGTCCAAGGCAAGGGCGGATTGCAGAAGTTGAGAACGACATGGTGCGGCTGAAGTGGGCTTTGGACCACATGGCGCAAAAATGTCCCCCATTGTCTTAGCGGTACTTGGCAGTAATCATTTTCCAAGTTTTGGTATTCTTGCTTGGTTTTTATCTCCATGTTCGGGTGTTGAATAGTGTTTTGGTGGGGAAACCCACAATTTTGAGTGGTGAAATTCTTATTTGTGGTATATTTGGGGTGTTAATTAGTGATGAAATTCCACGTTCATGATTTCGATCCTGCTTCGGAAGGTTGCAACCTGCCAGGTGCAGCTTCAATCTGGCGTCCTGGACGCGATCCACAAGGCTCGGGAGATCGCCTATCGGATCGGCTTACGAATAAGTTACTGGACGGAGCCATGCACTATTAATTATTGCAAATATACATATATGTTATATATGGTTATAAGTTATTGGATGGATTGTAAAAGTATTGTACCTATACACCTAGATTGTTGCTCTTTTGGGGATCAGGGAAAGGAGCAACTTGCACGGACGACCATCACGCCAGGCCCCGGCCTACATGTCGCTGAGGGAGGAGTACGAGATCCTCAAATGCCGCCTGTCGAAGCGCAGCTGGTAGGGTTCAAGGACAGAATGTGTTGTTTTTGCTGCTGTTTTTTGGTGTTGTTGCCTGTTCGGCCAATTTTTTTTGGGGCGCTAGATATCATAAATAATTACTCATGTTGACATGGATATCATGGGTACAAGTAGATATTGATACAGTCTATGTCCAGTCGAGGTTAACGCAGTGTTTTGTAGCATTGTCATTGTTTCACATACTGTAAGTTGCCATCGATTTACACGCATTCTAATAACGTTTGTGTTTCACTGCTGCAGAATTGACTGCTTTGGAGAGACATGTGCTGTGTGTATGAGGGCACGTTTTTTACGCATGTTTTGCAGCTCCGTGGGCCACTCAGGTGAGTGCGAGGGAATCGCAGTGCGCAGTCAGATGCTGCAAGCGGCCGCCACCCCAGTCACAGGTCGAGAAAACCCTCTAGGTCAAGAGAAAACAGTTTGCATCCCAGTCGCTAAATTTCACCGTGCCTTCATTCACCTTCTAGTTTCTATTCTAGCTCCCTTTTTGCTTCTCTCGCTCTCATCCGTATTGGTTTTGCCAGACCGGAGAGGAAAATTGTGTCGCCAGTGCGGCCCTGCTCACCCAGGAGATGAACAGAAGAGATGAAGACAAGGCCCGTGTTTTGTGATTCCTCCTGGCTGCAGAATATCCAGGTTGTCTGGTATGGCATCATATGGCCACATCATCGTCTATTATCCATACATATCCATACAGTATTTGATCACATTTCTATTTTTCTAATTTTCTAGGCTCACATTCCTTGGGCCCATTGATGGATGGCTTTGGCGATCAACAACATCGACGCGTATGATCTATTCTAGTCCTATCTATCATATGGTCGATATATCATCATATATAATCATATATATTGTAATATATCTATATTGTATACCTATAATATATATAATATATATATATATATAATTTAACATAATATAACAGAATATAATATGATATAATATGATATAATATAATTTAATATAATCTATATAGTATATATATATATATGTATATATCTAATCTTTCTATCTATCTATCTATCTACCTATCTATCTATCTATCTGTCTATCTATCTTTCTTTCTTTCTTTCTTATCTTATCTTATCCTATCCTATCCTATCCTATCCTATCTATACAGTATGTGTGTGTATATACAATCCATGACTACTAAACAATATCCCGCCATGGTTCCAGGTGCCATTCACTGCATTCGTAGGCGCAGCTCCAGGGGCAGATTGAGGAGCGGGATGCCCGGATCGCACAGCTGGAGGACGAGGTGAGAGACGTGGCTCGGCCCGAGCTCGGCGCCGTATCAGCGGCTGCTGATGGTGAATGATGGTGACCTAACCCCGTCCCCCCCTTTTTTTGGATCTTTTAGCTATAGCCAGTCAGTTAAGGATATCTTTTGGTCCAAGACGTACCTATATTTTTTCCAATAAATGTTGTTGGAGTGAGAGAAATATCGGCTCAACCTACCATTGAACCAATTAATGTGACGGAGTGATCATCGATTTTTGTTGCCGACTAAGAAAATTGGGGGTTTCAAAAAATAGGGGTACCCCAAATCATCTAAGTCAATAGACTATGACTTAGTATTGAAACCCATGGTGACTTGAAGATCTCCCACTTTAAGAAACCGCCAATTGGGGAGATCAGCCGAGGTGGCTGCCAGCCAGCTGCATCCAACGCAGGCGCCTGGCAGTTTGAATCCACTGCAGTGCCCAGAATGAAAACTTTTAGTTATCTTGTGATGATAAATCTGTGGATATTCAGATTCTTGGGCTATACCGAATTTTTCGACTACCAGCATATGACGTTTGTTGGCTTTGAAGGTTCAGTCAAGGTATTGCAAGATGATTTTTGGGAAGAAACGGTGACAGGTTGCACAATTACGCGCAGATTTGAAGCGAACGAAGCACGAATGTGAGGCTGGAATTGCGTTGGCTGATTCAAGTTGTGATCACTTGAAAGTGCTGCGGTCTTTCAACACCATGGGCAAGAGAACGTTCATTAAAGCAGGGCCCTATCCCAGTCTTGAACTGAATGTCCACTCTTTTGGGAAACACATGGCCCTGTGCACAAAGTGTCTTCGCACCTTGGCAGGCTCTCTCGAATGCCAACGAGGTCTTGAGGAACACCTTGGCCACCATTTCAGAGAAGCCGGGAGCCCTGGAGCTGTTTTGCGGCTGGATGAAGCAAAATTGGCAAAAAAAAACATCGCTTTTTGAGGACTTTTGGAGGGATTTGGGTGGATTTTGTTTGGAATGTTGAGCTATCTGATGTTGAAGTTCACTTTCGGGGCCCACACATGCGAGGTGCATCCGTGAGAATCTTGATCAGAAACATTCAGAAAGGTTTGGGTGAACAGATTGGCTGGCATGCTTTTTGCAGGCTCCATTTTAGCAGTAGCTCACGATGCACTGCAATGAGCCAGACATGCATTCAGCTCAGCAACAGCTTAGCAGAACATGGTTTGAAATTTAGATAAGCTGTGCTTCGCACCTTTGCTGAACACAATCCAAAACAGGTTGGCCCTTAGAGTAAACCAGCGTGTTGTGGATAAGATCCCTATTATATAACTACTGATACAAATCCCTATGTTTGGGTTGGTCAAATCTGGGTTTATAATGGTTTATAACCTTATTATATAATTGATGGTTGGTTTAATTCGATAATTCCATTCTATTCCCATATATTCCCATGACATCCGGTTCATTCTCATGATTTTCCCATGAAGAAAACCCAGCCCAGAGCTGAAAGCAACAGAAGCACCAAGCCGTTGGCGATGCATGATGGTCCAAGAAGTTGCCAGGGAGCTTCGCGCTGCGAAGGGATTGAAGCACCAGCAGCGCGTGGTGGTTGGACCCATGGTTCCTGGTTCACTTCCATTTCTGGATTTGTTCATGGAAAAATATGGAAACATGATAAATAGATATAAACAATGAATATGGTGGAGAGGTCAATAAAAACTGGGCTCAAAATCATTTCCCCAAATAATTGTTGATGGGTCCAAAGATGTGTTTGCTATTTCTCCTTATTTGGGAGGATCCTGCACCGTGTATTTCCCCATCTTCAGGGGTGAAATCACCAGGTTTTCACCTCCGACTTTGACAGTGGCAACATGGGCCACGTAGAGCTGGCTGCTGCTGAAGGCATCCTGGAGTACACAATTGATGTGGCCCCAGATTGCTGCGGAAGCGTGCACGAGACAGGCTATAAGAGCTGGTTTTTCTTCGGATTGTCCGTGGCGGAGCCGGTGGAGCTGGCGCAGCCGGCGCAGCAGAAACAGACAGATCCGCGCAACGAAACTAGCGAAGCTTCAAAGCCTGGCTGTGAAGTGAAGGGAGATGGAAACCATGAGGATTCCGTGGAAGCCACAGCCACAGCTCCCAGTGAGGACAGGGGTAAGGATGAAATCTCTGAGAGTCTCAGTGACAGTGCAGCTGACAAAGCGTCAATGGAAGGAGACCAAGCTGAGACTCTCAGAGACGTGACCCAGGTGGCTCCGCCTCCAGCAGACTCAGTAGACTCAGTAGACCCTTTGCCGGCCATCCAGGGGGAGGTGTCAATGTATTTGACCGTGCGGAATATGAATAACCACACGAAGTTGTACAGCGATGGCTATCGCCCCTGGTGCAAGAGACCGGGTGATGCCTGGAGACGTCTGGCTGACAGAAGCAGCTTGGAGTTTTCCATCGTCCGGGAGGGGGACACCTTTGGGATCCGCTGGAGGCATGAGGCATCCAGAGGGGCTGGCACCACTTACTTTGCCTTCTGTGCACCCTATGGCTACCTTGAATGCCAGGGCCTACTGGAGGTACGAAAGGGCCAAAGATCCAAAGATATTGAAACTTTCAAGACTTCCGTAATTTTTTTGGCGCGGTAATTCATAGCTCACACCAAACATTTGGATTTTTATGGGGCAACAAACCCAGGGACGTCACATGTCGTTGACTTGTGATGTTTGGAGGAGCTTGAGGAGGCCTTTGCTGATCACACCTATTCCTGGCCCGATCCCCACCGGCCGCTGCGAAATTTGTCCAGGCCCTGGATTTGCTGAAGAATCCCTGGATTAATTCACCAGAATCCATATAGATTCCCAGCAGCCCAGCAGATTTCCCAGTAATGTAGGCAACACAGTAGTAAAATGTCATAAACCATCCCCCAGTCACCATTTTTATAGGTGGTATGAACCGTTCCCAGTCATGGGTGGTTTATTGTTTTACCCACACCAGATGGCTCCAAAAGGTCCATCAACGACTGTTGGTTTCCGCGGGCGGGCCGCGATCTCGTCTTTCGGCGTCAGTTGCTACACCGCTCGCTGCAGGGCCGCAGGGTGGATCTGCTGACCATCACAGCCATTCCACAGAAGAGTGGGGAAGAACCAGCTGCTGGATGCCGCATACTTACCCTCCAACAAATAAACACTTAAAGGTTATAAGCTACGGAAGACTCCATGAAAAAAGGGACCATTTCCAGATCATTTCCCAGGGAAACGATGGATTTTCCATATCAAGGTTGATTTGCTGGAGGGTATATTTGTGAGGATTTTTGGTGTTTTGGGGTTTAATGGATTTACCAGATCAGACCGAAAGTTAAACCAACTTAGTTGGGGATCTGACCAAACCACCAAGGATATACTTCCGCAAGATTTGCCATGCGCCACGCTTGCATCCAATGTTCCGAAGTTTGAGAACCGGCCCATCATTTTCATCTCAGCTCGGGTCCATCCGGGTGAAACGCCTGGAGAATTTGTGTTTTTGGGTCTCCTGCGATTCCTGTTGTCAGAGGACCCCAGGGCCTCCAGTTTGAGACAGCAGTTCCAGTTCAAGCTGGTACCGATGCTGAACCCAGACGGCGTGGCATGTGGCCACTACCGCACCAACACCATCGGTCTCAACCTGAACCGACACTATGACAAGCCGAATGTGCTAAGTCATGAGGGCGTTTGGGCCGTGAAGAGATGTTTGTCCTTGTGGTCCAAACAGGGCAGATTGCTCTTCTATCTGGATTTGCATGGCCATGCCTCCAAGAAAGGCTGCTTCTTATTTGCCAATCGCATGGCCGGGCCGGGTCAAGGCTGGAACTCGGGATATGCCCGCGTCTTCCAAGTGAATTCACCACACTTTGACCTGGAGCAGTGACCCGGCTCGAGACGGTGCTTTGATATGTTTGATGAAGTTCCCAGAATTGAAATATATATTGAAATCATAGAGGAAACCAATGGAAATCCATCATTTAGGGAAACTCTGGGGACTGTTTCTAGCATTTTTATTTTTTTATGCTTGTTTTGGAGGCCCTGGCAAATCCAAGGTGTGAGTTTGGAGATGACTATGAGAAGGAGTTCAGGGAGGGCATTGGGAAGCACGGTTCCGGCCGGGTGGCAATCCACCGTGACTGCCGGCTGTGCAATTCTTACACTTTGGCGTCTTGGATTTGCTGAGGAGTTTTGACGGAATCTAGTGGGAATATGTGGGAATCTACTTTCCTTTGAATCTCTTCGCATATTCTTGGTATTCGTTTAGCTTTCAGAAATCAAGCATGGCAATTGTAGATCAATCACCTCTTGAAACTGTTGATTTCCGATTGCCAGGTGAGATGTGAAGCAGAAGGCAGATCCCCTTTTTCAGATCCATTCTTGCTCTATCAATTCCACATTTCTTTTGGAGGCCCCTTCTGACCCCTTCCCTGGGGTGGTGCCCCTAAGTTGGTTTATAACCACCATATACCCGTAACATACCCCCATTCATAGTTAGATGTGTACCGTATACCATTCATTGCCATACACCCTAGTTGTTGGAGTCATGAAGCGACTTAGCGAACTGGGGCACTTTTGGGCACCTCCAAGGAGTGCAACTACAACAAGGGCCGACTTTCTCGGCCCATCATGCCGCCCAAAGGGCTCACCAAAGCGGACCCACCTGCCGCGCAAGTCTGGTCGGAGGAGCCGGGGGGAACGGGGGAAGTGCTGGATCCCAGTCCTCTCCACACTTTCCAATGGGGGTACCGGGGTACCCGAAAATGGATTTATTAACTGGAATTTCCTATTATATAAAATGGATGATTTGGAGACACCCCCAATTTTAGGACTTTTTTTTTTGGGGAAACTTCCATATATAATTACCCGCCAAATAAGCATATTTCAAAACCCGTGTTGCTGATGGACATCTCTCAGTTGCATTGAGACTGCGAGATGGACACATCAAGAGACCAAGCAAACCAATAGGCGCTGATTGATGGACGCATGTGAGTCGGATGTGTTATTAAACTCTTGATTCGATTTGTTTACGGGCCATGCATATTGCCCCACATGTTTGTTGAAACTTGACAAATGGGTTGTCCGGAAAGTCTTGTGTTTTGAAACCGATGACGGATACCAGAAAGGTAGAAACTAGTGAGTCTGTCATTGAGCACATGCACGGCACTGTGGCCAAGACATCCACCAAAATCGATCAACATAGATCGACGTGGTCTATTCTTGTTAAGAGGAACCAATGGTCTGGTAATTCTGGTAATTCCTTCCAATTTCTATTGCGCACCAGATTGCATCAGTATACCGTAGAAACTAGGCTCTGCGCATTTTCACAGTGTGCTGTGCTGGCAGGAGCCGGTTCCCTATGATCAAGGTACTTGGGCCCAAATCGGCGAGGCGTCCTGCATCAGCATCCTGGACCTGTTTGGCCACAACTGCCACAGCCGCCTGCCCAACAGTGTGCGGCACACCTCTTTACAGAGCCTGCTGGGTTCCACCATTCGCCCGCGAACTGGGCGCACCACACACATCAAGGACGTGGTCCCACAGGGGGTTGGACTGAGCCCGGAAGATCTGGCGGCACGGGAGCGCCCCTGCTGGCGTAGTGGATGTTGCTGGGCCGATGGCTGCACGAGGCCAGGCAGGCCACCCAGCCGCGAGAGGGCCGGCATGGTGAGGGCACATCTGGCTGAGCCAAGGGAGGCTCGGGTGGGTGAATCTGAAACTTTGGAGAAAAAAATTGAGGATGGTCGACCCAAAGAGCTGAGGATTGCAGGGGCCAGGGCCGTGCCAAGGCCAAGGGATGGAGAGGGTAAGGCAGCCAGCGAACCTAGCAGAACTCTGGACAGGATGCCAAAAGCTGCGCCCAGCGAAGAAAGGTGTCCCTCAGAGGCCAAGCACAAGCCTTGCAGGCTGGAGCGTTTACCTTCAGCCAAGGCAAAAGATCCCAAAGATCCTTGGAGATTTGTTGGATGCGACTTTTTATCGGACATTCTTAGTCCACCAGACAGGGGGAGACTAATGACTAATCCCATTTTTGCAACACTAAAAAAATCACCAGTATATGCCCCCAAAATGAATACACCCAATACTAAACCAGAGTTTCCAGGGGGGTGCAACTAATAGTAGTGGAAGGTTTGAGCAAATCCCAGGATCAACTGAGCTGCAGGGAATCCAAGGAGAACAAGGAACCCAAGGTCCGGCAGGCAGCACAAGTTCTGAGGCGTCGTCGCACCCTGTCAGGCGACCCACGAAAAGCACATCGGGGGGAGGAGGCCAAAGCGCGTCCAACATCCTCAGTGGGTTTGTCTTAAAAAAGATCGATGGACTTATTCCATCTCATTCCCTCAATTTATGGCTACGCATTGCAATTCAGAGGTTTCCATGGAGAAAATGAGGAAACCGAAACGCGTTAAACCAATGATAAACCATGGGATTTTGGAGAAACTAGGTCCCAATTTGAGACAAAACCCAAGTAGAGCCTAGTAGAGTTTAGACACGTTTAGACCTTAGAGGCATGGCTAGGGCAAAAGGCCCTCAGCTCAGCCAACTGAGATGTGGTGAACTGAGCCACAAAAGAACACAAAAGAGGATGCTACTTAGCAGGGGCCCGTGGGGCATAGGAGAAAATCCCTTTCCTTGGAGAGGATGTTAAACTACTAAAATGCATTAAAATTCCATCACATGGGTCCTAAAATGAATAGATCCACGACTGAACCAGGATTTCTTGGGTGTGTTTGATATTAGAGGGAACGTATCATTTTAAATTTCATTTTGTCATGTTTTTCCCGCACTGCGGAAGACATGTCCCCGAGTGACGAATCTGTTTGGAACCGGTTGAATAATTTGTTGGTGCTAATATGTTGTAATATCATTACTGTACTTACCGGTGCTTGGTAAGGAATGAAGGAATGATCCAATCCACAACTATGTTTACAATCATCCCATTCCCCCATTTATCTTGTTAAGGCTTGAGAAGCCTGAGGGAGAGGATCCCATGCGTGATGTGCGGCCCCCGGTTCCGCCCAAAAGGGCCATCAATTTGGGGCATATTCCCTACAGATGCGTAGATACAGTAGATGAACAAATCAAATCAATAAATAGATAGATGGATACACAGCGATACACATGTAATCGCGTTAGAAACAGATGAAGCACAAGTACACAGATAAAATACACAGATAGATGGATGGATGGATATCATGGATATCATAGATATCATAGAGAGATGGATAGATAGATAAATCCTTTATGAACTTGTAGCTAGCGAAATTCTAGATCAATTCCTGAAGCTTCTGATCCAGGTCACCTGTGCATCCTGTCGCAGCAGTCACCTGATTTGCCAGTAAACTAAAATAGCTATGGAAATGGCCAATTTCGGTTGATGATTTACCTATCAAAAGGGCGATGTTCCGTAGCGATGTTGGTTTACTGGCTACCGTAGATGATATAGAATTCGGATTCTAGTGATATGTATAAGATGGTTGGTGGTTTGGAACATTTAACATGGCTTTTATTTTTCCATAGATTGGGAATGTCATCATCCCAACTGACGAACTCCATCATTTTTCAGAGGGGTAGGTCAACCACCAACCAGTCTCTCCCTTGCGTTTGATGATTCCCAGGTCTCTCTGATCAAAGATATGTGCAGCAGAACTGTCCACAACCGGCTCTATGAGGATCGGCCACAGCATGCAGATGTGTCATTGTCAATGGTTTAGGGCCTGAGATCACTGATATCCATGGTCTATGACATATCTATTTACTGTAAGTTTTTTTCTGGTAGGAATGTGTACCTGAAAGATCTTCAAAGGACATTTGATCTTGGTTGTTGTGCCCACCTTCTGCGAATGTCATAAATACCAGTTGTTGCTGATGATCGTTTGTCGTTTCGACCTATTTTCATTCAGTGAATGATTGGCGCAAGGGAGGTACCATCTGGTTATGACTAACATAGCCATGGAAAATCACCATGTTTAATAGGTAAACCATCTATAAATGGGCCATTTTCCATGGCTATGTTAAATAACGAGATGGTAATTGGTGATTGCACTGTGTACCTTTTGATAGTGCCATTCCAACCCCCCGGTATCGATGTTAGGAGCAGCATTGATCACAACGCAACTTGCCAAACGGCACAATGCCAGTTTAGGATTGAATGTCACCTGACACCTCAGACTGATCGCCATTTTACAAGCAACAACTAGATACAAATAGTATTCCCTTTGGAATCCACGTTGACTCACCAATGAGCCCCGCCCCTATCAAGCAATCAATTAATCGATGTGTAAACTTTCCATTCCTTTCCTTTCGCTAAATCCATCAGTAGCAAACATCATATTCACACACACATATTATTATATATGTGAGTTTGACCTGTCTAATGTATATTTTGTATAGCCAAGTGATCACATGCCCCCGTTGACATTTGGCTTTAGGGCCCTTGAGTCATACCGCGCTGCCGTGGTAAAAGTTGGGCACTAA
>Ga0126342_10014426_pt1 | contig 13958 bp, 14 predicted proteins | sample Cyp1metagenome_FD_92528 | JGI IMG/M metagenome (GOLD analysis project Ga0126342, IMG submission 92528) | Coral microbial communities from Lord Howe Island, Old Settlement Bay, Australia - Cyphastrea 1 metagenome | ecosystem: Host-associated > Invertebrates > Cnidaria > Coral ...
AATCACCTTTCGCTCCAGCAGTGGCTTCGCTCTGCCATCCCTGATTCACAACAACCAACCTCTCCTATAGGTTTCCTATTTTTGAAACTTCCGCCACCGCCTTGTGCGGTACTACTGGTATACAGTATGTATCTATATCATTCTGTATCGATATAGAAATTGCATGTAACGACTCTTGGTTTCTGACAATTCCCCGGAAGGCAACCTCACAGAGCTCTCGCATGAGTTCCTGGAGATCTGTAGCTGTAAAACAAATCCAACTGATTGAAATGATTGAAATGTTCTTGAAAATCCCAATTCGTGGATGATCATCGCCATTAGAGTGGGTAGTAAGTTTAGTAAATCCCGCGAAGCAAATATCAGCAACGTTGACGCTGCTGTAGAACACAGCAGCTCCTGCTGGTTTGCCTCCGCTGAATCCTGGCAGGGTGGACGATTGGTTTGGGGGCTATCACGTAGTACTACCATGTACTACCCAAGATATGAAGGATGATCATAATCCATGAAGATTTGTTACAGGATTTTCATGGCAAGAAGTTTTTGACAGTGCTCAAATGATCATAATTTCCACTCCTTGGGTGGCTGCGGATCTGGCTTCAACTGCTCCAAGTGATTGCAAAGGCGCTGCAGAATCACCTTGCACCAAGGATTGGAGGTCCCGGGAACGGCATGGGAAAATCTGCTACCAGCAATGGCCAAATCAAAATCCAAATCCATCGAAATCCAACAGATTCAACTTGATTCAACTGACATTTTGAGAGGCCAAGCAATCAATGACAGCGCCATGCACTTTGGGGACTTGCGGCCGCGACCTGATTGCAGAAAACAGAATGGAGGAAACGTGGTTCTTGTGAAGTGATGTTTCCTTCTGTGTTACCTGGTCCTTGTTCCAACTCCATGTACTTTGTCTGAAACTCGTTCATAGTATTTCATTGTCTTTGCCTGCAGGAAGCTCAATGCTTTCACAGCTCTGAGACAATCGCAAGCGCATTCATCTGCAGCGGCCCATTCATCCTCCAGACCCTATCGGGACCCAACTTGGCAGATCTTTCAGATGTGACTCAACCCATGCACTTAAAACATTGATTTGCCAAACAAAACCTGAGCTGGCAAACCTACTGATTTAAACCCTGCTCGTTTCCAAAGAATCATAAAATATCATAATCAGCAGGTTTATGGTGGATGTTTGCTTGGCCTTTGCTTCTGCTTGACGACGATGCACATACCTGGAGCACATCTGTGGCCAAAAGGTCGACAGACAAGCGCCGGAAGCTGCTAAGCCCTGTGCCGCCACACCGGTCCCGAGCCACAATGGCACGGCCTTGCCACTGTTTCATGGGTTTCGTGTCTTTAAAGGTCTAAATGGTGAAGGACGGCCCGGCCTTCCAGCCCCACAAACGCAAAGCCTCACATTTCAGGGAACCTTCCATGCGATTTACTGAGCTTGTGATTCCCGCTTTCTGCAGCAAACGGCTAATGTTTGAATCAGTGTTCAATAGAAAAGTCAGGTTGTGAATTGAATGATCAGTAATGAGGTCTCTAAGAGACTGGCTCACGCTTACCCAAGGCGATTTGAAAATCTGGACCTAGACAGCAGTGGCAGGCTGAAAATTAACATGATATCTTGAATGTGTTTGTTTTTCTTGCCCATTAGGGGCCTTCTTGGTTTCTTGGTCACATGAATCTCAAGCAACAGAAGATAACAAATTAATGCTCTAGCCTCTAGCAACTGCCTCCCAAGAACATACTGTGCCAAACTCTCCAGATGCATCTGAGCTTCAGGCTGTCTAGCAAGTTTTGATAGGCAGCTCGCTGCAAATGACTGAGTGGGCAAGGCACAACCTGGGCAAGTCTAAGATAAGTCTGCTGTCAATCGGATCGATCACCAGGCTACAAGGTTTTTGCGGCAATCGATCCAAGGAGCGCGATCGTTCTTCCCTGGAAGCATCAATGCGACGTCATCCTTGGTCCTGTGCTGCGCGGCCACACGGACTGCAATGACTGCAAACTCATGACGTCACACGGTCACACCAGGCTGCTGTACCGTCTTGTTGCCACTTGGCCTAGTAGCCATAATGTCATATTTTACAATGTGAATCTCCTTCTGAGGCAGTTCCGCGCCAGAAGCTCTTGGAATTCTTTCAATGCGTCCTGGATGTGCAATAGCGTGCAACCCTCGGAAAAAGAATCTTGCAATCTTATAAGTGGTGATTGAATCGGTGTCAAGGAAATACATACGTAATTCTGCAGTCTCTCAACTGAATGTGTTTGCAAAAGTCCTCTCTCACTGCCAAATCCTTTGCAGAAGCCTTTCTCTTTTGTCCCCTGACGGCTCACTTTGTGAAAGGGAACAGAACAGAACAGCTCTATCTGAAACATATATGTGTGTATATGTATATATATATATAGAGAGGCTTCCTAAAACGGGGGTACCCTCCAAATCATCCACTTTATCCCTCAGACACACCGATCTGCCACAGAATTCTGCAACTTGGTCTGCGGACTTCAGAATGGGGCGGCTGAAGCGGCTCTCGAAGGTGCTGTGCTCCTGAGCGGCAAGTCACGGCCATGGCCCTTAACATCTTTGGTCACTCTTGACACCAAAATGAAGGGCCGAAGGGCCTTTCAAATTCAGGTGAAGGAACAGTTTATAGAACCCCTGCCAAACTTTCTCCAAACCCTGCACTTTGTTCACTTCAATGCTAGCAACTTATGCTTTGAACCCGATCTAAGGATCTTCACCCAGCCCTCATGCGCATCCACAGTGCGAAGAAGTGTCCAGACCTCAAAAACTTTATCAAAAAGTGGCTGCCAAGAAACCCTTTGAGGAACTGCCAGGGGTTTCCCAAAAAGTAAAATCACCATTTTGACAAACTGGATTTGAAACAGTGACCCCAAAACCCCTGAGATAACCATCTGCGACCCAAACATCTGTGAGGGAGTTCTGCAGCGGCGTACCTGCGCGTTTGCTTGCGTCAAAGTCTTCATTAGTGCTACAACCGCTACAGGGAAGTGCCTTCAAAACTTCTGTTACTTGACTTCTGGTCTAAACTTACGAAGAACATCAATCGGTCAAATTTATAAAACAAACTAGACTGAAAAGAAGTGAGGACGTGCCCAAAGTGGTCTGAACACGACTTCCTATTCCAGGGCACCTTTATGGATAGGGGGTTTGGCCGTTTCATTTCTGACACTTCCTTGGCAACGACCACACTAAGGAGAGCTTCACCAGTGCATTCGCAAGCGCCCCAAAATTTCTGTCATCTCTTTACGGGTCATAGGGGTTCTATTGAAATGGCGATGTGCGTCAGCAGCCAGGCATCCCTTTATACCAGAGGAGGTTCCCAATGGATTGTGATAATTGTGATATTCCACATGAAAAATTGATTAGGAGAATCATAAGAAATATCACAATCCATTCGGATCATGAGAACAGATATTTCTCACTTCGTTAATATATGACTCTATGACCCATAAAGTGCCATAAAGGTCAAATTCATGGCCTGTGAGGCCCAGCTTTCGAGGGCTGTTCAGAGCCACAATGGCCTGGCAGGGCCACGATTTTTTTGTGGGGAACACATGGATTTTATTGCAATGGTCAGAGGGAAACCATAAGGAAACTTGGGATAAATATGGGAGAAATATGGAAAGATGGGGGTTTGACTCAATGGATTTCACGATACAACTAACATTTGAGTCAATGGTTCCATTTTTGCAACAAACTCTTCAGATCTCTGGAATGGACCCTGAGATCCAGCAAGCGCTCCTTATGCAGCTGGCCCTTGGGGTTCTTTGCTTGATGCACTTCGTCCACCACCACACAGCCCCACCTGAAAGCTTCGAAAGCTGAAAGCTTCGTGGGAAGAGACAGGCTGTTCCCAATGCCGAGCAAGACAAATCACCAAAAAAAGGCTTCCATTTCTGCAAAACAGTTGCGTCAGGAAACAGTGCCGGAAACCATGAAAAAGTTATGTAAAGGACTTTTTGCTTCCAAAAGTTTGATGCCACCAAGGACTGGATTGAGTCCGAACCTGCGTGAAAGTAAAGCCTCCGTGGCCGAAGGACCTCCTTCCGACCTCAGGCACCAGCACTCAAAACCTACGCTTCAAAAGGATTGAACTGTTCACTTTAGATTCACAGTTCAAGTATTAAAAGGAAATCTACAGTTCAAGTTCGTGGAACAAGTCTTGATTTGGGAGGAATTGCGCAACAGGAACAGAGGAGAGCAACGGATGAGACATTTGGAATCATTGGAACTTTAGACCATTCTGAAGATGCAAATTTCACTGGCACATCTGAACTCCAACTGAAAAACAACCCCAGTCTTCCATGCATACAGTGCATATATTTGCCTTGGGCTGAATGCATTTTAGAGTCCGCAGGGGTTATAACTTTTTAGATGCGCATCAAACTTGCACATACGAGTAACTAGTATGAAATGCCTAAACCATATGGGACGACAGTGGACATTTAAATTGCGTAAATGTTCAAGATGAACAGAATCCATGGATGGACAGGATTTCACATTTGATTCTTTGATCTTTCAATCCCCCGAAAAGTGTTGCGAAACACAACTGTGTTGCCACCTTTGGAGACTCCAAGACTTGGACCTGATGAGCAAGCCACGACTTGCTACGACCACCTAAGGGTGCCGAAGTTAATAACGTCCCTGATCTCTGGCACGAATCATTCAGTTTCTAATCTGTGATTTCTCAATACCCCAAAAACATCTATAAACACCATAGACAAAGGAAACAACTCTTGGACTGCTGGTCGGCCATCGCAAAACATCAACCATGGTTGTGGACCAGTCCCCATGAGTCCTAAGATCAGGGCGTCAGCCAGACCAGCTTCAACCCCTGGCATGGCCACCATGGATGGAAAAGATTTGGCCATTTGAATGGGAGAGTTTTACAAAATTTTTATAAACCTTCATGCTGTGAATCAACTCCGGGGGCTGGTGAGATGGCCTCGTAGCCTTAACAAAATCCACAACGCTCAAAGCTTGGACAGTTGGGTTAGATTGGATTGGTATCTCACATCTTGAACTTTCAAGCCGCAAACCTGAAAATCATCAGTTTCAGCCCAAGGGTCGTTGCAACACTCGTTGTCGATTTGCCGCAGTAGATGGATTTGGTGTGAGCACCTGCAAGCTACATGAAAGCCCTGAATCAGAATACCTATGCAGCATGAAACCAACAACTAGAGTTGTTTCCTATTGTTGAATTTTGGCAGTTCTGCATACAGTGAACATTAGAATTTGGATAGCTATCCACCGTGACTTTTGCTCCTTTGGGTTCCAGGTCAAACGATCATTCCACGCGACAACCGTGGCCTCAACTGCAAAGGGGCCCCAGCGAGTAAGCTCACGAGCCCAGTTCCGCACCAATGTGGGTGGACACACCACCAGAACGGTGCCAACTTCGCTGCCCTGCCGCACATGTGAAACAAAAGTTTCTCATTGAGGACGTGGATTCCACTGTGCGCACCCCGAAAAGACCAGCTGCCAGACAACAAGCCACTTGCCTCAGCTTCAGTCTCAACATTACTGTTGTCAGCTGATAGCTGTGTGCAAGCAGATAATTTCAAAGAACTGCAAAGTATTCAGATGTATTCAGTTCAAATCTGGGAAATTCTTGGGAGACTTTTGAATCTTGTCATGTCATGTCTGGGTGCTGCACACAGTCTTCCCAAGGCCCATCTCATCAGTGAGAAGACAGCCACGATTCTGAGGCTGGGAAATAAACCAAATCCCATGCTCAACAGTAAACACAGCAGTTGATGAAACATTGTTTGTTGTCCAGCTCTTCTGCAACGACCTTTTTTGATATTTATCGCCGAATCACATTTCTCTTGACTTATGTTTGGATGTCTTCGACTTGTATTGAGAGACTGTCAGAGCACAATTAGATTCAAATGCTGCGCCAGTGGAAGCGACTACTGGAGACTCCAAGGGCACTTAGAATCTTGAACAACCGACATAACTTGTAGCATAACCAATGCGCGATTTTGCTGATGGATATCCTGCCTCCACAAAAAGTCTTTGGTAGAGCCATCGCACTCCCTGCACGGCAACAAAAAGCCAAAGACTCTTTTTGCAAGGTTTTTTTACAAAGACGCGAAGCGATTTCAAACCATTGCCTCTCTTTGGTAGCCACGCAAACAGCTGGCCTAAGCTGATCGAAAGGCTGCAAACTGCCAAGGAATTGGGCTTTCGAGGCCGTTGAAATCCACATCTTTGGATGAATAATCAATTAGAAAGGGATCACTAATATATCCATCAAAAAAAAACAATATAGTGGATATATTATATCAAGTTATATCAAGTTATATCCATTATGGTGTTGTAAATAGCCATCATCGATAAATTTCGATTTCATAGTCAGGTGCTGTTTCCTTGATCTTTTGGACGCTGGGCTGGGTCATCTGACGATTGGTTCCGGCAGCTCGACGTCAGCAAGTTGAAGAGCACCTGAAGCTGACACAAAACGACCACAAATCGGGGCCATCAACATGTGCAAAGTTGGGTCAAGTTGCACAAAGTGTATCAATACTTTCAATGTTCTCAACTCTTGAAGGAACATGAGTCATAATAAATGAAAGGCTGTGCAATGTGAAGGGTTTGTCATCTGTTGCCCTTATGTCTTGAGTTCTTGTAGCCTACTACCAATGAAACGCTTGCTCGTCTGAGCTTCAAAAGCAAGTCTGCTTAGACAATCTCTCCGTGCCTTCAGACCATTTTGCAGCCAATCCTTCGTCTGGACCTGTGTGATAGTCTTCAATTCAGCAACTTTCCATCTTGCACAACGTTTTGCACTCTGCAACTCGTTGGAAACACCTGGGGATCTTGTAGCGAACATGCTGAACAAATGCAATATCGGCATGAATGCAACTGCAAGTCTAGGTCAATGGCCGAGAAAAGATGCGAGCGATCGTTTCACTCCTGCAGAAAGAGAAGTGTGAGAAATTGCCCACGAGATGCAAAAGTCCAACATTTTTGTGTCAGCCTTGGCACTGGACAGTCAACTTGAGTCCTCGAGCGTGGGAGGCTTCACCTGCACTGGGTTCCTTTGCGCCAGCTTCAGCTCGTTGAGCTTGTTCAGCTTGCTCGACTCGTTCGGCTTGTTGAACCTGCTCAAATTGTCAAATGCAGCCTCCATACTTGAAATGATAAGATTTGTACGAGGTCATCAAATCTCTGCAAAGGAAAAAGGGCACGAAAATACTACATGTCTTTAGGACAACTGTTCAAAATTGAAAAAAAAAAGGATAGCATTTTGTCGCTTCAAGCATTTCTACTGACATCAGCAATCTATGCTTGTTTGAAATTTATGGGACACCCCCAAAATATCATAGTTGAGAAAATCCGACGTTTGATTGCCATAAATTGGGTGCACCGCCCTCATTCCTAGACAATTCCTATTGCTACTGGCTGTATATCCCATTATATCCCTACATACATTACGCTTCATTCCGTTACATCACATCCAGGACCATACATGACATTGCATAGCATTGATGTGCCTTACATAATACGTGGGTTTGAAAATAGGTTTTTTTTCCCCAAATCTAAGACCGCTGTTTGGCACCTCTGGCGACGCTTCCAGCGCCACAGGTTCGACGGCACGCCTTTTTGGCAGGGACCCCTGCAGCCTGAATTGGACCAGAGTTTCGAGCCCTTCGGAGAACATGATTTTCTCAACCATGATTTTTCCTCACAATTTTGAAACACACCATGCCGAGAACTTGCCCAAGACGACATTCGTCTCCCGATGTCTAGGTATGGTGCTCTTCTGCAGGCCGTTTCACCTGTGGCCTCAGGACTCTGGTTGCTGGTTTCAACCCCCTGAAAGGGTTCAACATAGAAACATATTTGAAACCACATTTTAGCATCTTTTAGCAGGTATAGCCAATACTTCTCTGAGGCCTTGGCTCTGAAGCTGATCTAACCTGCGCTGCAATGCTGATTGCAGCGTGCGCAATGTTTGAATCATGGAGAATTTCTCCATGCCAAGTTGTTTCAGGGAGTCAAAGCCCTGGTAGCCTGGTATACAAACCCCAAAAACAACACATGGATGTTCGTCCCTGATTAAACACTTTTCAGGTTTTGACCCAAATCTATTTTTCTCTTGCGAAGCATCGGCCTCAACTTCTTTCGTTTCATCTTCAGCAACTGATTCACCACTACCTGAGTTGCTGATGTCTTTGGGGTAGAAAGAAGCCAACAAGAAAACAGTTCACCTTCAAAAGATATCAAAGCAACTGATTTAGGACACAAACGCAGTGACTTTTTGACGTTCAAAGTCGTATCCACCTGTTTATTCTGCTGAATTATGCTGTGTCTCTGAACCAATTCTTGCCACGTCACTGTCTGGTTCCAATAAATTCAACGCCCCTGGCCGAGGCCTGGAAACTCCTGACCTGACAAGCACCAAAACTTTTGAAGTAGACGAGTGAGAAATAATGATTCCCTGGATTTGAACATTTCTGATGTCCAAAAGGCCTCGGCAAAGTGCTGTTTGTGGCTGGGCGTGCCCTGCATCTCGCCTGCACAGGGTCAATCCCACAGTACAAATCGCAAGGCCCATATTCTGACAATTTGAAGAGGGAAACTGTTGAGATTTCATCAAACCGACGTACAATTACACATGAAAACAATGTTTACTTAGTTTACTTCTTTGCCAACAAAAAGGATTCATTCACAGAATGGTTTTTCTCAAGATCAAAGTCATACTCGAAACTCCGAACGGTGCGGCTCATTGGTGCCTCTGTCCTTTGCCGCAGCGCAGCAACTGCAGGAACTGCAGGAACTGCAGGTGCAACTGCAGCTGCTGCGGATGGCGGAGCGGGCACTGATCCAGCCCGCCGAGAGCCCTGTGGAGAGCCCTGTGGGCTCTCTGAATCGCTATCCTCCAAGTTTCCAACAACTCTTGGATAGCATGTTGACGTGCAAGGACTCGGTGTTTGGATTCACAAACAAGAAAAATGCAATAATGTGCAAGAGGCCTTGCGGTCTGTGACATCAGTCACGCTGAACATGTCGCTCTTCCAACAAAAATCGAAGTTGCAATAGACATTTCTGAAGTGTCTGAAGTTGCAGTCCTCATAGATCGCTTTCCAGGCCTCTTTGGGCCTCACGGTGCGGTTTGCGGGGAGAATGGTAATTTCTCGCCCGGCGATGCAGTTTTGAATGTAAATGGCGGAACCAACTTGTAGTTCACAACTGTTGACATCTGGCATCAGATGAAGATTATGGTTCTGAATTCTTTCTTCTTTGTTCATGCCAGATTTTGAGGTAGCTTGCAACTTGTCTGTCCCCAGACGCCAAGTGCCTTGTTGGTGACCCGCTCATCCTCGGCGATGCAATACTGACGATGGATGCCAGGGTCCAGGAGGCTTGGGTCCACAAGGCTAAAATGCAAAATAATCCGAACAGGACCGGCAGACTAGACTTTGGCTGAGAAGGCTATCTGCATCGCTGAGCAAACCCTACGAGATGACAATGCATACAGCACACCTCACATTATGACTTTTTCGGCCGGCGGCCTACCCGTCAAAAGTCCAGACCCATTGCCCTTTTTGTCGAAGTGCGGTCAAACCCCCATTCTCGTCCGAAATGCCTCCCCAAAATGTTGGTCATATCCTTGATCAATACCCTGGTACCCTTCTAAACACCAAAATAGCTGCTGTTTTTCATGGCTCATCCCCCCCATTGCATATGGAAAATCAAAGGCTGTGAATGGGTCTTGACATGTTTCGATCCATTGCTATCTTATAAGTCCCCAGAATGCCCCCAATAATGCGAGCATTGATCTGCCGAGATGCTGCAACCCAGGCTCTTTGCAGGTTGGATTTGTACATCCACAGCATAGGTATCATGGCTGGATTTGTGGTTCGCCGCACACACCAAAAAAAACTTTTGATACGACTTAGAACAAAAGCCAACACCATTCAAAGGAAGTGGCAGAGGGTTTACTTCTTGATCTTCTTGGTCTTGGACAGTAAGGATTCAACTATTGGCGCCCAAGTCCCATGCAGGCGAGAAGGATCTTGAACCAGACTGGCGGTAGAGGGCCGGTTTCAACTGGGATAAAATTCGTTTCAGCCAGCAAGGGCTGATCAAAAAACACGGCCTCCCATGGCACATCAAGCCTGGTAATTGCCATTCTATTTCGATCTAAATTGCCACTGACAAGATGAACATGAAAGATAAAAACATCGATTTTTTTCGCATCTGCAGTTCATGTCTGCAATGCTCAGAAGCCTTCTCCTGGCCACGAGAATCTTTGAATCAGACATGGACGGTGAAGGTGATAGGGTCTCCATTACTGACATGTTGCAGGGGAAGACACCAAGTGTTTCTGCCACACAATTTTTAAAAAATACACTCCATCTTGTCTCACCATCTTGCCTCATCTGTCTGACCACTTGCTGTGCAAACCACAGGTATTCAACCAAGGTCCTTTCGGTGGGTTCACCCCATAATGTTTCTATGGGACCGAACCAATTTACTGATGTGACTTGGCTATCGCCAATCGCTTTTGAAAGTTCTTTGACGAGGGGAAATCTTCAATCTTCTGGAACGAAGTATTTTCACTTCATTCCACTTGGAATCCTCTTGTTCAACATACTACTTTGGACCCATCTATCAGCCCCACCTGGCCTCCTTTGTCCATCTGCACAGGCCCAACATGTTAATTCTTTGCCAGCAAGAGAGGGAGGATGCAAGCCTGCAACATTGAAAACACGTTCGAGGAACACGAGAGATCGAGCTGCATGCTGGGCTGTGGAGCGAAACGGTGGACAAGCAAAGACAAGCTATCCAACAGCCATGATTGAACTTGAGCAGCATCTTTTCGATCAGCCTCTGAAGCCGCAACAGCAAATTCTCAGGCTGCTCATGGCCCCTTTGGGGCATTTATATATTCATGTCCGTCGGTGTTCGACGACTTGTGAATTTCACAGGCAATGACGTTCCTTTCGCAATCAAACTATGATTCTTTCTGCACCCGCAAATCGCTTGCAATGATATCTCTCTCCGTTTCGCAGGATGTTCTATGAGAGATCTGGAGTAACGACATGCGATTTGTCTTTCTGCGAGGGATCACCATTTTCATCCAGGTCATTTCCGACCTTCCTCTGGGCTTCCCGCTGGGCACTCATTGAAGACACCCACGAAGAGTACTCGCTTGCAAAGCACGCCTCACATCTTTGAACCAAAACAGTAAAATTTGCGGTTTGCTGCATTCGTTGCAAACTCTGCCACCAAAGCAGCACTTGGTGAGCTTGATGAACCGTCTCTGAATACCGCCTCATCTTCCGTTTTGTGGAGCTAAACTCTATCCATGCAGTTGCCGCAGCCACCCCGGCTGTGCACAAAGCACACCAACGCGACTCGCCAAAAAACACCAAGATTGTCAGCAGCCCTGAAGCAATCGCCAGAACAAATTGGTGCAGAGTGTGCTTCCTGGCATATTTTGGCAAACGCCGTTGGTAAAATTGAACATGGGATTCAAAGCGAAGAGCCATATACTCCCGAGCCGTCAGCGGAGAATAGTGGTCATCCACAATGCCAGCATCATTTGATCGCACAGCTCCTTTCCAAGCTGCCCCTTGGTATTGCCCATGCTTGTAGATTCTGACTGAAGTTGGTGCTCGGCTGAAACTGAAGGTGGAAAGAAAGGAACTTTCAGATACCCCAGCTGATTTCAATACAGAATCCTCTGTCACACTGACAAAATGGCTTAGTGTTTCTTCTGCTGATTCCACATAATTCGACATCATATCCCGTGTGTACACACCAGCAGAGGATCGAAATTTCCAGATTTCAGCTTCCAATGTCAGCGCAGCAGCACGGAGCTGCTGCCATTTGGTGGTAGGATCTATATAAGCCAGGAGGGCAGATGTCACCCTTACGCTGACAGACAAGCCCAAAACAATGTAGTTTGTGGTATCTTCAGGCATTGCATCTGGCACATTAACATTTACGATCGTCAAAACTGTGATAGCATAACCTGTCAGCAGCACGATAGCGTAGGAAATTTTGGCAACCCACTTCATTTGGGAGGCCACATGATGGTAGACGTCTACATCGGCCCAAGCCCGCTGAAGCACCTGACAGCTTGTCAACCCAACCCCATGCACACGTCGATCCACGTTCACAAGCATTAGCACCTTCTCAATTCGGGTCAAATCCATCAAATTTGCGGAGTGGGTCAGAGGAGATACTAAAACCTCCATGAAGACACCTTTGATGTCAGGGGAGTGAGGGAGATGGCTCCTCGGTTTAAACTTGCCATCAAATTGTGAACAATCCTCTTTCAAACATGTAAACATGTATTGCTTGGCATCCTTCCAATCTGCTCCGGGAGCCACTTGAAGGATTCTCTTGAAGAGCGTTCCAGCTTTCATGCCATGCTTCACGCAGAATGGTGCGTTTTTGAAGGAGGTGATCTTATTGAGGTGCTCCGTTGACAAACAACAAATACTGTAATGCTCCAGGAACTCATCCAGATTTGCCTTGGAGTTGCATCGAAGAAGCTCCCCGACTGTTCGACGGAGGATGTTTTTGAAATGGTCCTTTGGCACCTCACTGACATCCCAATTGGGCTGAGCCAATGTCATCTTGTTACCCATCATGGTCAGAAATCCTTCCACTAAGCTCTCAGCCAAAGAGTGCCTAGCATCTTTCTGACGCAATATGCAGGTATTGTCTTCCATGGATTCCATCGAAGCATCATTCACAAAGGTCTCTTCCTCCAAGGTTTCGACTTGTTGCCAAAGTGGTACGCGACTGTCTTTGGTGATCCTATCTTCAACAATTTTTCCACCTGCTCCACTCCGGCGAGCATGGCTCCGGTGCAAGAGGCCAAGCAACGCTTGATGAAGGAAGGCCAAGGTCGATGTATTGTAGAAGTTACCTGTTCCCTCCTGAGCCAGGTCATCGTCTAACTGGGACAAATGGGAAACGGCTTCTTGCACGCTTTGGACTGGTCTATGTGGTGGATCTCTTGAGTCCAGCAGCAGCAAAGGTATGCCACGGGCCACATCATCCGCTAATTTTATAACATCTCTATATCCCCACATGCGCTGCAGGGTTGCGACCCCAAAACCAGGAATCTGGCTGGACAGCATCGCTTGTACCAGCCTAGAACGCAGGACTGCGATAGCTGCCCAGTCTCGTTTCAAACCGTTTTCATCTTCACTGATACAGTCTGCAATGATGTAGTGCGTGCAACCATCTGGAGCATCCATATAGTGGTTGTAAAACATGCTCTCCTCCCCGTGTGTTTTCTTCAGGACATACCACATTTTGTCCTCATATTTCCTCCAATTCTTGGAAGCTCTTCGCAGCTGGAAGGCAATCGTGTCTGGATTTTTGCAGGACAGCAGTAAATGAGGAGCCTGCAGGAACGACAGGACGTAAAAACCCAGATTGCCTCTGCGCCTCTCGGCCTCTGCAGCACAGAGTTTGCCAAACACCTGTGACAGACTGCAGGAACTGTTTGACACAATGACCAGGGCATTGTGTTGCCTGGCCAGCGGAATCAAACTCTCTTTGAGAAAGGTTTGAATCTTGTACTCTGTGTGGCGCAGCCCGTTTAAGCCATCTTTTTCTGACACAAAGCAATGGGTCAAGTTCATATCTTCGGTTTGTAGGCCGCAATCAGTCCAATGATGTTCAAACATAAAACTTGACATACACTGGCCAAAGCTAGCTGCAGTGGAAGGCACCAATTGGATCACAAGTATGAATTGGAAACGGGATCGTCAAATGCCCAACTTTTACCACGGCAGCGCGGTATGACTCAAGGGCCCTAAAGCCAAATGTCAAAGGGGCATGTGATCACTTGGCTATACAAAATATACATTAGACAGGTCAAACTCACACTCAACCTGTTCTTCAAGGATCACATGATGCTAGTGAAAAAGTTGGCTCTAAGGCTTCTTCTGTACAC
>Ga0126342_10014427_pt1:0-12500 | contig 13958 bp, 9 predicted proteins | sample Cyp1metagenome_FD_92528 | JGI IMG/M metagenome (GOLD analysis project Ga0126342, IMG submission 92528) | Coral microbial communities from Lord Howe Island, Old Settlement Bay, Australia - Cyphastrea 1 metagenome | ecosystem: Host-associated > Invertebrates > Cnidaria > Coral ...
ACACATAGATACACATAGATACACATAGATACACATAGATACACATACATACACATACATACACATACATACACATACATACACATACATACACATACATACACATACATACACATACATACATACATATATATACATTTGCATTTATACATATTTGTATTTATATATACACACATGGATATACACACACATATATATATATACATGAATAAATAAATAATTAAATATATATATATATATATATGGATGTGTAAAGTGGTTTGCATGGGGGTCAGTGGCCCTGAGATGGCTCTGGAACTCCCAAGTAGACTCGCTGGGTCAAACAACTCTCGTCATCCCTGTCAAAATTTGCCAGAGTAGGTGGAGACGGTTTCCGAAAACAAGTTATTGAAGGTTTTGACCCGGCTCTGTCCATATGATTTTCTGTGTTCATGTAGCCATGGCTGACGAACCTCTTGCCAGAGATGTTTGGACAGTGCGTTGGTTTCCTTGCAGTTGCCATTTGCTGTAAGAGATCAAACTGAGAAGTAGATTCAGGATATTTCAGGATGGCAAGCGGTATTGGGGTTTCAGCCCATGCCTACATGACATCATTTAAATGGGACACAGCAATCGAATCTGGTTGCCACATTGCTTCCTCAACGCATTTTCCACCAATGTTTTTCATGTGCGCCAATGCCCGCAGAAAAAAATCCTGGCCGCCGCAAGTGACAGGCAGCTCGTGGCCAATGTTTTGGACTTTCCTCTGGGATAGTGACATCCATTGAATTGTGAACACGGTGGGATGGCCAGTCCCATCGACCTATCTTAAGTCGGAACCTTGCAAACATTCCTTTCACAGATTGCCATCGGAACTTGGCCTTGAAAATGCACAGGCACCGACTGTAGACGGCTATATGAGTAGAAAGCTGTACAACTCCAGATGATAGGATTTCATGGTGGGTTGCCAGGGGTCAACAATGCAGTTAAACCACGACTTTCTGTAGAGCATTTTTTAAGCCATTTCGAGCCATAGTTTTGGGAACAATCGCCGTTTACAAGTTACAGTCGAACATTGCCAGGCTAAGTTTATGAACATTCGAAGGACCCCACCATGAGTGGTTGGGAAGACCATCATATCAAGACATGGCCCTCAAACCATGGATGCCAACACCACCTGAGGTTTTTTTTTGCCAATCAAAGTCTTTTTTTAGTGGTTCATGATGTAATTTATTCTATTCACCAACTGGGAACAAACATATTACCAATATCTTTATATTGATTTATGTTGGCTATATTTATATGGTGGAATGGTTATATGATATATGAATAAGCTCATTAGAATCATGATACTAAGTGATTCATGATTGGTTCATAACATATGTTGACCAACCAAGAATCAGTAATAAATCAGAATGGTCAATGCTTTATAATGATATAACATGATATTTGTGATATCAAAATTAATTCTGAGCATCCAGTCAGGATTAGGTACTGTAATGACAACAATGCCCGCTAACAACAATGGTGAGCCTTTTAATATGGTTGTTTCATGATGCAACCATACATGTATATTTTATTCTGGTTAATAACCAGCCACAACCTCCACTCAGAAAAAAGGCCTCCACCCGGTCTCGTCGCCAAGATGCCGGTTCCTTCGCCTACCAAACGTGCTGTGCCTGACGCGGCGGTAGTGGAGAGACTCTTTCGTCCCTTGGCCAACTATCCAGTGGTTGGAGCGGTTTGGCAGTTCAAACATGGGGATGTGGGACGAAGGTATGGGGATTTCAATTGGTTTTATGCTTGGGTTTGTCTAACACTACGGTACCCCCAAAATTTCCGAGTGTTGATTATCATTTTCGCGCATACAATGGCCATTATTAACTATATATAATATATATAATATATATATATATATATTATATATATATTAACAATATATATATATATATAACTATATGATATAGTGATATCCCGTATGTTTTTACCACATTTCTGGACCAGCAGTTGGAGGAGCACCCCACCCGTTGTGAAGTGCGGAGCTTTTTCGAAGGCACCTTTGAATCCATTGACGCGGACCTGAAGGATGGCGCCGCGACGGTGGATGAAAAGGAGGCTGCCAGGACGCGAAGCGGAAAAACCGTGACCGCGGCGTGGTTGGTCAATGTGAAGGTTAACGTTACTGTAATTATTATATGATGATGGCTAATGTGGTTGCTTATTGATATATACTGGTATATATATAAGTCAGAACAGCAGTGACACTAATAAATAAAGATATTATTGACAATACTAGTGCTACTACTAGTTACTAGTCCTACTGCTACTGCTACCGCTGCTACTACTACTACTACTACCACCACCACCACCACCACCACCATTACTATTACCGCTGCTACTTACTAATACTATTAGCACTTGTACGACTACTCATAGCCATCATACTATGAATATATCTATGCAATTCTATGCATATTTATTACATAATACATAATAACATTTACTATATAATAATGTGATGTATTTAAAATCGATGAAAAATAAAATGAAGTAAAATAACATGATATAAGATAACATGGTATAGAAAGCAACGTATCTAATCACCCCAAACCATTATGGTCAAGATGTGGCATGTTTAGTTTAGACGTATTGGTTGATTGTGGGTTGTTGGAAATTATTTCGATTTGTAATGGAACAGAATGGAATGTAGTAAGCCTTAAAAAGATGTGGACAAGTGACCTTGGCTACCGTTTTAGTGGGATTTTTCTTATCTTTTTGTGTGTTGCCAACGGGAGACTTTTTCGCACACAGACATACTTCATGGACACGAACTATGGTTGAGGATTAATATGGAGACATGATTCTCGATATCAACCACGGTTGTAATGTGGTAGTGACGGTTAGGATTGGGAAAAGCCTCCCCAACCGATTCTCAGGCTGGTGCTTTACAATAGTTCAGCTGGATATGTTGCAATGAAACATATTTCATCAACCACCAGGAGAATGTGATTAATCATCCCAGTGATGGATTCACATTAAAATTACCATGGTAAACTATTATGGTTGATGTGATTTCAGTATGATTGCGTGGGATATATGATATAGTTGTAGAGATACTGTATCTCATCCCAATATTTTTCACACCTCGTAAATGGTCACATGTCTATCTATCTATCTATATATAAGCCTCCTACAAAACCCATGGGTTTCTGGGGGGTAAACTTAATGGCCTTGGGACATTAGCAACAACATGGTTAGAGCCTGGGGCAATATGGTTTTTCAACAAAGCGCAGCGAAGTCCGATATGGGTTATTACTTAGGGCATTTTTGTTTAGGGTTGACATTCGAACATTTGTTTACGCAAAACTCACAAGAAAGGAATCATGAACCAATTTTGAGGAGGATTAGCTAACAATTCACATATCCATAAACCTATATATTTAGGAGGATTAGCTACCCAATTTTAAGGATTCAGATTGGGGATTCTGTCCAGTTCACACCTCTATCACAGGAAGAAGCGTCAACAGAGCTTTGTCTCAACGAATGCGGAGAAGGGTGCCTTGTCGAGCTCAATAAGGGCACCGGGGGGTTGGACAAACTGGGCCCGTGGACATTTTTCGTTGACAAAATCACAAACCACCTGGTTGACAGGATGTAAGGCTAGTTGTTACACAAGATGATGTGGGATTGATCCGGGCACGGATACCTCAAGGAATATGAGGCAAGCAGGTTTTCATAGCTTTTCTATGGCCTCCAAAACAACGAACAAGTCCTGCCACGGCAAATGCAACATGGGGACAGGATGCTTGGTGAAGTTGACGACTCACCCATGGTTTGACATCTTTTTTGCACCTCGGTCGCCACTGGTGATATCGTGGGATGTTGTGGGCACGTGAGATGATTGTGGGAAGGACCAGGAGAAAGGATGTCTTATCATTTTTGCCGATTTATCATGATTTGTCAGACGACTTTCTCGGCTGATCCGACGTGTGGCTGGAAAGTCGTGAATGTGTCGAGTGAAAGGAGCCCACAGGGTCCCTTTCACCGTGGGTATCATCCCAGTACTCGAACCCGGGTGTAGTGTAGTTGCCAAATTGATGTAGTTTCTTCTAGCTACAGCAAGTGTGGTTATCGTTGCCAGACGAATTAATCTTCGAACATCAAACCTCATTTCTGATATTTTTATGATGGGTTTCTTTATATAGTTTTTTTTTGCTCATTTTCGAACATAACACGAGGGTTCCAGCCACCCCTTGTACACACCTTGGACTCGTTTTGAGGCCGGCGTGGTGATATGCAACTCCATCTTTGTGGGTGTCGAGGCCTGTCAATTTGTGGGATCCAGCCATGAGGATTAGTATTTTAATGGGATTTTAATGGGATTTTAATGGGATTTCAATGAGATTCATTGCTGGTTAAAGGTTTTTTGTTTCGTTTAGCGGTGATTGATGGGATTTTAACCAACAAACATCGGGATATTGATGGGAATTAGTAGGATTGAAGGGGATATGAATGGAATATTCATGATTCATGATATAAGAATGGGATTTCAAAGATGTTACACCCCATACCCTCCAGTAATTTGCCTCTTAGCTCTAGCATAGATGGCCTATTTACATAGTTCCATAATTTACTTCTTAAACATGGTGATCTCCCATAGTAACCAATTAAAGTACAATATCGTATCAGTTAACGCACACACACACACCTATATATAATACTGTAGATAATCAAAGGAAGTTGGGAAGCAATCTTCCGAGTTACGGATGACTTTTACCTGTAACAATACACTCAATGAAGGGTGGTGTGAGACTTGACATCACATAAGAATACATTCAATGAAGGGTGTTGAGAGACTCTGGTGTTAGACTCTACATCACATAACAATACACTCAATGACGGGTGGTGTGAGACTGTGGTGTGAGACTTGACATCACATAAGAATACACTCAATGAAGGGTGGTGTGAGACTGTGGTGTGAGACTTGACATCACATAACAATACATTCAATGAAGGGTGGTGTGAGACTGGTGTGAGACTTTACATCACATAAGAATACACTCAATGAAGGGTGGCGTGAGACTGTGGTGTGAGACTTGCCATCACATACCAATACACTCAATGAAGGGTGGTGTGAGACTGTGGTGTGAGACTTGACATCACAGAACAATACGCCCGTGTAATGGCTGCATGATTGTTGTAATCTGGGGTTGCGATCTGCGAAGATACATGCAGGTTAGCCACGTCATGCTGCAAAATGCATTGTGATGGCTGCATGAATGTTGCATGTGGCTTGTGTTGGGGAGGAAGCCGGAGCACGAAACCTTGTGTTTTTCCGTGTGAAGTGGCTGCGGTCGGCGATGAAAGGTACCTCCACATGTGCGGCGGTTGCGGCTGCGGTCGCTTCTGTCGCGAATGTGTTCCTCTTCTGTGTTCTGCAACGAGTGGTTGTTCCCGTGTGCGTAGTTCTATGCGTGGCTTTGAATCCGCGGTTGCGGATCGCATTGGAATGGCTGCATGATTGTTGTCATCTGGTGTTGCCACATGCGCAGATCCGTGCAGGTTTGCGACGTGATGCGGCGAAACGCATTGTATATAATGGCTGCCTGAATGTTGTATGGGGCTTGTGTTGGAGAGGAAGCAGGAGCATGAAACCTTGTGTTTTTCAGTGTAAAGTGGCCGCAGTCGGCGATGAAAGGTACGTCCTGTGTGCGGCGGTTGCGGCTGCGGTCGTTGAATCTGCGGTTGCGGATCGCATTGGAATGGCTGCATGATTGTTGTCATCTGGTGTTGCCATGTGCATAGATCAGTGCCGGGTTGCGACGTGATGCGGCCAAACGCATTGTATATAATGGCCGCCTGAATGTTGTATGGGGCTTGTGTTGGGAAGGAATGAGCATGAAACCTCGTGTTTTTCCGTGTAAAGTGGCTGCGGTCGGCGATGAAAGGTACCTCCTGTGTGCGGCGGTTGCGGCTGCGGTCGTTTCTGTCGCGATTGTGTTCCTCCTCTGTGTTCTGCAACGAGTGGTTGCTCCTGTGTGCGTAGTTCTATGCATGTCTTGAATCTGCGGTTGCGGATCGCATTGGAATGGCTGCATGATTGTTGTCATCTGGTGTTGCCATGTGCGTAGATCCGTGCAGGTTTGCGACGTGATGCGGCGAAACGCATTGTAATGGCTGCATCAAGGTTGCTTGGTGCCGCGGCTGCATGCATAATACTAGTGTCTTTTGCAGCTGGATTTCATAAATAGTATTGGCGTGGCTGCATCAGGGCTGCGACAGTGATTTGTCAGCAGATTTTCTGAATTTTGGCGCTAGTAATTTTCCTTTTAAAAGTCCTTTTAAAAAGTGCTTGAAAATTGTCCTTTTTTCCGCTGTGGCGTCGCGATCCGGTTTTTGGAGATGCAATTCCTTATGTGATTATGTACAAGAAAGCTTCTCCGTGTAAAAGCTTGTTGTGTGTAAAAGCTTCTGTGTGTAAAAGCTTCTCTGTTTAAAAAGCTTGCTGTGTGTGTAAACGCTTGCCATGTGTAAAAGCACAGTGTGTAAGTGTTCTGTGTGTAAACGCTTGCTGTGTGTGAAAGCTTGCTGTGTGTAAAAGCTTCTCTGCGAAAGAACTTGCTGTGTGTAAAATCTTTCTTTGGGTTTGTGCACGCTTTGTATCACAAAGTAGTACTTGGACGTACTTTGTGCAAGCTTTGTAGTACAAAGTAGTACTGGGAAGTGCTTTGTGCAAGCTTTGTAGTACAAAGTAGTACTGGGATGTACTGGGAAGTATTTTGTGCAAGCTTTGTAGTACAAAGTAGTACTGGGAAGTGCTTTGTGCAAGCTTTGTAGAACAAAGTAGTGCTGGGAAGTACTTTGTGCAAGCTTTGTAATACACAGTAGTACTGGGAAGTAGTCTGTGCAAGCTTTGTAGTACAAAGTAGTACTGGGAAGTGGTTTGTGCAAGCTTTGTAGTACAAAGTAGTGCTGGGAAAAGCTTTGTGCAAGGTTTGTAGTACAAAGTAGTACTGGGAAGTAGTTTGTGCAAGCTTTGTATTACAAAGTTGTACTGGGAAGTGGTTTGTGCAAGCTTCGTAGTACAAAGTAGTACTGGGAAGTGCTTTGTCTGTGCAAGCTTTGTAGTACAAAGTAGTACTGGTAAGGACTTTGTGCAAGCTTTGTACTACAAAGTAGTACTGGGAAATACTTTGTGCAAGCTTTGTAGTACAAAGTAGTACTGGGAAGTACTTTGTGCAAGCTTTGTAGTACAAAGTATTACTCGGAAGTACTTTGTGCAAGCTTTGTAGTGCACAGTAGTACTGGGAAGCAGTTTGTGCAAGCTTTGTAGTGCAAAGTAGTACTGGGAAGTACTTTGTGCAAGCGTTGTAGTACAAAGTTGTACTGGGAAGTGGTTTGTGCAAGCTTTGTAGTACACAGTAGTACTGAGAAGTAGTTTGTGCAAGCTTTGTAGTACAAAGTAGTACTGGGAAGTAGTTTGTGCAAGCTTTGTAGTTGGGAATAGTTAGGAAGTACTTTGTGCAAGCTTTGTAGTACACAGTAGTACTGGGAAGCAGTTTGTGTGCAAGTGTTGTAGTACAAAGTAGTACTGGGAAAGACTCTGTGCAAGCTTTGTAGTACAAAGTAGTACTGGGGAGTAGTTTGTGCAAGCTTTGTAGTACAAAGTAGTACTTGGGACGTGCTTTGCAAGCTTTGTAGTACAAAGTAATACTGGGAAGCGCTTTGTGCAAGCTTTGTAGTACAAAGTAGTGCTGGGAAAAGCTTTGTGCAAGGTTTGTAGTACAAAGTAGTACTGGGAAGTCGTTTGTGCAAACTTTGTAGTACAAAGTAGTACTGGGAAGTGCTTTGTGCAAGCTTTGTAGTACAAAGTAGTGCTGGGAAGTGCTTTGTGCAAGCTTTGTAGTACACAGAAGTACTGGGATATACTTTGTGCAAGCTTTGTAGTACAACTTGTAGTACTGGGACGTGCTTTGTGCAAGCTTTGTAGTACAAAGTATTTCCGAAAGGCTTTTCTGTCTGAATACATTTGTGTCCCAAGTGTTTGTGTTTCTGCGCCCAATGTTTTTTGTGTGCAAGAGACTTCTCTCTGACAGTAAGAGCTTTCTGGCGTGCAGAACAGCTGAGATGAGTTGAGAACAACTCGGGGAGATGAGAAAGGTTGATCGGTGATCGGATGAGATGAAAACAGTTGAACTTACTTTGATGACATGTGAGAAGAGATGGGATGAGATGAGAAGAGCTGAGATGAGGTGAGAAGAGCTCACATGCTTTGAGATGAGATGAAGTGTGGAGTGCGAAGTGCAAGTGTGAAGTATGGAGTGTGAAGTGCGAAGAGTGCAGTGTGAAGTGTGCGGAAAGTCTTCGCTTGGTGTTGCCTGGCACCGGGGTTGCGCGCAGGTCATGTTCTTGGACAACATCTGTGCAACCGCTTCGCACAAAGCACGCACGCACGGGCCTGGCTGGCGCACGGCGCATGCAAGTTCTATAGATGAGAAAGGTCGTATAGTATATCCCTAAGGCAACCTCCGCCCCGCCTCGTGCGGGTACTACTGGTATATACACATATGTATTACTTATTTAAATATTCTACCATTTTGATTCGGTGTTGTTCCCAGTGAATCCCACCATTCTTGTTGCTTAACGCTTGGCTATAGGCTTTGGGTGCAAGCAGCGGCCCCCTCAACCTGTATGCGTGCTCCTGCCATGGCCATGAACATGAAGGACATGTCAGCATTAGGGCTACGTCAACATTCGGGACAAGTGCGGCACTAAGGCTAATTGTGGCTTTGCCATTTCTTTCAAGTCAACCTTGAAGATTTGGCAATCCTGCGATCGCGGCACATCAGTAGAATCAAGCACATGCTGGAGCTCAACAGGACCAAGCCTTAAACAGGACCAAGCCTTCACCTGCATGAGCCTGACTTTTTTTGTTTCATGCTCTTTCCTGCGGTTGCTGGGCCGCCAAGAATTCTGATTGGAGCTGCCCCGCAGCTACATTTTCTCCATCGTTCTCTTCCTGGTCCTTCTCATTAGTTCGCCTGAAGCTCCCGTCCGGGCTGAATTGCCTCCATGCTGGCAAGTGGGGCCCAACGATCTATATAACTCTTTCCTGATGTGACACAAACCAGCCCAGCATTCCCTCCTTTTGCTCCTTTCAATGTGCTGGTCTTATGTTTGCTTGCGCGTGCCCATTAGGGTTTCCAAGACTCATGGCCATATTTTTCATTTTCAATTTACCGCGCTGCTGCGGAAGCCGGCAGAGGCAAGCCGGGACACCAGGTCTTCTCTCGTTTATAGTTTTCGCTCCGAACGGATTTTCCTAGATCACCTGATAAGACGAATGGTCACGAATCCCGCTGCCAGGCCGGGGGTTGACAGCATTTCTGTTTTTGCGTTTCTGCTCCTTCATTTTTCTGTAATGGCTTGAGCCGGTGAGCAGGGTTCGCGCCCTTACTTGCTCATTTTTTCCCCGGAAAGGGCGACGTTTGCACCATTGTGATTCTTGTTTTTGTTGTCGCTGGCTTGTCGCTGCTTGATTGTCACGTTGCCTCCTCCCATATGTATGGTGCAGCTGACGTGTTTTCCTTGGAAATTCTGGGAAGGCATTGCGCGAAGGTAAAAAAACGCTTGATTTTGTTTTTCTTATGGCCCCTGGATGTTCATATCCTCCACGCGATTCGTGCCCTATGGGACGGCCCTGGGAAGCTCAGCTGGTGTTACAGGTCAGCCACACCATCTACTACAAAGGCGACACCGGGCCATTTCTCGAGGTGCCAAATGGAAATTGGGGACCCGTTTTTCCTCAGAGAAAAACGGTTGGATTTTGGATCGCATGTTGGGACCAAACCAACCAAAAAACGACCACAATTGTGTGCTCAACTTACATCATCATAATATCATCATACACATACATGGATCATGGGTTTGGTTTGTCTGAAAATAGGGTAGCGCATTTTCGATCATTTTCGGACAAAACCACGTTTTAGGATGTAGTAATGTAGTAGGAAGGAATTTGGGTTTTTGGTTGACGGGTTATGGATTTGGGTTTGTTTGGAACACAACCACTGGCCGCGGAACCTCCGCCTTCCCGTGATCCAATGTGGTCCGAATTGTGTAATTACATGATGAGGCTCTTGAAAGTTCGGATTTACAAGCAGGTGAGGTGAAATTTCCCCTGCGGTTTGTTGTGGAAATTGCTCCAGGTCGTCCGTTATATCTTCGCGGTGATTTTTACATTGGAACTCATTCTGCGTGACATGATGGAAGCAGGGGGGGAAGCAGGGGAAGTTTAGAGGGCCGCGGATTGAGAACCGTGCTGTTGTTTGTTTTGCGCGCACATTCTCAGAGATGTTATTGAAAATGGGATGTGAGACTGAGATTCGCGATGTGCACAAACCAGGATGTACAAATGACATGATAATCATGGATCATTATAGTTGAAAAAATTCAGGATAACTGGAAGATGCTGGAAGCGCCTGAAGTTCCTTTGGCAGGCCCCCTGAAACACAGTCTACATGTCCAAACAGCAATTTGATTTCGGAACCCAAGTCTCCCCAAGGAGTGTGCACAGGATGTGATCCCGATCCCATCCGTCTGCTGTAATATCGAATGTCCGCATTTTTCGCATGGGATGATATGGCCACCATGATTCGATCCAACTAGGAATTTCTAGGCTGCCGGCTTCCAGGCGATGTATTTCATAACTGGCCGATGGTATACCAGGTCTTTCCTTGACAGACGTCAAGTGCCCAGTGTTCGCTTAGGCATCAGCGCGGGAGGAAAGATCTTCTTCACCTCGGATGAGTGGATGTGGAATTGGTTGGATTGCTTTATTGTGCTACCTGCCTCGGCGCGAACCTGGGGCGTTTTTTTAGAGATCCTGAAGACGCCATCCAACCCACCTTAGAACAAATTTTCCCAATTTCTCATACCGCCCTGGAAATTTCAGGTTTAGTAATGTTTAGTACTACATATTTATTTGGCAACCCATATGGGGAGTATTTTGTATTTTGGGGAAGGGATCTTCAACACATAGGGGAAACTGACTCCTCATGTCCAAGTTTGTAACGTCTAAAAGGAGTATAGATTCCAGCAGCATGCAATTAACATTAAATGTAGTTTCAATCTCTGCTGTCCTGCACTCTTCAGCCAGTCCCTTGTAGGCTTCTAGGCATGAACTTAAAATTCGATGTTTTTTCTTGCGACTGACGACGCCGGACTGATACCGTACACTAGAAACGAAGCGATGAGAAGAGTAGGGTAGAGAAGTTCAAATAAGATGAGAGAAGAGTGACTGGGAAACCAGAATAAAGAACCGCAGAGAAACTAAGAGTAAAGGTTGGCAGACAAAAGAGCAGAGGAATGTAAAGAAGAAAGGATAAGAGAAAAGAGGAGAAAAATTGGGAAAGAGCAAACTAGAGAATAGAACAACGACGAGCGCAAAAGAACCAAAATGAACAGAACTAAGTCAAGAGTTTTTGCCTTGTCATATGCAGACGTAGGGAATTAGCTCTAGAGTTGAGCCATGAAGCATCATGAAGCGCGATTTAACAATGATGAACTCTTGAATCCATCCTCTCCCGCGGAAGGTTCCCACGCTACTGCGACTCAGACGGTTTCCAAACAGAAAGATGGCTGGGATTCCCATATTGTTTTCTGGGCCTTTCAGCCACTGAGGTTCACGTCCATCTGGGAGATTGTCAACGACCTGGTGCTGCAAGAACTTTTTAAGGGCAGTGATGGTGTGACCTTCACTGGGCTCAAAGTTTGGGGCCCCAATGGCAGGTATCCCAACGTGTTTTGTGGTTAAAAGAAGCCTGGGTATTTTCTGAAATATGAGAATTCTTGATTTTCTTCTACTACTTGTAGCATGGACTTTTTTCCCCCCTCCGTTCACATGTAGAGGCTGGCCAATATTGGTTGCTGATGATATCTTGAGTTTGGTGGTGTCAGAAACAACCCAGTGGGGAATCTGACCTATGTTTGGCCTTCTTTACAAAGGCGTTCGGCTGTGAGGGTGGCCTTGCATGATTAGCTACTTGAGTTGTTTGATACCCTCCAGGTTGATCCAACCTGGCCGGAATTTTCCTGAGACAAAAACGCACAATACATACATACATAGATACATAGATACATAGATACATAGATACATACATACATACATACATACATAGATACAAACAAACATACATACATACATACCTACGTACGTACATACGTACGTACGTACGTACGTACGTACATACATACATACATACACACACATACATAGATACATAGATACATAGATACATAGATACATAGATAGATAGATAGATAGATAGATACATACATACACAAACATAGATACATACATAGATACATAGATACATAGATACATAGATACATAGATACATAGATACATAGATAGATAGATAGATAGATAGATAGATACATACATGCATACATACACACATACACACACATACATACATACATACAGACATACAGACATACAGACATACAGACATACAAACATA
>Ga0126342_10014428_pt1 | contig 13957 bp, 15 predicted proteins | sample Cyp1metagenome_FD_92528 | JGI IMG/M metagenome (GOLD analysis project Ga0126342, IMG submission 92528) | Coral microbial communities from Lord Howe Island, Old Settlement Bay, Australia - Cyphastrea 1 metagenome | ecosystem: Host-associated > Invertebrates > Cnidaria > Coral ...
CTAGTATATACCAAGGCCACCTACCTTGATAGATAAGATAGATAAAGAAATAAATAATGGAAAACATATATCACACAATCAGAGGTAGAACTAAATCACCAAGGACCCTAGAATCCATTTCCACCATTGTAAAGTTCTCTATAACTACATGTATTCTCTGTACTTGGAAAAAGTTGGTATATGCTTTTAACATATAGCTAGATCCTCCAAACATAAACAGTTGTTTCCCTAGAGATGTTGTCTGGGACATGCAATGAACATGTCGTTTTTCCTCAGCAATTTGGTGGGTACACACCAGCCGTTCAGGCCGAGCTGCATCTCCCTCCTCTCCAGCGTTGTCGCCACGAAGCGGAGCGACTGGTCTTGAGATGTTGGTTGGTTGAAGCCTAGGCCTAAAGCGGCGTGTTTAAAAGATGTTCGTTGATGTAGAATGAGGCTATGAGATTTCACATAAGTTATATAGATGTTAAATGATGTACAGTAAAATGAGGTGTCACTTTTTTTGGATGTGTTGGTGAAACTACTCGCATCGATCCATGCTTGTCTCATGGGGTTTGTTGCCATTCTGGACGGTTCTGGGCCTTTTTGTGGGCCATAGAGATAGGGGATATTGGTCAACATATTAGTTTAAGACCCATTGAACCACAGATGAAGCGGTTCATTTTGTGTATTCACCATCCAATGTTTATCAATTGTTTAGGGTAACCTGTTGTGACCCACACCCGCATCAATTTATATGGTTCTAGCACTTGTTGTACTTGCACTTGCTATTGCTTCATTCCTTCAGATGCCCCAACGCTCTGTGGCCAAGTGATTCTAAAGTTTTCTAAGGAGGCCCGTTTACATGTACTTGTCGATTTACTAAACTATATCCTTGTGACACCCTCACCGTCATGTCTCATCCAGACATGCGATGCGTTCATTTTTTCTCCACTGTCCAAAGTTGCCGGTGTTGCAATGGCCAAGGGCCAAGGGGTCATGGTTAAGTCTCATCCGAGACGGATCCTGCCTGTGCACTTCAGAGTTGACTTGTCCTTGAGACAAGTCCTGATTTACTCTCTGAACGTTGCATGAATCCCCATCTTGATGATTAAGTTCTCCCATATCTACTGGTTGGTGGTTTGGAACATGATTTGTTATGACTTTCCATATATTGGGAAGAATCATTCCAACTGACGAACTCATATTTTTCAGAGGGGTGGCTCAACCACGAACCAGTCTATAGTCCAAGTCCGTGAAACAGTTTTGATCTCCCGTGGTGATGCGTTGGTCGTGACTCCCCTTTGCGCGAAATGCACCTTGGAATCCGAATCACGTGCTATTCCATCTATTTCCAACAGTTTGAATTACCTTTGGGGACCATTTTGTCTTTCAACATTTTATATTATGATTGATTTCAGGAGATGTATGGATATCTAATTTTCAAAAAAAATACGAAATTAGATCTGGTTGGTGGTTTCAAACATTTTTTTCTCATATATATATATATATATTGGGAACATTAATCAGATTTGACTTTCATATTTTTCAGAGGGGTAGGTATTCCACCAACCAGAGATAAATGTAAGGGCTCTATGTCTCCAGTTGGGAAAAGTTTCCGTCCTCCTTGGTACTCACGGCGACGCCCACCTCAGGCACCTCGAGCAGGCGGGATCTGTCCTTTAAGGATAAGCCATGGAAGTCACCGAGGAAGCGTTCATGGGTATATTACATAAATATTACGAAGAATCATATATGACATACCCTACTTAATTATGGTTTATATAAGTTATATAATATTATTTGTATATATATATATATATAAATCATGCATACTATATACAAATAATAATAATGATAATAATAATAATAGTTATAGTAATGATCATAGTAATAATGATAATCATAATACTGATAATAATAATTATAATAATAATAATGAAGATATATATATATATATCACCAACGAATTCGCTACTTATGTTTTTTTTTATAGTTAATCAGATTTAATAATTTAGTAAGCCTATGATCAAGGAATCGTCATGGCAACGAAACCACCCCGGGTCCCGCACCTCGGTGAAACAGGGTTGGTACCAACAAGTGCGCTTTATGGCTCCATGGTGCTGGAAGATGTTCCAACATTGACCCGGCCTGGTTATGGTAAATATATGGTAAATATATGGTTAATCCATGGTTAATATGGATAATATATGGATAATCTATGGTTAATAATAGTTACCCGGCCTGGTTATGACTAACAGTTTGCGACATGGAAAATGGCCCAGTCGAAATAGTGGATTTTACCCATGAAACATGGTGGTGGATCTTTCCATAGTTTTTTGTAAACGTTTACCAGGCCGGGTACCCCAAAAATGACCTAGGCATGTAGGATTTCATGTAGGTAAAGGTAAATGTAGCAGACATGGAGCATATATGGATGCATATTTTCATGCGATTTTTTTCGAAACTGAAGGCCCTGAAGGATGTCCTTACCTGGCTTAGTGAAACTGACCACTATCAGATATCATCCATCTCGCATCGATCCCGATTCAGTAGTGCCCGGGTGGTGCTCTCATTTCAATTGACCATAGTTGACCCTTCGGTCTTGCTGTGATAACTTTAGAAATTGATAGCTTTAGAAATTGTCAAAGGGAGAACTTGCAGAAAAATCATGTATTTAGCGATCAAAGACAATGGTTTCCTGACAAATTTCCCTTGAACAAATCCATTGACAATCGATTCACGTGTTTGTTGATGCAGACTCAATGAATGATGTGTGTTGATGATCACCGAACATGATGCTGACTCAATGATGCACGGTGATGTACGTATCTGACTTACCATCATAAATCCGTGTTTCCGTAACAAAGCATTGCGTATTGGATATTGGATAGTGGATCCAATCACACAAGCTCGGCCCACCCCAATATCCCCCCAGATACAAGTTGGTGTATGTTCATCCCATTCCTGTATCTAGTTGGATATATCAAAAACCATAGAACTCACCTAGTGAATTGGGGGGCACCTTGCATAGACGTACTTTTCCCACTGGTTGGTTTGTGAATACAGGGTTCCCTCTATGAAAACCAACCAATATATACGTAAATGGATGTAAATGGTAATAATAAACCATATCAAACCGTCCCCTCTCTTCTAAAAGGACAATGCCGCCTCGTAGGTACCTCAATTCTTCATGGAATATTTGCATATATTTGCCCTAAGTGAATCTAAGTGACCCAAATGTAGGGAAAGATTCCAGCAAAATGGGAGCATATAGGTACTACAATGGGTGCTCCTCTGACCGATCGTCCACGACCGGTGGCGGCGGCTTCCGCTCCCTCTCCGGTGCCTGGAGCGTCATGGGGGAAACAGCTTCGGCGGAAGATTTGCCCGGCAAAATGAGGATTTTTCCCTTGCGAATATTTTTCCAACGACAATGGAGATTTTCATGGGAATGTGATGGCTTGTTTTGAGAATTGGGATTTTAACAGGATTAGCTGCAGTAATTTGACCAGATGATGCGGAAATGGGATATTACACATGCCCATTTGAATTGCCCTTTCGATATTGTCGGAAAATTACCACGAGCCACTGGATCTTGGGTATACCGTATTATTGGAACTCTATAATTTTGGCTTACTTGGTGGCTCATCCCACTTAGTAAGTGGGTTATAACCCCAGTTATAAGTGGATTAACCCTACTTATCCCATTTATAACTGGGGTTATAACCCATTTACTAAGTGGGATGAACCACCAAGTAGGTACATCCACAACGGAGGAAGCAGGACTTGTTTTACAGCCTCTTTTTGGTGTCTTCCTGGGGCCACGGGACCGATGGACAGCAATCTGGTTGAAAGGACCAAGCGACCGGTGACGGGATACACCCTGGTAAACATACAAAAAGCGACGTGGAAAATGGCCCAGTCGAAATAGTGGTTTTTCCCAGCTATAAATGGGTGATTGGGTGGATCTTTCCATAGCTTTTTGTATGTTTACCAGAGGGTATCCTCATGTATCCTCCACTCTGCAATATGGTCTGTTTCTCAAGTCTTTTGCGCACGGCGTGCACAGAAAAGGCGGCTCCCCTCCCGAAGACATCGGTGGAGAAGGTACCAAAGGCTGCTGCAGCGTAGGGGGGACCCAGTTGCGGCCGCCGGGAGTCGTTTTGGAGACGAAAACCATGGGAAAATCATGGATGTTGGGTATGCTGGGTGTGGCGAAACCATGCAAAATCTGTGTTTGCGGATGTCTCCTGTAGATTTGGGTATGTCTGACAATGGGGTATCCTTAGTTTATGGCAATTCAATTGGGAAAAATGGTGATTCATCAGTGGATTTTGATGCACCCAGGTTGCATTTTGATGAATCAACTTGAAAAAACCATGAGAGCAGGATCAGAAGGGGCCTTTAATCCCAGTGATCCCAGGTATTGCTGTGCAGTTGTTTCGTTGATCGGAAGAGTTGTTCCAACCATGCGCTCAAAATGAAAACCGCTTCGAAATTGAAACCAGAAACAGGATGAAACGTTGCACAAAACTTGGAAAGCACGCCTTTGTCCCCATGCAAAGAGATGTGTTACTGTTTGGTACTGAACAAGTTTTTCTTCTAATGTCTACCATACATGGGATGTGTTTCCCCACTGACAATTGTTTTCGGTATGATCTGAAACTATCACACATTTGATATGTGTGTCCTTTGTTGAGTCAAGATATGACACCGGCATGTCACTGCAGAGTTTCTTAACAGCTATGATCGTATAGTCGGATGGTTTCATATGGTTTCATAGTGACAATCCTTCTACTCGTACATGGATTGTGCCCTGTCAAAGGGTTTGCATCCCAATCCTTTCTCAACTTACCCTTTTTTAACGGGTAACGGGTAGCATCACTGCAGGGAAGAGCAACGTGGTTTCCGCTGCCATTTTTTGCTTGGAAGGTGAAGTCCCGAACGGGAACACCTCATCATTGAACTGCCCACATTCACCTGATAAACATGACCGGATGATACCAAAAATATATGTGTCCTTTGAAAGTTTGCGATCCTTCCAGCCACAGAAAATATGGAGTCAGATCGTCTCTCTGCTTGCTCTCCATATTTTCACCATATTTTGTTTCACCCCCCAGGGGTGATCCAAATGTAGAGACATATTCCAGCACCATGGGCCATGGAGCATCTGGGGAAATCTCTTGTATCAAGTTTCACCAATAATGGGAAACATATGCCATGGAAATCGTGGAAAATATCATATCAAGTTAGTGACTTTGATTCCATGACCTCCCCATGAATGATCCTGGCAGCTCCACATGTGGCACATCATTGGTGGCGAAAAAGATGGCCTTCTCGTTCGGCAAGGTGCGCAGCGGTGCCCCCGTTCGATAGCGTTCAGTTGGTGCAAATAACTCCAATAACTATGGTTTTTGTTGGTGGTATATCTATAGTTTTCATGGGGTTATAAACCAACTTATAACTTGGGGGGCACCACCTTGTATGATCAAGCAAAGACGTATCAACATGTTTGCAACGTGAAACAAAAACATATACCATCTGGTTATGAAAAATATACCATCTGGTTATGACTAACAGTTTGCCATGGAAAGATCCACCATTTTTAATAGGTAAACCATCGATTTCTATGGGCCATCTATACCATGGCTATGTTAAATAACCAGATGGTATATTTTTCTTTTGGTGTGTATGTTGATGTATTTTGCGGCGATCAAGAGTTACCTTGATCGCCGGTCATGATGAGCACATTGTGTAGGGATTCATGATGTTTGAGATTGGTAGACTGTGATGGAAAAGCATAGATGATCCCTGGGTTGACTGGGATCTAAAAATTACGGAAGAATCACAACTCAGTCGGTCCGTTCCTGGTTGGTGGTTTGGAACATGACTTTTATTTTCCCCAATAGTTCAAAAGTGATCCAATCTGACTTTCATATTTTTCAGAGGGGTAGGTCAACCACCAAACGAGATATCATTAACCATACGTTATACATTTACCATAGATTATCCATAGATTATCCATATGTCTATCCATATTGTTTGGGGTTAAACCCACCAATTAGTTCGTTTCTGTTGTCAATCCATAACACGCTGGTGCTGAGTCCAGTGACTTCGTTGAGTCCATCCCTGAGAGGATGATGCAGTACCCAGTGCAACATTCATCAATTTTAATGTGACACATAATATATCTATATACGTACTCAATTGCTTACTCAATTACTCTATGTTTGTATATATATATATATTATATATATATATTATTATTATATATATATATATATTATATTATATCTACAGATATATTGTTAGATATATTGTATTGTGCATATATCAGCGTTTTTTGAATCAACGTAAGGATACAACATGACACAACTCTTCCCAGTCCGACAGGCGCGAGCTTGGAGTCAGAGGTGCAAGGCAGGCTGGCGCAGCATTCCTTGGTGCAGCACTTGGATCTGCAGGGCCAGCGCTTGCGCTACAGGCGGCCCGTTTAAAACGTGGATTCTTTTGGAACATTTAAGTGCCCCTGGGGATATATGGATAATCTATGGTTAATCTATGATTAATCTATGATTAATCTATGGTTAATCTATGGTTAATCTTTGGTTAATGGTTAATCTATGGTTAATATATGGATAATCTATGGTTAATCTATGGTTAATGGTTAATCTATGGTTAATATATGGATAATCTATGGTCTGGCAATATATATATATATGTATATATATATGTATCACACTATATGATGTATCACTATATGATACTATCTATCACTATATGATACTAGACTAGGACCTATCGCAATACGTATTTTACATATATACGTAAACATATATATATATATATATGAGTTTGTTATATTTGTCACAGTCATGACTTGCAGAAATCACTTTCCAAAATCGAGCTCCGAATGGACAGAGGGGCCAAAAAATCAGCTAGGAGTGTGTGAAAGCCATGTAAGGGTTAAGATGTGGAACCGGAGCAAAAGGGGCACTACTTCCAGGATTGATTTTCAACACAGCAATGGCGGAAAACATCGGAAAACGACATCCATCAATTAATTACTTGTTCAACTTCCAGGATTGATCTCTCAATTTCCAGATTTTGCCGGGCCCCTCCCCCATTCATTTGCCGAGGCTGTAGGCTCGTAAGTGGAAGCGGCCCTGCAGAGGGCTGGATCAGCACCAAGCTGGGACATAAAGTCTTGGCGCTGCAGGGCAGCCAGCACCTTGGCTGTTTCGACCTGTCTGACATGTTGACATGTCTAACATCTCATGACATAATCTCACATAATCTCACATAATCACATGACAGCGGTGTGGGATAGATCATGAAACATGGCGTAAATGGTCGTGGACCACGGCCATGAGATGCCTGGTGATCCACCCAGGCCGGAGTGCCAGGAGGGCCAGAAGGGCCAGGGCCAGGTGATGCCTGCAGAGTTCGTTGAAATTTTGGAGAAGGGCACCAAACATCTACCGGCCTTCGCCTGTGAGGAGGACTATGTGGCGATGTTTTCCCCAGGGCTTTTGAAGGTTTCTGAGATTTTCTGAGGAGATTTCCCAACCCTTCCAAGATATATGGGATTGTCAAAAATGAGGACGACTATTGATACCATGTTCGTTTTTGGGCTGCGATTTCTCATCCCCTGAAACATCTTAGATGATCCAAGATATCTAAGATATCGATGGCCATTTTTCTATGGTATTGCGCAATCCAGGGCTTAAAAATCCTTCCAACGAAATCCTTCCCGAAGGATCTGGGTGAATCCCTTGCAGTTGCATCCCAGCGTTCCAGAGATTGGATTGTGGTCGTTACGGCTGCACTCAAAAAAGCACCTGATGAGAAATCTTGCAGATGGTGAGTACCATTGGGTTGGTGAGTACCAATATCCTGATGAAAGTTATGGGTTGGTGAGTACCTTGTTTCCATACCTTGTTACCAGATGTTACCAGGAGGATCTGCAGATGTTTCATGCCATCCGTCAAGAACTTGGTCAAGGCCAACGGCCCTTCAGCGGCAACTGGCGCCCTGCGGAGGACGGTCAGTGGAAAACTCCTTGGAGGAGCCGTGGCGAAAGGGGGGGCCTGGGGGCCGGAGTTGTAGATGTTTGGGTGTCCAACACAGGGATACATAAGGATACATAAGGATACATCATACATAAGGTATTTGTTTCCCAGAATCCAAGGAACATTGTTATGTAATTAATCATCCATATACTCTATACCAAAGCACGTAACATTAACGTGCGTGGTGCCAAAGGCTATTAATTGGGTAAAGACTATAAGCTATTGATTCAAAATCTAGTTTGCAGGTTGTAAATCCAATGTTCAAGCGTTTTTGGCTACCTGGGTTCTGCGGCAATTAATAGTCGTTCTATGGAAAGAAATGTCTGTTCTACGGAAATAAATGTCCTTTCTACGGTTTGTCTACGGTTTGTCCACGGTTTGTCCACGGTGTGTCTACGGTTTTTCCCGACCACTTTCAACCCCTGATCAAAAAAGTAATAGTCGTCGAGTACAAATTAACGTCCTTAATACGTCCTTACCTGGCTGGAAGCACGTAAACTTAACGGTCGAAGAAGAACAGGTTGTGTATATATATTATATATATATATATTATATCCATATGTACGCCATTTATGCAGAGACCCGACCACACATAGAAGCCCAAGGATGATGTAGATACATGTTCCAAGAAGATAAAGGTTTGGCTTCCGCAGCCGGTTGCTACTCTTTGCAGCCGATTAGGTCTTAACCCCCACAGTATTCAAATCAAATCAATAATACCCAAGCATTTCATCAACATACGAAAAGCGACGTGTAAGTACAGTAGATCTAAGTAGACTGTAGTACTTGGGGTGCTTGTATTGACCATCTCTCTCGTTGGTTATTGGTTGATATTGTAGCCCCAGCTGGTTGGATAACAGTCTGGTTGTACCTGGCACCTGCTGGTAGTTGCCACTGCAATGCCACATCATTTTTGGCCAACAGATACACTCTGGTTTGTTTCTGCTCTGCAGTTTCGGATATCACGAAATCTCCTTTCCAACAAACAGGATGAGAGTTCCAATATTCATATATGGAATGAAGACACTAACTAGATCTAACTAGCACAGTTTTCTTTGAATTTCATATAGGTGTGTCTACAAACAGAGCATGGCACCTAAGTCACGATCGATGAACCTGTGGTGGTCTTCGCATTTAACCTTTATCTAATCTATTTTTGGACAAATCCATAGTCACCCCATCCACAATATCACAATGTCAATTTGTCTTAAACTAGGGTGCCGAAATAATCCATGTTTTTTATCACTCTGACTATCCATTGATTATCTATCTCCCAAGAAAAAACACCCTAAATGGTCGGTTTAATCCACATCATGTTCGAGGACCAAACCCAATCCCCCTATCCTTGTGGCTTTTAGTTCCTAAAACCGTATCACATTTGGCTGGCAGAAGGAATGGCTTGGGCAGCGAGCAAGTGGAAGCTGCAGACGGGCGCAAGCTGCCTTACCTGGTGCCTTTGTCCTGGAAAAACCTCGTAGGAATGGATCGGATTTGAGCGTGTCTTGAGCTGTTTCAAGCATCAACGGAAAAGGATCTATACAGCAACACTATGGAATCTATGGAAATCCTGGTATTTCACATGCTTTCAGCGGCAATGGAAGAGTATTTTGCACGAAACGACGATGATTTAACTCGCAAACATTGGGGCTTTAGACTGGCAAGAAATGGAGATTTACCATGGATTTGACCAACAAACATAGGCCGTTAATATGTGTGGATCCAACCAAAACCGGGGGAAACCTTCAGATTCAACGCCAGATTTGAAGCGGAATGTCTATGTTTGAGCCAACCAGAATTTCATATGACATAGTGTGATATAGTCATATATATATAGTATATATATAATATATATATATAGTGTGTGTAGAAAGAGCGGAGGTAAAACCAGCAAAGCACGGCGCGGATAGCAGAACTGTAGTGAAGCGGGACTAGCGACCTGCACCGGTGTTTCTTGAGATCAACTGCATCCCAAAGTTAACAAGCACCAGTATCATATATTACAATAATTCACTAACCTGAAATAAAACCATATTGGGATACTTCCCCTTACTAACCACGATTTCCAGTGAGGTCGCAGTGAGGTCGTTGTAATTTACCCAGTCTGGGTAAATTATAAAGACCTCACTGTTCTCCCGAACCCTGGAAATCATAGTTAGTAAGGGGAATCATCCCCAAATGGCCCAACAATTCAGGTTGGTGAATTATTGTAATTTACTCAGATATATGTTCTTCTTGGAGTGTACCTGGGTGTGAAGTGTATCATGGTTTTTTTTGGGGGGAACTGCGGTTGAATGAGACCTTGGGCAGTCCAAGATGGCAATGGGGTTTTTTTTTGCCAAGGCAAAAACCTTGCAGAAGCTTTCAGATGTGGTGAATGCCGAGATGCAGCAGTGGTGGGCCAACGTCTATGAGGAGCAAGATGTATTTTTTTTCCCATACTTGGGGCATGCCCAAAGTTGTGCATCTTTAACTTAAACGAAGAAAATCATTGTAAACTGCGTTTTTTGGGGGGGGCACCCAATGTTCAGACAAAGCCAGATGTCAAAGATGTGGTCAGATGGTGGATTCAATGTTAGACCCATCCTGATGTTTGCAGATGGAGTCACGAGTCAAGTGACCTTCAATGCCCCAAACTCAACCTGCCCCTGGTTTACCAGGATTCGGAACCCAGAACATCCCAGAACGATCAACCGCCAGCAACTTCACCCCCAGGACTTCTCCCATGGTTCTTTGAATACCAATCATATTCAAAAAAACTGAAATCCTACAAACCTCTTCTCCCCCAAATCCAGGTAAGACTTGTTTCTTGTGTGGAAAACCCACCACATGTTTCTTTGAATACCAGATATATCATGTCTTTTTCAGAGGAACCTACTTGGAGGATCATCCCACTTAGTACGTGTTGTTTTTTTAAAAAAACATAGTCTAAAATGAGATCAAATAAGCCTTTTTCGGAGATCTACCTTGCAAGTCCCCATTCAGATGGGGGGGTTACTTGGTGGCGAACTACCCACGGCTCGTAAGTGGGTTGTAACCCCAGTGATTTACATGGGATTTTTGGAGCGGCTCAATCCACTTCAATCACTGGGGTGAACTAACCCACTTACGAGCCGTGGGTAGTTCGCCACCAAGTATATTAATAGTGGTTAATATCACATAATAAATATATGCTATATATCGATTATTATCGATTTATGAAAATATCACAATTAACCACTATTAATATGGACATATGGTTACCATAGTGGTATCGTTTATCCCATGATCCAGGACGGCTCGGTGGGCTGCGAGTTTCACCACGACGGCCATGCGGAGATGAACATCACGGTGGGCGCCTCCTTCGGGGCTGCCAGGCGCTTTGATTGGTTGTGAAACACGGTGAAAAGTAAGGATCTATATAGTGACTTTAAGATATTAATATGAATACAATAATACATATGTAATTATCATATATACTTATGTATATAGTTGATGGAAAGTGATATATCTTGCGCGCGCACACATCTTCGGTTTTTTCTTGATTATGCGTTGTCGTGCCTTGCAGCTCGTCAAGTTTCTTCATCCTGCTTTACCAGAATCAAAGGGAACATTTGCAGCGTGTTCCATGATTTTTTGGGGGGTTTACACATTCAGAGTTTGCCATTCTTACATCATATTTTCCATGATATGTTTAAAAAAACATATGCAGACAATCATCTCGTCCAAACATTCCTCCAGAGAACCAATCCATGGTTGGTGGTTTGGAACATGACTGGATTATTTTCCCCATCATATTGGGAATGTCATCATCCCAACTGACTTTAACTCCATGATTTTTCAGGGGGGGTTGGTTGAAACCACCACCAGTATTATTATTAACCATCATTGACCATATAATTTCCATCATCGTTAACCATTATTAACAGTATATTAACAGTATATTAACAGTATCACCAACCAGCCATGGTTGGAATCCCCATGTCTCCGCCAGGTACCTCACCTTCCAGCACGAATCTGGCTCCGAGCGGAGCCTTGCCGTGATCTCATGGTATCACTGGTTACTGGGGCTAGATGGCCATAATTTCCCCACGGAATCGATGGTTAAGACATGTTAAGAATTGCTGCTTGGTGGTTCGGAACATAACTGACTTGAACTCCATGATTTTTCAGAGGGGTTGGCTCAACCACCAAGCAGTATTATTACTAACCATCATTAACTATATAATAACAATATATTAACGACCATGGCATAATCAGAGGGGTTGTTTTACCACCAAGCAGATTGAATGATCGCTGGCTTTCCGTCACTGGAATGATGGTGAATTGCAGGGATATCATCCCCAGTATGTGTCATTCAGATTAGTGACATATTGTATGTGTATATATATATAAATGGGTAAATGGGGGTTAGCCAACATTAATGTGCCATAGATGCCATAGTCAAGTTAGTTGCAGTCATTGAACATCGGGGTTGAATGAGACATTAATGGGGATACGTTTTAACCAACTATACTCAAAAGTTGGATTTTATTCACACATAGACTGGGGGTTTTCATACCACCACTCGTAGGGATCTATGGCCACAAATCCCGTCATGGTGTGATGACCATGGCCCACATTTTGACCATGGCATTTTTCTGGGCGTGTCTGGAATCCTAAAAAAACTACTGCTTACAAAAATCATATTCTATATCTGAAATGATTCATTCATTACTCATCATATTTGGCATAAAAGTTACCATATTACATCATCATATTACCCATTGCTCATATGAAATGCCTCTGGAGGGCAACTTGCGCAACTTTAAGCCATTTGGATCCACCCATGTGATGCAGAAATCACAGCATCACTGAGGATCTATCTGCAGATTTTTTCTCTATGGACCTATCTCTAGATCTACGTCGTTGATGTATTAAAGAAGAAACATATGAATGAGTGATTATGATATTTGATATATCATATTGTATCATATAGTATACTCTTCACTAAATTTCATGAAAAATCCCATTATTAACATCCCATGAAATTCCTATTAAAATCCCATAAAACGTCCATTAAATTCCATTGAAATCCCATGAACATCCCATCCCCCTGCAGGTCCTTCCTGCAGCGCAACGGCGACATCTTTGCCTTTGACCACTCGGTGGATTCAAACTTCATGCACGGCGTCTACCCCATGAAGGCGCATGATTTCTGTGGGACATGAATTGATGGTGTCTTATGGAGACCAAAATCCATGATTTCTCTGGGTAAATTATAACGACCTCACTACGACCTCACTGGAATCATGGTTAATAAGGGAAATCATCCTTAATTCAGGTTAGTGAATTATTCTAATTTACCCAGATTTCTGTGTTTTTTTGCTGTGAAGAAGTTTTTTTTTCAAGGGTGAAATAATGAATGAAGTTCCTTATTTTTGGGACGTATTGAAGTCATTGATTTTGAATGAAGGAGCTAACTATCCCAAAGATATCCCAGCTGGGCAATGAATCTTGGGATGAGAACGACATGACCGATACATACTCGTACTCGTATGAAAAACGCGATCTTGATGATACTTTGAAGTCAACAATCATCTAAAACACGCGGGCTTTTATTCCATAGCAATTATGCATGATATATCCATGCATACATTGCATGCACCATGTGTGGTATATTTCTGGCATTGATGAAATCCGCAGTAATGTTGGCTGCCTAATAGTAGTTACCCCCCCCCCCTATTTTTTTTATTTTTTTTAGGGGGGGGGTCAACCTTCCTATAAAAATTTGAGTTGGCAAGGCGGAAGTGGACATGGAAGCGGGGGGCAGAGGTGGTGGAGGCGAAGGAGGAGGACGAGGAGGAGGAGGAGAAGGAGAAGAAGGAGAAGGAGAAGGAGGACAACAAAATTGGAGTTGCGGAAAAAAGTTTCCACTATTGCCATGC
>Ga0126342_10014429_pt1 | contig 13957 bp, 19 predicted proteins | sample Cyp1metagenome_FD_92528 | JGI IMG/M metagenome (GOLD analysis project Ga0126342, IMG submission 92528) | Coral microbial communities from Lord Howe Island, Old Settlement Bay, Australia - Cyphastrea 1 metagenome | ecosystem: Host-associated > Invertebrates > Cnidaria > Coral ...
ATGATGATGATGATGATGACGACGACGACGATGATGATGACGATGACGACGATGATGACGATGTGGTTGATGATGTTGATGATGATGATCACGATGATGACGATGAGGATGATGATGATGATGTTGTTGTTGATGATGATGATGATGACGATAAATGACGATGATGATGGCGATGATGACGATGATGATGACGATGATGATGGGGATGATGATGATGATGATGATGATGGTGGTGATGATGATGATGAAAGATGGGTACGCCCATGGAATGGAACATATTGGAAACTTCCGTTTTGATCATTTTGAGGTTAGCCGAAGTTTAGAAGGTAGCCTTGCAAGCGGCTATGTGGTTCTATTTGGCAGGGGTTTTGTGTTAGTCGTGGGTATCTTGAATCTCTGAATGAGCCAAGAAGGATGTCAAAACCAACAGTTTGGAGGATGAACGCCCATTTGCCAGCTACTTTGGTTCGTGACTTTGGTAATTTTCCCAGGACATGTCCAGCCCGCCATCCCCTGCCGTCACTTTTGAAGGTGCTACACTTCCTGCAGCAGGGGCAGAAGGTGAGGAATTGTGATATCATACTACATATATTACCTGGTCTATTACGGTGTGTTCATTGCAGATTTTGGGTTGGTCCATTACCCACATCAACCGACCGGTTTGCCAAGGGATAACCGAGGGTTTTGAACACCCTGGAAGGTTGACAGCGTGTCCTTCATGGGAATGGGTGCGTGTCTTACACAGAACAGGATCAACCAGGGCTGAGCGTGGACTCCGACATGCATGAGATGCCTAGAAAAATGATATGATGAACTCTCATCCTTCTCTAACACCCATGATTGACGATCCTTGCGAGCGAATTTGAGCACATCCCTATCCCCGATCCCAGGTCTTCAGATTTTCACCATCTCATCTCTGACTCATTCTACACGCATCCGAGGTGAACCACTGGGAAATCCAAAGCTGTTTGATGCCTTGCGGATCCTCTCTGCTCCCGAGCTTTTCGGTATGTCCTCCAGAAGGCGGAGCTACTGGAGCAAAATCAAAACTGCGGCTGTCTCCACCTGCCAGTGGCCAGGCTCAATGTCTCCACCGTTGGGGTCATACCTGGCATAAGAAAGCTGACAGAGGACCGTTATCGTTTCACTGTGTCCATTTTCTGCAGAAATGTGGCCAAATGTGCCACAGCTCGTCACAGCTCTCGTCACCTTTGCCGACACTTGCTTTCTATTGCATCACAAGAATATGGCTAAAATATGCTAAAGTGAAATGGCTTCTTGGTGGGTGGACACTATCCAAAGCAAGCGATTGATAGATTTGATAGCACGTGAACTTGTCAGGAGAATGCAAGATACAGTTAATTGATGATGTTCGATAGATAATGCCGGGTAATTGTGAAAGAAGTATCAGTGAAGTTGCCGGCAGGAGTTCCCACAGGTGAATTTGGCTTTCTCTTTGCATTCACCCTTCACCGAAGAACGCAACAAGCTTGTGCAACTCAGATGCACAATTCATGCTTCGTGGAGCCGACTGGAAATCTGACCGTCTTCGAGGCCGCTGAACAGAATGTTCCCGATGTCGGAGGCATGGTGCTGAGAACAGGGGAGCGTTTTCACCATGACTTGACACAACGATAAGTTTCTTTCCTGGCACGGACTCTTGTGGTGTACAAATGCAGGGTACCGACATTTCGCATCGTTATGATATATATATATATATAATTAACATAACATTATTAAAATATATTAAAATTAGTTCTTACCTTTTGTTGAGGCAATATCGGTAGATTTGCCATATGAACATGTCAGGTCTTTGATGTTCTGGACCAGCACATTCGCAGCACTGGCCGGCGCATTTGGATTTGCTACTTGCTCTTGGAAGTCACTTGGCTGGTCGATGGGCCATCCATGGCCCATGATCGCCATCGGTGTGAATTGGCGACTGAGGGAATCAATGACTCAAAAGATCATGCTCGAGCTTTAGCACAAATGGTCAGAGACCGGCCGGTGGAGACGCGGTGCGCAGATTGCCTGACCTTTCTTTTGCTGTCAATCTAATGTATTTAAATTACATCATGTAACTACACATATATACTATCATCATTTATCATCATCATTATATGCTTGCTACTGAGATTTCGCTCGCTTTTCGTGCTAAATGATTTGTTCGAATCATTGCTTCATCGATGTTGACACTCCTTTCACCCACTGTCAACCCATTGTCGCTGGAAGGTACTTGTATCATGTCAACCTATTGCCATACAATGTCGGTGGTGACCTCAGATTGCAGTGACTTTCTCGCAGGCGAGTTGTGGTTTAGTGGAAAGGGCTCCAACTTAGGGAAATGACATAGTCACCTTGGACATCATTCTAATGATTGCGAATGATGCTAGATATTCCGATACAACTAGCGGCAGCACATGACAAACTGGACGACTATGATTTTCTCTTCCTTGAAAGTCTTTGCAGGCCGTGCAGTGCCGGAGCATTTTGCTCGCTTGAGCCAAGAAGGCAGTGGGTGGGTTGTGAATGATTTTTGTCCATCAAAATTAACCACAAGAAACGCTTCTATGTCAAAGCAACTCTAGCAGCTTGTCACGGAAGTGATTCCAGACGCCATGCAAAGAAGGTCCAAGGGGTCCGCTTTTGTGCTTCCCCCGGGCCATAGATGGTCACGCAATGACAATGACACCTCTCAATGAGAGACCTGCGAGACTGGCATCAATAAATCGCAACAATCTCCACATCCAGGTACCGAGCACTTTCAACGAATTCTGCAGTGACTTGTTTGCAGATGAGTCAATTGAGCAGTGTTCAAAGCGCTGGTTGATTATAGGAGGTTATACCGCCCAATCCTTTTGGGGATGATCATAATTCAATTAGAATCTCTTTGAACAGGTGCATAGGATATCTATGGATATCTAAAAGCAGATGCAGATGGATAGCTCCCATTTTTTCCTGCACAGCCGTTGCCGGCAGGGAGAATCGAGTGACCTCTTCCTACCGCAACTCATTTGGCCACAGCATCGACGCTGCTTGTGGTCAGCTCTTTGCTGGCTACGAAGAGGCCAGGGAATTCGCCAGAGATGGACCAAAAAATTACCCTCTGGTAATTTACCATAGCTATTGAAAATCACCATTTTTAACGGGAAAATCCACTATAAATGGACCATTTTCAATAGCTATGTTAGTTTACCAGAGGGTACATGGCACCCATGAAACAGCAGATAATGGCACGGATATGACTACGATATGACTCACAGGCAAAAATAGGCATTGATAGGAGTAGTATAGATTTGCATAGACTGGCTCCCGTAGATGATTTAAATGGGCAGATGCATGCGACGGATTCCCAGATTGTGATAAAGTGTAACTTTGAGCCTCAATACCTCGTGCGAGTAGTGCGTTTGCAATGTGGATCGGTTTGCCAGGTAGCCAGCAGACCAGTCCGCCCAGGACACGTTTATTACACAAGTGGCCAGGAGGTTGATTTGAGGATGTTACAAGTTGAAACATACTGAAACGTGATGCAAAAAGCAGTTGCAACTTGTCCGACAAGGGGGCATGATATTCGATGTAAAGGGTATGTGGCAAAACTGGCCCCTGCTCCGTGGAGTTTGTCAAGTGAACAGGACTGCAACCATCTTCCGCCATGGCTAGTTGAGAGGCATCGCACCAAAGTTGTGCGCTGTTAGTTCATGTTAGTTCAAGAACGTCTAGGGCCAGCCGCACTGTTGCTCATCAGACATGATGAACGGTGATGGATGCGAAGCCTGTAGATTGGCAACTCGGATCAGCCTCGCAAAAGTTTCACACTGCAGCAGTGGGAAGATTGGATTTCTCGAATCAGCGATGGCGGCACGCACAGAGAAGGTTCGAGTGGTTCCATAGGGGTCGCCTGCAACGATTGAGTCTGGCCCTCGATAACATTCAATAAGTATGTCAGGACATCCTCTTTTGGAAGAGTTTCTTGGAGAAGATTGTCTTGAGCTTATTGCCGAGAAACTGCAGGTTTCCTCGTATGCTGGCCGCTGAAACAGAGTCCATCTTTCTGAGGTTTGGAGGTTGGAAGAGAAAGTGCAGGCCCCGCAGATTCTTCCCAACGGCCCGACTGATAAATCACCACCAAATTTCCTGCCAGGTGAAAGTGCAACCGACCCAAAGGATCCAGAGGCCAAAGCCTTGTGAAGCACCTGAGGAGCCCTGACGCCGTTTGGCTTTGTCTTATGGCCCCCAAAATGGACAGTTTTAATGTGTTTTAATTGGGAAATATGGGGGAAAACGAGGTCAAAATTTTGAAACTTGGGAAAATTGGTTCCAAAAATTGAGATCAGCTAGGTCAACCCAAAGCAGCAACCGACAGCTGTCCGATCTGCAGCCGTGGCTCAAGCTCCAGCGGGAAATACACCTTCAGCTCAGGGCTGAAGGGATATCAACAATGGAATACAATGGATATTTATCAAAATGTTCAATGGACAATTGGGTGATATGTGTCATTGAGATTTATTGAGTACAATGATTTTATGGTAAAGTAATCAGCTGAAGTAGACGCCACACACCTTTGCAATGGGATCACGTTGACCAACCACAGTTGTGGTCCGCAGAAGATGCCACAGGGTGAAAAGGCCATGGAATTTATTCCGTTTGTCATGCTTATCTGACTTCCATTCTCGGTATGTTTGAGTCATTAAAAGACAGGATGACAGGAACAGACAAACAGATTTCATCATTTCAAAAAGGCTCATTTCATCAATGGATTGGTTGAAAAATGGAACGAATCTACCTGAAACATCAGCCACCCTGCAGGTGCGGGTGTTGTTTCTGGATGTGGATGGTGTACTGCATCCAGCGATGTCTGGGATCCAGCTACAGAAAGCCCTGGGGACGGAGGAGACCATGATGGCAGGGAGAAAAAGACCATTTCAATGGGGAAAATCACGGGAAATCATGGGACATGATGATGGTATGATGATCAATGATCACATTTTGGGCTGCCAAATATGTTCCCACACATCCATAATTGTCCGAAATCCAGACCAGATATGACCAGATGGGCTGCTCGGAAGTGCTTGGTAGTGGCAGTGGGTCCAGTTGAGGACTCCAGTGCGATGGTGAAGCTTGCAAAAGCGGAGAACGGTCTGTTCCGACCGCGTGCGATGACACTCGCCAATATGGTTTTCAGAAAGTTGGGCCGTGAAACATCGTGAAACATCGTAAAACATCGTGAAACAGTGAAACATCGTGAAACACCGTGAAACATCGTGAAACATCATGAAACATCGTGAAACCACTAATTTCCGGTTTGAAATATAGATGAAAGATGATGAAAGGGTCACCCCTTGGGTTCTGTGAGACCCCCTCTTTCCAATCCCCAGCTGTGCATGAGCATTTCAGCACAACAACACACGAGGTACGAGTGTCATTAGTGTCGTCGTCGTCATCATCATCATCATCATCACCATCATCATCATCATCATCATCACCATCAGATGTCATCAGATGTCATCAGATGTCATCAGTGTCATTCGTGCGCTTCGTGCCAGGAAATGCTTGGCTCGCGTCTTGGTATGCTCTGGAGCCCGGGTGGTCCTTTCAAGTGCATGGCGCTCGTTGCCAGGAGGCACCTTGATGTGACACCTGATCGCGGCAGTTCAACGTGTACTTTTTGATATGCTGACACGATGGCATGATGTGAGATATGTGAGATCCTTGGGAGGCAAACAGGCTGTGAATTGGGTGCTTCAAAAGTGGGGCTTGCCCCCAGTTTACTCTTGCACACCCGGAGAAGGAGCAGATAGAAACTTGGCGAATCAAGAAGAATGCAGTGGTTCTTTTTATCACTTTTATGTACTTTCGCAGTGTTTCCGTGCTACTTTCAGGTCATGGAATGGTACTTGGATCCTCGTTTCAGGCAATTTCTCAGTGTACTGTACTCATCTGTACTCCCTAAGTGCTTCGACCGGCTGAGTTTCCAATGATCTTGACGTTTACTGTAATACTTGTTGGACTGGCGAGTCTTCTGAGGACGCGTTGAGCACATCTGGTCATGGCTGGCACAACATCGTGATGAAGTCGTCGGCTATGCCGTTGTGGATGATATGGATCTTTCAGAAGAAAGTGATGCAACAGGCCTTCCGCACCGGCACCGATATGTGTCAGTCTTTGATCGTCTTCCGCACGGCTACTGTAATTGCTGTTACAGACATGGGCCTGCAAAGTGTGTTCCTGAAAGGCTTTCGCACGCAGCCATCGTGCATTGCTGGCCACTTTGTTCGAACTCCTGGCAATGTAGGCGCGGAAATCTGGTGTATTGATGTGATGTGATGTGTATTGGTCATTACTAAGACTATATATCATTACTGGTGTGCCCCAAAGGGCCATTTAATGGGGAAGGCGGCCCATTTTCAGACAAACCCATAGGTTTTCGAACGTCTGCGATTGCTGGTGCCCTCCAGGTCTGACTTCTGGCCATGTGTCGCGCCTATTGGCCAAGCTTCAGAAAGAACCAACCTTGCCAGCAGCACAGACATCGAAGGCAGCGGCAGACCAATGTTTCTTTTGGATTCTTTCGGTACAAGGGCTCTTTCCTGCTCTTTGTATCATCTTTCCTCTTTGCTGCTCTGCTCTTTTGTTAATTTGGAATTTTAACATCTTTCTTTGGTTCATTTGGCTGATACGTGCTGCGCTTGCTGTCTATACCCTTCCGCTTTTGGTCATTTCGTGCGTTCTCTTGGCTTTTCCTGCTTTTGAGCCTCTCTGCTGTTATCTCCTGCCCAAAAAGTCAAGGGAGCATGCGAGACTTCAGGCTCTTCCCGAAAAGAGAGCACTGTGTTCCTTGCCTCCATGCAGAGGCACTGGGCAACCAAACGTGATCAGCGGCCATGCAGATGTGACTTTTTCCAATTTTTTATCTGGGCCAGCTGCAAGGTGCGACACCTACAACAGCCCCAACGATGGAAAGCTGGCCAGAAGCCTCATGGCAGCAACGAACATACGACATGCTGCCAATGCTGCCATCCTGAAATTCAGGGCTGGAAAAGATTGGAAAAGTGCAGCGTTGGGTGAAGATTCAAATGCAAAACATATCTGTTGCTGTTCCAGGCAGATTCAAAGGTCAAGATTTGGCCAGGGTGTCGAGCGAAGACTTCCCGCAGGCTCCTCCCTTTTGTGGACAAATGATTCATCACAGGGCTGGCTGGTGCTTTGTTGTCTTTTTGTTCTTTGCCGTGCCACCATGCTGGGAACCGTTAGAATGTTCACTTGTGCATCTTGTGCATCGAGTTTTGATGTGAACTGATGCAACCCGCAGCGTCTCAGCCATTGCGGGTGATGCTGTAGTTTATCTCTAGCCCGCTGGCGTGCCAGCCGCACGGGTGGATCCTTGTTGGGCAAGGCTGCTTTTCAAAGGTGGTTGGACGGATGGTCTGAAGCAGAGGTTTGATCCTTGAAGGGAGACACATTAGCCCCCTTCCACCCGCCTTACATACTAAATACCTATGTTTTGGACGTCGAAATGCTTAAATCCAATACTAAACCATGGTTTGCAAGGGGTATATTAGGCGCCAGGGATTAATAGGGATTTGGCGAAGCAGAGTGTGGATGGCTCCTCCAGGTCGCGAGGGAGAGCGAGGGAGAAGGGCTCGAGGAGCGTGAGATGTTTTGATTATACATATAATATATTATGGGATGGGTGTTTAACTTGATTTAAGGTTGTTTAGTGGTTAAGTGCTTGCTTCAGAAACGTGATATTGAATAGCCAGAGCGTATCAGAGCCTTGTTTCACAACACAGTTTCGAACACTGTCCAGCTACTAAGGAAGCTTCGTGCTCCATTCGCAATGAAGAATCAGGCGATCGTTTTCAGAAACTACCAGATTGTTGGCATGGCCACAGCTTGGCCGTGGCATTGTGGTGGTTGCCACAGGTACAGCTATTGTTTTGGCTTCCATGGTTGGATGCCCAGTGTTACCGGTCGGCTGCTGTTTGATGTACCAATGTACCGAATATCAACCTGGCCTGCCAAGTCTTGCATGGATCTCTACCGCTATGGCAACCCAGCGGCTCCGTCAAAGGGTGGGGTGCTCAGAATATCCCGTAAGTTTAATCAAATTACTCCGTTTTTCCCTTTCAAGAAGTGATGTTGGAGAATTCTGGACTGAACGTTGAATAGCCTTGCATTGTGGATACTGTAGCGGGTCGAATGGAGATGAACTATTCTTCCCAGACACTATGGCAAGACAATGCCCAGTGGCTTGGCCAAGCCACTTCCAGACTGTACAAGCACCTTTGATGTAGGACCATGTAAGATGACTCAGGTTGCGATGAGGCAACGCGTTGCCAGTTGGCGCCCTATCGATGAGAAAATCCTAGTTTCAGATGTTGCTGTGCCATGATGTGCTATGGCTATGATTCAAGCGCAATAAGGTTCACAGCAATCCACCTCGGAGGCACAGTTGTTGCGTCAACATATTTGCGACACTCTTTGGAGACCTTGAAGATTAGACCTGTAGGACCTGTTCAAGACCATGCTAAAGCCTTTGCGAGAGGCAACCTTTTTCCGCTGGTTCTTTACCTTTGCGTGATGGCATGTGATGGATGTGACATGATGTGACATTGCCACATCATCTGGAACACACTAGGCTGAGGCTAGTTCTAACAGGCCCCGACCTTAGTCCAGCGGTAAATCTGCAGGCTAGAGACCAAGCAAACGTTTGGATGTATAGCTGTGCAATGCTGTGCATATATTCTATTATTGAATAGTTATTAAATAAATTACAATATCAATTAATATTATACACATGACATGCACACGCATATGTGTATATGTATACATGCGTGTATGTATATATATATATATGTATACATATGTGTCAGCGGAAGGAGAACATAGAAAGCTGCGTTAGCGTGTTGTACGTTTTCTGTCTCTACGACGTTGTTGTTTACACATATGAACTGTATATGCATCATCAATGTTCATCGAAGGAAGTTTAGAAGTCAAACTTCCGACAATATGGACAGATGGAAAAGCAGAGATGGGAAGAGTCAGAGAAGAGAAGAGAAGAAGAGAGAAGATCAGAGAAGAGAAAGAGTCAGAAGAAAGAAGATGCAGGTGCGCGAAAAGGTAGAAAAGTCGCGAAACACAGCGTTTTTCAAATGATTTGTGGCTCCGGCGGGTCGAAAAGTAGACTTGCTAAAGCGGCGGGTGCGGAGCCGCCTGGCCATCTGGCCATTGTGGCGCGAAGCAGATTTCGAAGTCAAAACGCACAAAACACCTCAGCTTCGGAGCATTTGTAAAAGTTGAGATGGTTTGAGATGTCGAAAAAGTGCACGCTGTTATGGCACGAAGCACATTTCGAAGTCAAAACGTACAAAGCACACCAACGTCGGACCACTTTTGGAAGTTGAGACGTCGAAAAAGTGCACGCTGTTGTGGTGCGAAGCACATTTCCAAGTCAAAATGTGCAAAGCACACCAGCTCCGGACCACTTTTGGAAGTTGAGATGTCGAAAAAGTGTATGTCGTTGTGGTGCGAAGCACATTTCCAATTCAAAATGTTCAAAGGCACAACATGCTCGAACCACTTTTGAAGGTTCAGATGTGGTTTTGCGTGGCAGGCGCAAGAAATTTGTGCGCCTTGCCAAACGTGAGCAAAACGTGAGGATTTTGCAGCATTTTCAAAAGCGATGGCAGGCATGGGACATTTGCAGAGGACCTGCAAAGATGCATTTCGCGTGGCAGGCGCTGTGCAAGAGACATGAAGGCGCTGATTTCCTGAGATGGGTTGAATTTTGGAGTTTCAGATCTTCAGTTTGCGTGACAGGTGCAACACTTCATATGACCTGGCATCGCTTTTTCCTGGCGGGCGCAACGCTTTAGACAGATGGAGTGGAAAAATTGCAAAGCGCATTGGTACGAGGCCGTCAGCTCTGCACTCAACTTTCCATTTTTTTGAAGGAAGTCTCGCAGAATAGCTTCGTTTTTGACGTTGTCAGGTTCAAAAGTTGAGGAAGTCTCGCAGAATTGCTGCGTTGTTGATGTTGGTCTCGCAGAATAGCTTCGTTTTCAAACTTGCAAATAGACAGATAGATAGATAGATAGGTAAGCAAAAAGACAAATAGATAAACAGATACATAGGTAGACAGATAGATAGACAACTGCAGCTGCACTACACAACGGTACAACTACAACTACAACTTCAACTACGCTTCAGCTACAAGAACTACAACTTCAACTACAACCTCAACTACAACTACTACAGCTACAACTACAATTACAAGTGCGACTACAACTACAACCACAACTACAACTGTAACAGCTACTACAACGACACTACAACTGCAGCTGCAACTACGGCTGCAACTACAACTGCAACTTCAGCTACACTACAACTACACTTCAACTACAACTTCAACTTCAACTACACTCCTACAACAACAACCACCACGACACGACACCACAACTAGAACTACAACTACAACTACAACTACAACTACACGACAGCTACAACTACACCACAACTACAGTCACAACTACAACTACAACTCTTACAACTAATGCAACTACTACAATTACTACCATTACCGAAATTAAAACAATTACAGCTTCAACTACACTACAACTACAACTGCAACTGCAACTACAACTGCCACTACAGCCACAACTACAACTACAACATTGCAACTTCAACAACATCAACCCCACTACAGCTACAACTACAACTACAACCACTGCACTACACCACACTACATCCAGGAGTTGTGAGTGAGGTGACCACTGCACCATTGCAACCACTCCAAACAAGCACAACTCCAACCACCTTTCGGTCCATCAGTGGATTTGCTCTACCATCCATGCATCACAGCAACTCACCTCTCCTATAGTGGCCTATCCTTGAAACTTGCGTTACCGCCTTGTGCGGCACTACTGGTAAATATTCACAGGTTTTTTCAATATCCATTTTCAATCGTTTTCAATGTTCATCAATGGTACATTTCACTTCTGCGACGGCTCAAAGCCATTGAGTTCGTAGAGCAGCTCCATTGAGCTGCTACAGGTCATCCGATCTGGCTGGAGTCACAGCGGCGCTGATGAAGATGGCCAATGGCACGCAAAACGCGTCAGAGAATAAAGGGGTAGCCGGGGCCTTGGAGCAGGGGGATGGGCGTCAATCCACAGGGGTTATACCCACAATGAGGAATTTCTAGTAATGGTTGGATGGCCAAAAACCAATATAAACCATCTACTGTAGCAGGATCATGGCACAGATGTTTCAGGAGCACTGCTCCATGAGGTCGACAGCATGCAAGACTTGGTGGATCAGATGCAAGACCACATCCACTCCTCGCTAGTTCCAGAACAGGAGAGCACCTGTCGATGACTAGCCATTCCTTACAGGTTACAGGACGAAACGAGAAACAAATCGAAGCGTATGATGACATAGACCAAGGGCAAAAACTGGATAAATGGGGTAGGTAATTTTTTTAATAGACAGACTCGCAGGTGCTCACTTCACTTTGCAACCACTAGTCCTGGGCATCGCTTTACCATTTCTGGGTGCATCTACAAATTCAAAAAAGATTGCAGATGCAAACGTATTTCCCTTCAGCAATCTTCAGGGCACCCGAGACGTGTTTATTGTATTTTATTGAATTTTCAATTGCTGTCAGAGCCAAATACTGACCATGTACTCGTACCAATAGCATGCCAGGGCCTTTGAGAACATGAAAAGCACACCAGAATCTTGTCCTTAACTGGTCTATCCCCATTGTTGTGAAACCGCAGTCTACACCATGCACATGTCATTGATATCATCAATGCAACCCCAAAAAGATAGTAAGAGACTGGGAAATGACTTTTCTAGTTACTTTATGGTCCTACTATATGTCCTGTTTTGTTTGGAGGCTGCGTGCATGCTGAAGGATGCCCACATCATGACAGATTCATGAACCAGGAATACCTGGACAAAGTGCATGGCTACTTCGGAGACTGTGGGAAAACGTTGCAAGAGCAGCTGCCGCTTGAATGCAAAAATATGAACCATATAGTTATCCCCAAATAGATGGAAAAGTAAATCCCTACAAATTTGATGGTGATTTACTTTTCCATCTATTTGGGGATGACTATAATGCAAAAGCAGCGCCAGAATTGCCATGATTGGCAGCTACCGGACCACCGGGCAATCTGAGGGACATTGCCGGATTGCAGAACAGCAGCGCCCAAAGCTTAAGTATTTTAGAGCCCTTCATGGCAACATCCGAAAAGGTATAAACCTCCTACTAAAATAATGATGAGCAATCATGAGCATAGTTTTTCTATTTTTCCGGAGGTTGCTGTATATAATTCATTTCAGTGAGTCATTTAAAAACAACTTGATGTGTACAGGGGGTGTTGACGCAATTCAGGTTGATGACGCCCGCTCAGTGCACAAGAAATGCCGAGTGGAGCAAGCACAGGTGCAGTCCGAAAATTGCGTGCTTCACAATCCAATGGTTCATCATCACTTTTCCTCTTGACATGGTGCATGTATGATATTATAAAAAATTATTGGTGATATATATATATATACGTCTATGTATGTAATTTGTGTATGTATGTATGTAATGTAATATAACCTAATGTGATCTAGTCTAATATGATCTAATCTAATCTAATGCAATGCAATGTATGTAATGTAATGTAGTGTAGTGCAATGTAGTAATGCAATATGTGCATGTATTCATGTATGCATGTAGCGTAATGTAATGCAATGTAACGCAATGGTAAATGAAAAAGGTAAATGTAAATGGTCAATGTAAATGGTAAATGTAAATGGTGAATGTAAATGGTAAATGTAAATGTAATGTAATAATATATAAAGTAATCTAACCTACCCTAATGTAATGTTGTGTTATGTTATGTTGTGCTATGTTATGTTAGTATGTCATGTTGTGTTGTGTTATGTTAAGTTAAGTTATGTTATGTTAGTATGTATGCATGTAATGACATGTAATGAAATGTAATGTAATGTGGTGTAAAGTAACGTAGCGTAATGTAATATAATGGTATGTATTTAATTAATGTATGTATGTATGTATGCATGCATGCATGCATGCATGCATGTGTGTATGTATGTAATGTAATGTGATGTGATGTAATGTAATGTAATGTATGTACGCATGTATTTGTCTATGTATATATGTATCTATGTATCTATGTATCTATGTATCTATGTATCTATGTATCTATGTATGTAGAAACTACACTATGTATGTAGATATATATATAGTTTTCAGACGCCCAGCTTGCTATTTGCACTCCAATTCGGTGCATTCATTCCAGATTATTCAAGATACCACTCTTGTTGTCGCAGGTGCATGAGGAATGGTCCAAGTGCATGTTGAAAGCCTCGTTGGAGGCGGGATCCAAATGATTCCATCTGGGTTTGTATCAAAACTTGGCACCCCCAAAAAACCGATGGTTCATCATCATTTCATGTTTCAACCATTAAACATTGCTAATGCCGTACAATGGGGTGCCCAGTTTGGAGACAAATCCAGAGAGAGAGACATCAAAGTCCTGGAAGTCCTGGAAGTGCATTTCAAGCTGCTTTCCTAGCAGCTAAGGCAAGAGACTGCTATGGATGGCCCGCCCTCCAGGCAAGAAATAAGCATGAATTTCATCGCTAGATTTTCAACAGCGCCATTTTTTCATTGTTCCAGGCCACCAAGATTTCAGATGCTGGAGCCACATGCTTGCAGACACCTCCCGGGGACCGCCCAATGCTTTGATGTGTGAGATGAGGGTGCAAGCATGTCACATCTTCCAGTTCTGACGTTCTTCGTTATGTTTTTGTGTAATGCGTACTTTGAAACACAGCACTCATGCATTCCATCATGGTTGTGACTAAGAGGAACTCTTTGCACTTTGGACCATGAGTTAGTTCAGTCTCACGTGTGGAGATTCAATCATGTCGATAGTCG
>Ga0126342_10014430_pt1 | contig 13956 bp, 12 predicted proteins | sample Cyp1metagenome_FD_92528 | JGI IMG/M metagenome (GOLD analysis project Ga0126342, IMG submission 92528) | Coral microbial communities from Lord Howe Island, Old Settlement Bay, Australia - Cyphastrea 1 metagenome | ecosystem: Host-associated > Invertebrates > Cnidaria > Coral ...
ACAAGGGATTGGTAGTTTAATGATTGGGGTTTATTTAGATTACCGGTCTAGTTGCAATCCAGCATGACACAGGGATATGGTGAATACAAACTATTTAACTATGATAAGTGCAACTAAGTATATATATATATATTACATATACATACTGTATCGTAATGGGATAATCTTTGATTTAGATGCCAAAACAGGTGTAACTGCAATATGTGTTGTGACAGGTGTATTGACAGGGATATATTTTTAAAGATCCAGTCGAGAATGGACCTGCGATAGAAGATGGAGGAGTCAAGATAGGGGAGTTGGATGAGGGTTTGGATACTGAGGTGTACGCCTATCGCAATCCTTCCTCCTGGCTGTTTTCAAAGAGGCCTTGGCTGACATGATGAACACGTTGGACATCGTTGGACCTATCAAACCTGATGCAAAGCTTTAGTCTAGGCATCGGCCGCGTTTCTGCATTTTACGTTTGGACCTCAAATCCAGAGATCCGACACTGAAACTGGCACTCAAATCATCTCAAATCCAGGTTCTGCTGTTCTGTCCCAAACTTCACCAAGGCTACCTGGTTGGCCAGCAGCGTTTGAATGCAGCCATCAATGCACGCAAGGTCTGTGGGCGGAATGGGGACGGAACGGGGACGGAACTGGTCTGTGGTGTTCGGGGACCACGGCTAGGCATGGAAGCGCGAAGAGAGGGAGAAGTGGAGGGCCTTCAATGCCAACCCAGCCAACTCAGCCAACCCAGCCAACCCAGGCAGGGAGGACTCTGTTGTTTTTACCATGTTTTTCCTGCTAGCTGCTGCTATAGCTGCTGTTGATGTGTTTGAAAAGTCTTGTGTCCAGGAAACAGAGACCGTTTGCGAAGATTCCTAGATTTCTACAGGTTTCTACAGATTTCTAGGCATTTTCTTGGAATTTCAAGAGGCGTGCCTCACGTGGGAGGTGAGAAGGGGAAGGACGAGGCCGAAGCTGAGGACAAGGATGCCATGGCGGAACCTCCCAGGCTGGGCGGTTGCAGTGGCTCAAATCAATACCTGACACCTGACGATTGTTTTCTCCGGAAAAGAATCGCATCAAAATCCATCAATAAAATCCAATATGAATTTGTTACAGTGCGGAAATGGTGGAGCCACACATAGAATCGCCTTGACTTCTAGTAGATCAACAATTTTGCAGTCACAGATCTTCTGAAGTTCATTGCTAGATGCTCTGATTTTCCCAGCCAATTGGATGAAGTCGAAAGACTGGGGACCTCCCAAAATCATCCAAGTTCTCCAGCAAAATACATCCTTCTTCATATTTTTTCATCATGGTCATGGTTCATCATTCGTAATCATTTCTCGTGATTTTTGTTCCATATTTTTTTGATCGTTTTCCATTGAAACATTATAGCCATGAGGGCGTCTGTAGCGGTGCCAGGGCATCCAAGAGGTCCAAGTTCATCAACTGCCTCGTGAACATTGGCCTGGGAGAAGGAGCCAACGAGCCTGGGAGAACAATTCGAACAGGTCAGGTTTACCCATGAACTTTTGGTAAACTGTTGGATTGAAACTGAACAAAAGTTACGGTAAAACATGGTAAAACATGGCAAAACCAGGAGATTGCGAGACGATTCCGAGACGATTCCGAGACGATTCCGAGACGATTCCGAGACGAACCCGAGACGATTCCGAGACGATTCCGAGACGATTCCGAGACGATTCCGAGACGATTCCGAGACGTTGCAAGTTGGTTCCGACATGGCAATGTGCGAAACCGTGAGGACAGCGCGTGGTGAAGCTGATCCTTTTGCTGCTCAACTTGGCCTCCTTCCTGGCTGGGTTTTTCTTGCATACAGGAGCGGTGCAGCTACGTGCAGCTGGTTCAGCTACAGTGGCTACAGTTTTGTATATCGCGAAATTGCAATTTTATTTGGGGAAATGATGATCATGATGAAATATGGGGTGGGATATCCAAATTCGACATCCATTTGGGTACTTCAAACTTGTCATTACCCTCATTGAATGCGTCGATAGCAAGACAAAACTGTGACAGCAATCATGTGACACAAGCACAACTTCATACAGAATTGGTGTACGTGTGTGAAGCGAAAGACTTAAACTTCAACACTGCCCTCTTACGATGTTTGGATCATCTCAAATTTAGACAAGCGGAACAGTATGGGTCAAACTTATACCAACGTCGACATAAATTTTGTTTCGCCTGGAACAACCTCACAGAACTTTAGTCCAAGCTTGAGATGACGCTCAAAACACTTCAACCGGTCTGGATTTTTTCATACCAGTTCGAACAGTGTCGATCTACAGAACCTGACAGCTTCGCCTTCCGACGTGTGACATGATCTTTTTTGATCTGCTCCGCCAGGACTGGGCTTCCAGGCATCTGTGGCATATCCCATGGCCAAGGGGGCTGGCTTTGCGCCTGCCCGGCACAGTTGGCTGGGAGCAGCTGGAAACCGATGGGAGCACTGGGAAACGTAACGGAGCTCCAGGCTGGACATGGATTTGGCCATCCTGCTGCTGCCGACCTTGAAGAGTTTACAAACTGCAAGAGTCTCAGTGCATCTCAGTGCCAATCCCGACCTACCCCAAGCTAAGTCAGAGTGTTTTCTGTGTTCATACGGACAGTTCTCAGCTACTTATTTTTCAACGGGCCTGTTTTGTCAGCGCATCATCAACTCCCACCTTTTCCATCCTTTTCCTTCACAACTTTGAGGTCCTGCGTGGCAAGGGCGGTCAGGCAAGAGAGCAGGGCGCTCAGGAAGATGTTGCAAGGACCAAGGCTAAGAACGATACTGTTGTCATCTCTTGTCATCTCTTGTCATCTCTTGTCATCTCCTGTCATCTCTTGTCATCTCTTGTCATCTCTTGTCAATATTTGTCAATTGCAATTTTCTAATTTGCCAATTCAACTTGTGAAAATTGCTACCGGGTGGCCGTCTATGTTGCTAGGATCGTTTCATCCCAAGCGACTGGTCTTCCGACACGTCCGCGTGCATCTCAGGTGGATTCCACTGGACGATCCCATTTCTTTCCACATTGCCGTGGCCACTTTGGTGGCAGTGAATAGCTTCGTGCATGTTGGAAGCCCGGTCTGTGTCTGGAGGTATCCGACGCAAAAGATCAAAAGTGCTTCGAAGTCCATTGAGAGATGGAATCGGATGGACACAGGGTAAAGCATGTCATGTCATGGCAACAAATGAACCATCCGTACCATCTGCACCTGCACCAGCTCAGGTTTGTTCCCATTTCGTTCACATGGCCCAGATCGCAGGGTCGCCAAATTTCCAGCTCGGATCTCAGAGCTGCATTGAAATCTGGACGTGCTGGAGACCATCTGGACACCATCTGGACACCATCTCCACATATCTCCACTATCTCAGCTTTCGAGAACCAGGAACGATCCCCTTAGTGCTTGGGCCCTCACTCCAGAGGCGTGAGATTTGGAGACGAAGCTGGAAACTTTGCAATCTGTCCTGTCCTGTCCTGTCCTGCCGAAGGAAGAGATTTCCGGAACGCCCGTCGTTCAGAGCTCAGCTTACCTCGGATGGACGGCCCTGTGGAGTTCCCTGGACCTGAGGAAAATTTGCTCCTGACACGAGCCAACTTCACAGGCTCTGGAACTGTCGCTTCCGGAAACATGACAGTTTTCAGAGCCTGTGCTTCTGATGTTTTCTCTTACGCATTTTTCAAGCCCCGTAAAATCTGTACCATTCGCTGCAAAACTATCACTTGCACTGTAACGCTTGAGCTTCAAGGGTGAAGACTGCCAACCAACATGCTACAATTCAAAAGAAATGCAGCCACAAACAATTGCTGAGAGACTGCATGCTTTTGAAGCACACATATCAGCACCCAAAGGAACGAACGAATTTTGCATCGTTCGAGATACTTCATGCCACTTTTGCTGCGTTTCGACCACCCATTTTGGATGATGGGCCTGAGTCTGCGCGTGCTATGGCCGGTGCTAGCGGTGGTGCTAGGAGTGAAAGCTGTGAGCCCGTCACCTCCGGAACCTGCAGATGGCCCCATGGCAGTGCAAACGGATGTGGCATGTTGTGGCATGTTGTGGCATGTTGTGGCATGTTGTGGGCGCTGGAAATGGCTAGGATGGGTGTGAGGATGTCTAAGGATGTCTAAGGATGTCTAAGGATGTCTAAGGATGTCTAAGGATGTCTAAGGATGTCTAAGGATGTCTAAGGATGTCTAAGGATGTCTAAGGACCCGAGATGCAGGTCAGATACAACAAGTTGTCAACCCTTTGAGCTGTTTTGGTTATGTGCGACTGCGACAAGTTGCTATGTGAACGCATGCAGAGGACCGAGCAAAGGAGTGGACTCGAGTGGGAGACAGATAGCGCAGATAGGGATAGCGGCAGCGACTGACCCTGGTTTCAATATGTTTCCCATTTCGCCATTTCCCACGTCCAAGCCGCATCCAAGCCGCGTCGCCATGTCCCAGGCGGTTTCCACGGTTTCCCCTGCAACGTGACGCGGAATTCCACTGGGCTCAGCGCCAACGTGGCGCGCTGCTCGGGGGGCGACCGCTGCTATGCCTCCGAGACCATCGCCAACTGCGGGTGCGCCGGGACGCCGGGACGCCGGGACGCCGGGACGCGAGATGTCGGAGATATCGGAGATGGCTTGGAGCTGGGTCCTGGGTAAAGACATGGCTTGGATATGAGTTGGATAGGGATTGGAGATGGGGAGATGGGGATTGGATGGGTTAAGTTGAAAGCAACTTGGTTTATGCAACTGAGCAACGGTATTTCACCGGGGATGAAGGAATGAAGATGGACACAGAAATGTGGTGTGATTTGCTGGTAAATGAGAGGAATCAGAGAGCATGGTTGGGTTCATCCTTTGGGCTGTTACACTTTGCAGGACGGGTCTTGTTGCCGCATTGTAGCGAGCTGTAATATTGACATGTGTCGCTGTGCTATGTGGCTGTGCCGTTTTGTGCCATTGTGTGTCCAGGGGCCATGGCACAGAGCAACTCGGACAAATCAGGGTGTTCAGAAGGTGGCTGTGGGAATCAAGGTCCACTTGATGGCTCTGCCAAGATCGGGCGACACAAGACTTGACTTCCGGACACTTGCGTAAGGCATTTCTTCAGTTCTTTTTAGGGGTTTGAGGTGTCGAAAAGCTCCAAGGTGCTGTGCGCCAGTGATTACCAGGCATGGACCTTGGCAGAGTGCAACAGACACGAGAACTGGAGCGGCATACCTGGAAGGATCGACAGAACTCGCACGGCCAAATTTACCAAAAGGGTGGATACGGATAGGTTATGTCACATTTATGCGATACTTATGCAATACTTATGCTGCGATATTTATGCTGCATCTGCCTTGTTTCTCCATTTTCCTGCCACGAAGATCTGGCGCCTCACAGCTCAGGTGTAGCCCCGGGGCCACATGCATTGCGACCAAGAGAATAGACGCGCACTTTGGCCGCAGATGTCACATGGATGTCACAAGGATTGGGTTTTTCATGGTTTTTCATGGTTTTTCATGGTTTTTCATTCTTCAAAGCACCGGTTTCCAGTGGTTTTTCATGGTTTTCGGAATCTCCGCAGCTGAGGTGCTTGCCCTGGGGAGTTTGTTGTGCTCCAAACATTTCGGTGCCACGGCGACAGAACTCAGATAGTTAAATGAGATGGAACTGAAAAAAATTGAAAAAGATCTGATGTCAGTGATATCCTTTTAATTCTGTATAATGGATTGGAATTGTACCACAATTTTCTCCCACAGTTTTTGTCATGTTTCGAACATTTTTGCTGCCTACCTAGGTGTGTTTGTCCCTGTCGTGTTCAACCGATTACCCAGCTTGTGCCACATGAGCCAAACGGACATTTCAAGAGGTTGAACTCTGGCGGAACTTGTGTTTGAACTTTGAACTTCAGCTGAATTTTGTGGCAATGACACAAGATCACTCTGACTGAGATGACAGCGGCAGCATGCGACAGCTGCTGGGTCGTTTGTACAGCTACTGAGCTACTGCTCTCACAATTTGGCTAAGGGATCCGCCCATAAAGAGCACCCGAGCCAAAGGTTGAATGAAAACATGCAGAGTCACGATTGTAGTACCGTCCAACATCTTCCAAAGTACAGTCCAATGTTGCAGTATTTTGCAGTCTAGGCACGTTGCAGGTTGTGTGAGTTTGGCCGTGCAGCCTTCAGCTTGAAACCTTTGATACCAATCCGGAGGGATCGAGAGCTTTCACACATGTGCCACGCGCAAGGTTTGCTGATCACAGCGTTGATGTGTGTCATCTACGTTTCTTGACTGCAGCATGCTGAACAGTTTTTGAGGCAAACAAGCATTTTGGACCGTGAAAGTCATGTCTCGACCAGTGCAGTCTTTGTTTTGGAGGATCGCATTCCCTTCCAAGCTACAATCCTGTTGTTGAGCTTATTGGTTTCCAACATAGCGTCTGCTAACAAAGCGAAAGCGCACTGGACTTTCATCCTTCACAAAGACCAGGTTACAGCACTACCTTCAGTGCGACGAGCCACCTGCGCCGTGTGCCTAATTCCCTGCCGATGGGTTTTCCCAAGGGGACGTTAGCGTTGTTGAATGTGGTTGATTTGACCAGTCTTGGTGACTTGTAACTATCGTTCTTGATAGAAAACGCAGAAACAACTTGAACAAAGGAGGGCCTTGAAACATGACATTAGCTGCAAGCTGGCGACTTGACCACAATTCGCTCAGTGCCTTGCGCGACGTTGCGGTGGCTTTCGACTCTTCCAACAAGTGAGCTGCCCAGAGACACGGAAGGGTCAAGGAAGGGTCTCGACGAAGGTGAAGATGAAGGCAGAGTCCGGGTAGAGCGGTAGAGCTATAGAGATGAAGTATGATGAAGTCCGATTCAACATGAAGCAGCATGGGCGAGTCATGGGTATTCCCCCCAAAATTGATTTTTGGGAAGGTGATGTTAAGGGGTTGATTTAGGGGTACCCTACTTCTGCACCAAGCCACATGGGGCGACATCGAGCAAAGTGGACATTTGGAGAAAGTGGAGACTCAAAGGGCTCCAGCACCAACATCTCCGAACCGACATGACATGACAGCATGGGCAGCATGGGCCAAGACTCTGGCTGCTGGGGCTTAGGCGCACTCTGTTTGGCCAGTTGTGTACTTCCTGCTGTTGATTCATACTACACCACGGTGTGGAACCCAAGTGCTTGTTCTGTGATTGGATGTCCTCTCAAGAGCGCAAGAAGTTGCGGTAAGACAATTTGCTCAGATTTCAAATTCATAGACACTGGTGCATGCATTTCAGGCATTTGCCCAGTTTTTCCAGCATCGATTTCATCGACTTCATCTTCACACCTTTCAGCATCGATTTCATGAACATTTCACATTTCCTGACCTCTTCCTGACCTCTTCCTGACCTCTTCACAGTCTTCACAGGTTCTGGATCTGGATGTTTTTCCCCGCGATCTTCGTGGCAGTCGATCGGCCAGAGCCTCCAGAGCCTCCGGAGCCTCCGGAGCCTCCGGAGCCTCCGGAGCCTGAGAGATCGATATCTTTGAGAACTCAGTTCCGATTCTGTTGTGTGTCTGTATATATATATATATGTTGCAGAGTTTGGACCCGCTGCGGCCGCCATGGCTACCGCCGTGCACCAGGGTGCTTTTAACCCAGCGACAGCGATATCCAGCCGTTCTGGAAAGTGTGAGAGCCCTAGCGTTGCCTCCACGTCACATCTCACACCCTGTGAGCAGTTCGAGGCACGACTCCTTCTCTTTGACGTGATTCACCTGACCTTCGAGATCCCTGAAAACTTCACATATCAGGCAGATACAGAGTGACGCGCAAGTACCGCGCAAGTAGACGGCAGTTGAGATGGTGCAAGTTGTGAGTGTTTTTTAAGAGATGCCAACATCCTGTACATCCTGTAGGCCGGGCAGTACGTGATGCTGCACTGGAAGGGCGAATGGCCAGAACACCAAGAAGAGTCACAATCATGTGACAAGTGGTGATCCCCCAGGTGATACCTCAGACTGTTAGTCATGAGGAACTGCTGGCTGCGAAGTGAGGAGTTTAACATCGTTTGCGTTCAGGGTTTCAATACTCTGTTTCTCAATTTCGTCTCAAGTTGTTATCGACATCAACAAGTTGTATGGTGGTTGAATGTTGAAACACAATGAAGCCGCTCATTAGCATTATGGCAATCAATATTTTCACTAATTGTTGCCCTTTGGGCACATTAATCTACTTTTTATTATAACGCTAATCACTAACAGTAACAGACACATTGGTTGCCCAACGGGCACAACATATTTTGCCACATTCATATGTGGCGGTCGGGGAGGAATTCGTTTTTGTTTTTGAGGCATCCCTTCACTTTGACTTCTGCTCCAGAGGAACGGCAGATCAGCTTGCGAGCAGGGACGCGGTGGTTCAAAGATATTGCAGGTTGCATTTAAGGACCAACAAAGGTTCTTTCTCACAGAAAGTTTCAGGTGAAAACGGATGGAAAATCCTGGAAGATCAACTCGGGAGCCAGGAACGGCAGTTGACCCTGCACATCCGCGCCAGCTCAACGCTGGATTGGTGTTCCGCTCTGCGACGCCACTTGATGGTGGAGGCTGCAACCAACACAATCAAACTGTGCCCAAGACATGGCCCTAGGGAAGAAACATGAAGAAACGGCTAGAAATGGATAGAACGTGTGAAGCAAAATGTAGAACCCACTTGTTGTGGATTCATGTCCTGTGGACAGATGTCCAGATATGACTTGATGGTGTTGACCTACTCGTAGCGGTCATAGCATTGTTTCAATCAGGGGATTTGCCCAGACTTTGAGAAAGTGATTCAAGATTCTGAACTTGGAACATCTTTAAACTCGTGAAATCTCTTGTGAATTGACAGTTTCAGGCCCCAAAAGCAGCCCAAGGCGTCACAGCCATCGAGGCACTGGCGCAGTATTTTGTGGAAGAAAATCAGTATCATTGATATTTGACGATCGACGATCGTGGCATTTTCATGGCATTTCTCTATTTGAAACATGTGATGAATTTTGATCCATGGAGGTTGCCAAGGAGCCAAGTCCAGGGACCACGGTTCAGTTCGTCGGGTACCCTGGTCTGCCCGGACATGACCAATTCGCATGCAGATACCGCGCCTAAGCCTATGAATATCATTCATATCGGTCATACACACTCACAAATGTACGTACGTACGTACGTAACGTTTTAAGATATATATTTTTAGTGCCCATTGATTTTCTTCGCACTCTTTCAAGCGCAGATTGCTTCATTTTTTCCCATTTTTTCCCATTTTCCCTGAGGAGAAGATCGTGATGCCCAGCGGCAAAGTCTGCTGCAAAGCCCTGCCCTTGACGGAGAGCTCCTTCAAGGCGAGCACGGCACAGGGTGCTGGAAGACGTCATGGCGACTGATGTGTTTTTTTTTTCAGTAGGGATATATGGATATTAATGGGATGTATAATGGGATGTATAATGGGATGGATCCATATCTATATTATCCATACTGGGATGTATAATGGTTTAATGATCTATAATGGGATGTATAATGATGTATACATTAAACCTATTAAACCTTTTGGCTGACATTGGCGGATCTGGTATAACAATGCTACGATATTCCACACATGTGAACTTTGTAGTATAACATGATATGAGTTGTAGGGTATAGGATGGTAGAATATCCAGTTGTCACACCACATGTTCACTTTGTGACATTGTGGGGTCAAATGAGATGATGAACAACCATACAGGGATACTCAGAGACATAAGGCCATGAATAGATGGCCGTTGTTTGCGTACGAGATCACCTATGAGATTCAAGTCTGCAACATGTCTTGAAGAGTCCCTTAACATGGCAGTGAGAGCGAGGCACGTCTGCAAGGTCAAGCATTTGGCTGAGGCGTTTTGTAGGACATTTGGTATCATTTATTCAAATTCATTATGTATCACTTATCCTTTTCCTAATCAATTTTGGGTTAGACACATTTGTGGCAAAATTTCCCGGCTGAGGGCACTGGCTCTTCTGACAAAGTTTCCTTGGACGTTTCCTTCGACCGATCACAGCGGCAGGCCTGTGGAGTGCCTTGATTCACTGTCGATGCGTTAATGTTTGAGATTTCATGAGATTTCCAGATTATATAATTTCAGTCTTCAAGAATTTCTACAGACACATTATATCAGTAGACTTTTTGAAGCAATTTCCGAGGCTCTTCCATTTTGTTACACTTGTCCAATCTTTTTTTCAGTTTGTTCTTGGGTTCAGGATGAGCTCTGAAAAGTGATAGCGGCTCTTCGTGTAGAATAATGTATCATGATTCTTAATGTGAGATGTTGTGATTCCGACAAAAATCAAGACATAGTATGTACAAGCAGTAACATCTGATAGAGAAGATGCAAGCATTTCATAGAAACAGCCGCCATGCACTGCCACGGCAGTTTTCTCTCGACATCGGTCAGGCCACCTCCACTTTCCATCGTGAGAGTACCAGGACCGAAGACTCTGTGGCCCTCATGGAGCGGGCGGTGAGGACCTCGGGAAATCAAGGGCCAAAGGGCCAAAGGGCCAAACTGTCGTCACGAGTCGTTGGAGTCGTTGGAGTCGTTTATATAGTAATTTATCTAGTTTATATAGTTTTTTTTAGAAACAAAACCATTCTTGGTCTGAAAACAGACATGGAATTTATGATATTTATGACATTGGGCTCCGAAATGCAATGTGAGCAGTGCGAGATCGACAGAAGCACTCTGCAGTATTCTGCAGTTGCTGTGGTCTAAGAACCTTCCGCCTGGGACCGTGGAACTGCAGCCGGGCATCCAAGTGTGTGCTCGCTGAGTTGGCAGTAGCTGTGCAAGGTTGGTGGTGTCATGACAACAAACTTGTGAGCTCCAAAGAGTTTGTGCTTAAACAAACTTGCAATATTTGCCTGCAAACATCCCCTTTGAGGCCTCGGGCAACAGCAACTCTTGATCACCAGCAATGGACATTTACCACTTAAATCTCCACCAAGCCTTGATCTACAGAGCATGGAGATTGAAACATCGAGGAATTTTTGTAGATCATTGCCGCATCATCGCATCAAAATTGGCGCTGACTTGGCAAGGCTCCAAGGGCCTTTCGGGGCGCCTGCGCAGAGAGTCTGGGAGTTCAAAACGGTGATGGTCGTGGGAGCTGGCATCGGTGTGCCTTGGCAGCACGTGGCAATAGCGACACTTTTCTGCTCATGTGGTGATTTCCTCTATTTCTTTCTTTTGTTGACAAAGATCATTTTGTGCCTCAAGACTTGTTCGTTTGAGGTCACGCCCTTCGTGTCGATCCTGAGATCGGTCCAGATTCGCAAGCAGCAGCAACATCTTCTCCGGGTATCTGGATCATCTGGAGGTGTGAAACCGGGCTTGGCAAGTTGGGAAAGTCGCTTGAAACAGCTTGAAACACCTTGAATGTGTGTTGGAATGTGTGTAGGATGTTTGAGAGTTGACTCCAACGATTTTCATGGAAAATCAGTATATAATATTCAGATTATATCCTGTGTCCTTTTGTTGACTGGATTCCTGTGAGGAGATGTGGAAGCCAAGACACCCAAGCGGCGCACCAGGAGGGTTTCTGTCATGGCAGTGTCATGGCATTGTCACAATATGACTCTGCCAGTGTCACATGCCGTCGAGGCCCGAGGCCAAGCACAGCATGGCTCCTCCGGAAGCGGCGCTCGACACCAACGCAGCGGCGCCCGAGCCGGCGGAAGCTGCGACGGCGGCGGCGGCCTCGGCCGAGGTGGCGATGGATGACGCCGTTCCTCGGATGACAACGAACAACTCATAACAACTCATAACAACTCCCAACGAAAACGACAAGGCGTTGGTTTTCCGAGTCTTTCCGAGTCTTTCCGAGTCTTTCCGAGTCTTTCCGAGTTCTCAGGATGCGAGTTGCATGGAGCCTTCACAGTTCTTGACCAGAAACCTGCTTCAAACATCTCCCAAGGATAAGCAAATCCAGCAGACTAGCAATCTCGTGTTACGATTTTGGGCCATGCGTGTTTCCGCGTGTCTCGGCTTCCATTCGGCATCTTTCCAAGGCTGTGGCATCAGAGCGAGCTCCCAGAGTGGATGCTGCGGAGTTGGGGGACCTGTCACATCCAACACCTCACAATACATCACAAATCATCACAAATCATCACATACATCAATCACAACACCAAACAGAGCCCAGTTGAAATTCCAAAGGTAGCTGAATGCTGCAAGATGCTGTAAGAATTAAAAAGATCAGGGTGTGTGTGTGTGTAATATGTATATGGTGTATTGTACAGCAAACATTGGGGGACATGACCTGATATGACCTGATATCAAGTGATGATCGACGTGATGCGACATCCTTGGTGAGTTCTGAGTCCTTCATCGCATGAGGACTCTTGAGAAGCCGGACGAAAAGACGGAGAAGGTGAAGAAGAAGAAAGCACCACCTGAGAAGTCCAAGGCACAAAAAGCGAGCTGCTCTCCAATTTGCCCCACAACGTATACCATACCCCAGAAGCACTTTTAATGCGGAACATGATGACAAACCATGCAGTGTTTGCTACATTCTGCTACAAGAGTTTCCGAAGAATTGTTTGGTGCTGACCTTCCAGCAATTGCAGTGGTGTTTGTATCAGGCGCCCAAGAGTGATCCTGCAGGTGCAATGCGAGTCTTGGTTTGGAGGATACCAATTGGATACGATTTGGATACGTTTTGGTTATCTTTGTCGGGCCAAATAGATGGCCACCTGGCCGACCTGGCCAACTATGTTCCAGTGACGGTGTTGTAGCCGGTAGCCTTGACTGGTTACAGAGAATTGCCACCGGTGAATCTACGGCCGGAAATGTCTGCCAGGTGGCATCGTTGGTCTAGCAGAAATCAGCCCCAGCGTTTGCAGCTCGGAAATTGGACTCTGAAACAGTGGTGTTTTCCAAAGTTTCAGGGAAACAGTGGTCTCTTCGATGAACAGTTCCGTTGTCAAAAGCTTTGTGGGCGTGCGGCGTGCTAAACTTTTACCGTCTTTTGTCTTTTGTCTATCTTGGATGGAGAAATTCAGAAGCCCACGGTGCATTGCAGAACGTCAGGTCTTGGGTGCGAAAATGGACGACGTGCATAAGGAGGAGTCAGTGAGCCCAGTTGATCCGCCTCCTGGTGAACGGAGGACGGAGGAGTTCATCTTTTTGGTCTTAAGCATTAAACATCCAAGTTTTCTGGTAATTAATATATTTAATGGCCCCATTTCGACCATGCCCAAATACTGAGAAAGCAAATGCCTGGAGATGTCCTTGGTTTGGCCAAAAGAATTCCACCTGGATCTTGAGGGCTCAGGGGATATGGGTCGAGGCCAGCCTTCTCACCTCCGCCCCGCGTGACTTGGCATGTGAACTTGTGTGATCTGGTTTCAACATGTTTCAACTGGCCGACCAATGCCCCGAACGTCCCCAAACTGCCAACAAGTTGGTGAGACAAAATCCAAGGGCTCGATCAATAGTTCTTAGCATTTTGATAATCATTTTTCGCCCATAGTCAATACAGTTGATGTGGTCTTTGATGCCCCAAGAGACTTCGGCAGTTGTCAGCTATTGTGATTGTTTCAGAGAGTGGTTCCTGTTGCAGGACACCTGTCTGTCACACGTTGGCTGTCACATGGTCGCTGCAACATGCCACAACTGAAATGGAAGGCTTCTTCCAAGCCACCGCGAGCTGACAAGGCAAAGTGGGAAGAAAGAGTGGCATGCCGAGTCTCCAATTTTCTCAATGATGTCTCAATGATTTCTCAATGATTTCGCAAGATGTGGCAAGATGTTTCAGCTCGCAGTTTGTCAAAAATGGTCAAAACATCTCTTGGATATCCACTTGTCAAGACCATCTCTTGGTGTCACCACCAGGCTGCCAGCCAAGTGGATGCCGGGACCTTGGGACTCGACGCATCTCGACATCTCCACGTATCTCCACGTATCTC
>Ga0126342_10014431_pt1 | contig 13956 bp, 14 predicted proteins | sample Cyp1metagenome_FD_92528 | JGI IMG/M metagenome (GOLD analysis project Ga0126342, IMG submission 92528) | Coral microbial communities from Lord Howe Island, Old Settlement Bay, Australia - Cyphastrea 1 metagenome | ecosystem: Host-associated > Invertebrates > Cnidaria > Coral ...
ACTAGCATTGCGGCTCAGGACAAAAGGCGTGAGTCGCTAGCTTAACGGTTGTTTTGTTTCCCCGTTCATAGGTTTATCAGTCTATTTGGGATTATAGTAATAACCCAGCTGAAACCTGAAAATGCAGATATTTCTAGTGCAAAACCACGCAAAACTTGACAGGAGAGTCAGCGAGTCCAAAGAACGCGGGAAGCCTTGCGGCAGCTGGGTGCGAAGAAGGACCTGCTGAACTTGGACTCATATCTCTTGGACAGGCGATGGAATCAGATTGCGAATCAGATGGAATTGATGGTTAGCTAAGCTGAGGTTAGGATTGATATGCATTGATTTACTGATGTTAATTGATGTGAGCTGCAAACTGTTAGCTGCTCACCTCCTTGTGCCAAGTGCCAAGTCCCAGCACCTGGCAAGGCCGGATACTGTGAACATGCCCGTCCAGTTTGATCAGGCACGGGATGTCACAGGATGCTACTGTCATTCTGAGTCATTCTGAGTCACTTGTGTGATTTTCCCATATTTTTCCTTTGGGGCTTTGGGCTGAAATAGGTTTCGACACGTGGCTTCTACCGATTCTACCTGTCACCACACTACTTGGTGAACAGAGAATAGAGACAGTTAGGTGATGAGCATGAAACATCAAACAGAGTCCATGGGTCTGAAATCAACTTTGCGCTGTTGATCCTTGATCAGCAGGGTTAAGAATTCTATCCAAAGGGTTCAAGCTTGATGCAGTGGGGTGGGTTTTGGCAGCTGCATGTTGTGAGCTGCATTGATTTGACATTGATACCCTCTGGTAATTTAACATAGCTATTGAAAATGGCCATTTGTAGTGAGTTTTCCCATTAAAAATGGTGATTTTCCATAGCTATGTTAGTTTACCAGAGGGTAATGGAGTTGACAGCAGCATTGCCAGGGCTCCTTGTTGCACATCGCAGCGATGAGGGGGCACCAAGACATGGTACACATGCTACAGCAGAGAGGAGCTGACATCGAATCTGGGGCAGTCCGACTGTGGGGAAACGGAATCCTCATAGGCGTGTCCCAACCTCAATAATCAATATAGCCTCTGGTTATGACTAACATAGCCATGGAAAATCACCATTTTTAATAGGTAAACCATCTATAAATGGGCCATCTATACCATGGCTATGTTAAATAACCAGAGGGTAATCATTATTCTGATGATTGGACATTGAGGGTCATCCGTGCTCTTTTCCATGCTTGTTGGAATTTGATGTGTGCATCCTGTGCGTATTCCTGTGGTACTTCTCTGGCCTGAGATTGAATGTTGGACATCAGTTCAATGAGTTTTGATGACAGTCATCAGCACTCAAAACATGCTTCTTGTGGAAAGTATGGTCAAGCTGATTTCCGTATGTCCAGTATTCTTTTCAGCCGAGGATAGAGGCAACTATGCTCAGCAGACTTCACTCCACGCAGCCTGTGAAGGCAACTTTGCGAACATTGTTGTCGACCTCCTGGCTGCAGGCCTGGAAAAACACTCAATGTATTTTAGATCATTTGACACTTTCCTGGAAATCAATGGGCTGTTACGAAGCACTTGACACCATTTGATCCATTTGGCATCAATTGGATACCATTTCATCTCATGCTTTCGGATAGTGTGGCCACCCGTTCAGGCGCAGACGCGGACAAACGCGACAGTCTCAAGCAAACTCCCCTGCATAGAGCTGCCCACGCTGGAGCAGTAGATTGCATCCTGGCGCTTCTGGAGCTTGGGCACATGGTCGCTGCAGAGCAAACTCAGATTCTGTATGACAATCGGCATATCCATAACCAGAATCATCCATAATCATAACACGCACACATATGTAATATATATATATATATACATTATATTATATTGTAATTATATTGTAATTATATTATATTGTATTATGTTATATTATATTATAGTATAGTATATTATAATTATATTATATTATAGTATATTATAATCATATCATATCATAGGGCGTATCATATTATATTAAATTAAATTATATTATATTGTATTTATTATACTATATTATGTTATTATTTTATATTATATTATAATTATTCTATATTATATTATCTTATATCATATTATAGTATTACATTATAGTGTATTATATTATATTATATTATGCTATATTATGCTGTATTATATTATATTATATTATATTATACTTTATTATATTATATCATATTATATTATATTATATCATATTATATCATATTATTTTATTAATATGCATATATTCATATATGTATGATGTATACACATACAAAAATATATACAAATACATATTAATATATATATATATATAGATCTCTCTCTCTCTCTCTCAATGCTTGTGCTCATTGAGCCAGTGTAGCCTACGTCGTTACAAGTCGGCTGTGCCCTTCTCTCCAGGAGTACGGTGCGAACGCCAAACTTCGTGATGAAGGCAATCTTCTACCAGTGCATTGTGCGGCTCAGCTGCACACTCGAACTGGGCTCAATGGCGCACGACCCATTGCAAGCTCACAACCACTTGAGCCATGAAAAAGGAATAAACACCAAAGAAAAATCAGAAAACATATGTCATATGCCTCATATGTGCACAAAGGCTTCAAAGTTCAAACCAACATAATTATTAATGCTGCAATGACCCTAAGCCCCAGAACAGTACATCCCCAGTACTGCAATCCTCGCTGAAGCAGTCTGATCCAAGGCTGCTTTGAGAGGGCGTGACGAAGCATTGCGAATGCTGATCTCTCAGGACGGATTTGAAGCGATTGACCAAGGTTCAGGTGTCCAGTGGTGCGGTTTCAGCTCGGTTAGTTGCTGTGTTAAAAGCAGCCAAGTGAAGGGCGGTAGCGGAGGCAAGGTGGTCAAGCAGCTGTGCCTTCAACCGCATTCAATCAGAGAATCTGATTCATTTTTAAAAGCCTGAAGCACAACAAGTTTTTTGAAGTGGAAAGGGTAAAGAGTGAACATGAACGATGCAATATGATGCCATAGATGTGATGAAAACGTCAAGCAATTGGCCTTTGGCGATGGAGGATCCAAGATCTGCCAATGCGGAGGCAGCAGATGGTTGGACACCTTTGTATCTTGGAGTGACAAGTGAAAGGACGCACCCCTTGATGACCTGGTGAAACGAGTGGGACCAAACTATCCAGCTATCCAAGCACTGTAATTAAGAGCGCTCCAAGCTCTAAAGGACCCATTTTTGGACGCCCTCATGCCGACCAAGGCACTTTGCCAGCCATGCCGGCTTCCCGGCTGCCTTGGAGGCCCTGGTTGAGTGTGGTGCCTACGTCCATTCAGTGGACAAGGCTGGCTCGCTGCAATGCCCAAGATTGCCTAAAAATCTGACAAAGTCATAGCAGAGCATTCAGGGCCCTAGGGACCCTAGGCTCGGCCTCCTGGATCTTTGTTGGTAAGTCATCCGGGTAGCAAGTCGATTGGTTTTCATAGCAGCTCTTTCCTGCTGTTTCCTGCTAAATTGATTTAGGACTTCCACTCAACTTGCCGCTGTATTCAGCAGCATCTTAGCACTAAGGGTCGACATGAATGTGTCAACCATAGGAGTTCACCAGTTCATGCATGTTCATGCCAAGTTCATGCCATCATCCTTTCTTTCATCCTTTTGTTCCAGGAAAAGATGACAGCCCTGCATCGAGCAGCCACCTCTGGCAGCGAAGCCGCTTGTCAGGTGCTTTTGCGAGCAGGCGTGGTATGGCGCTGTTTGCTGCTTGACACAGAGGAAGACAAAGACCTGCTCTAGTTTTTTAAGTACAAATTCATACTGCACCATGCAGTACCTCCTGACTTTATGTCTTATATGAAAGTTTTTTTTGCTACTCGATTCACCCAGCAAGTGTAGAAGATACTCCAACTTTGGAAGGTGTAAAAGTTCCAAGAATTCGGCACAAGCTGCAGGGCTTTGACACAGTGGACTGTCGGACTGTCGTTTTGCTTTCGGCTCTGCTCGGCCCAGGAGCAGATGTAGAGTCCACCGACAGCCTCAGAAGGATGCCAATCCATGTGGCTTGCGAGGCCAGGTGTCCTTGACAGTGAACTTTGGCAACTTTGGTGTGGCTCAGAATAATCGGAAGATATCTGGCACCAAAGCTGAGGTTTCCATTGAATCCGAGTGTGGACTTTGCGAAAGCATGTCTTGCCTGAAATCCACTTTCAAGATCTTCGAATCATTTCGAACCATATCCTCAAATATCCCTCAATGATTTGGGGAGCAGTTGAGCAGTGGCGGGGAATTCTTGAAATTCAAGGGATCTTCTGAAGGTAGCAACTAGGCACCAGATGGCACCAGCAATTTGAATCATCGTTGAATCATTAGGTTCAGAGACGTTTGGCGAGAAACGGCGCGTTTCGTGTATGGCCAACTCCAGCCACTTTGCACAGGAGGAGTGGGCTCATGTTGTGCGCGTCTTGCTGGAAGCGGGAAGCCCAGTGGACACCTTGGATGGTCAGCGCAGGCGCGGAATATGGGCTGACCATGGCTGACCAAAGGAGTCCTGAAAGTTCTCAAGCTGATTCAAGCTGCGTCCAGCTGCTTGCCATTGCTGGGTTTGGAATTGCTTAGAGATGTTCAGATCATCGTAGATATTCGTAGATCCCAAAGCAGCAGAGAAGGCCCCACCATGAAGTGTTCAGCCCATGAGAGCTGAGACGTGAGACACCGTGTGACAGGACCCCGCTGCTCATCGCCACCCGAGCTGGCAACATGGAACTTTGTGAGGATGGGCATGGCATATAGTCATTGTCATGGCATGACAAAAGTTGCATGGACTGTCTGTCTGGGACTGCAACTGGGGATTGCAACTGTTATGGCATAATTATGGACTGGCTTGCACGATCTGCAGTTCAATGCGTTCCATGACGACTTGATGACTTGGTCAACCATTCATCGCTGACGCGATTCGAGCATTCGCAAGCATCCAATTCATGCCCACCACAAAATGGATGATATGCATGTTGTTTCTTCTGGCATATTTACTTGTGAATCGTTTTGTTGGTGTGCCTTGTCCTGACATGACCAAGCTTTGAATGAAGTTTGAAGCGATGAATGACAGAGGAGATGGCACTGACTATATAAAGTTACATATATATATAATTATATATATAATTACATATATTATATATATATTATACGTGTATATATATATATATACAGTATATAGTAGTGAGTAGTGCAAGAATGCGGGTTCTGTTCTTTCGAGCCACAAACGCAAGTTGCAGGTCCTGCTAAGCTGCGGTGCCGACCCAAACTTTGGCGACACTGCCCGTGGCATTCCAAGCGCTTTAGCAGTCGCGCGTCGAGGCTGACACACGACATGCATGGGTCGAGTCAAAGCAATTGTTTGCAGATGTTTGTTTGGTGAAAATGCATGAAAATGCACGTTTTTTTATTTCGATTGTTCACATAGTGGAACCACGTGGAATAACGGGACATGGCTGAATTGGATCCAGGCACAGATCCCGCCTTGCGCAACTTGATGGAGGACACGACATTTTGAATCATTTTGACAAGTGACGAATCAAGTGACGAATCAAGTGACTACATTCCAATCATCCCGACGACGTTGTGACTATGTAGATCGTGACGTATCATGATGTAGGAGTATGCTCGTGCTGCAGCTGCAGCAGCAGCGGCTTCGCTGGTTCTCAGCGAAGAGAGACAGGCCAAGAACCTAAGTCCCAGGCGTAAACAGATTGCGCACAGAAAGACCGCACAATGCAGAGAGTCTGCGAATTACTTACTCTCTATCATGAAGCTTATGATATAACTTCAACACGACATGCACAGACATAATATATAATAATATATATATATATACACTATATGGACATTATATATATATATACGCATTATTGTATCATCATTATATATATCTTTATATAGCTCATGTAACTATTTATGGCATTTTATGACTTAATATACTCAACGCTGATTATGTACTGGCCCATCAGGCCGGCGACACCCGTCCAGCTGCAGAGAGCTAAAGCCTAGACTGGCTGCACGTGGCCGCCATGAACTGCGCGCCAAAGTGCTGTAGTTCCTGAAGCGTCCTGTAGCATTGCATCCAACTCCCTGAGGTTTGACTTGTCATGGTTCATCATGGTTCACATTCCCCAGCACCGTTTTGGAAACGAAGTCATTGATTCGATGTGAAGTGCTGCAGGGTGCTGCCCAGAAAGATCCAACGCGATCGTAGCTTCAGAAGGCTGTAAATTTGAAATCCTCCGACATTCGTGCCACTTCCAATTGCACCTTTCATCTCTCCTGAACTGCTTGGGTTTTGGCAGAACTGCCAAATCCGAACCTGAAGACCAGGTTCTGTCGTAGGGTCTTGACAAGCCGCTTGGACGGTGTGAAAGGTGTTTTGTGACCGTGCCTGCTCAGATTGCCGCATCAAGTGCGGCGCAAGGTCCTGAGCTGAATATTTGGCAAACAATTTGGCAATGTATGATTCATACAATTATTATTAATATTCATAATATTCACATACCATCTAAAATTCATATCGAATATGTGACATGTGCACATACTCAGACTTACCTAATCGCTCATGGAACATCACGGAATCCTACAGAACCCTACAGATTTGCATGACTTGTATTCTTGTTTGCCACGGTCTTTCTAACGCTCACATGCTTTCGTGCGGTTCGAACTTGTTCACATGTTTCTGTTTCACGATAGTTTCTGGCCGCTCAAGCTTTGTCAAGATTGATTCAGTAAAAAAATGTCTTATGCGTATTTTCGACTGATGGAAAAAGCAGCGCTCATAGCTGAAAGGTTGATTGCTTGGGTTGTCAGCATGCATTGACTGATCGCGACTTCATCTACTCTTTGAGATTTTCTCTTGCCTGCGAGGCGAATGTGAGTTTTGCCAGAGTTCTTCCTTTTTGCATCTAAGAGCTTAGTAATAGACCGCTGCGGGATAGCTCCCAGACTGCATCAGTAGCGCAGATCGTAAACGACTGCCTTAGCCGCCTTGGTCTCGCTGTTCACCTGGCTGATTTGGCCTGATTGTAGCTGGTGCAATCAAGGCGGCGCAGTATGATGCTTACATATGCTTATATATAATATACTATAGCCGCCACATGCGAAATCGGTAGGTATACTCGAGGGTTGCTGAGCTTACTATCCCCTATATTGATCTATTTTTCCTGAACCAATTTGCTCAATTGACTTGTGTGGCAGGGTCAGCGGGGAATGCATCCAAGATTCGATGGTGTGCTCCAACTGCAGCCGTTTAGTGTTTTCACGTCACTGCAATCCGCTTGTGCGGCCAGTGCGGAGCCAAATTAGGGACCCTAATCTGATGTTCAAAATGCTCAAAATGCTCAAAATGCTCAAAATGATTCTTTGCCCATCTTTGCCCCAAGGTTGGCTCCCTGAGCAAGATGGAAGAGTTGAATCCTGAGCCGTGTTTATTTTTTGACAGGTTCGGAGCACTGTCCCAGTCTTATTTTTTTGTGCCATGGTCAGGAAAAGGCGAGCAGAAACAATGTTGTAGCTCCATGTAGCTCCAAGTCTTTCGATCTCTGATTCAGCCATGGTCTCTTTTGCCCTGGTCGGTCAGACTCAGACTTTGGTGCTCAGGTGGAAACTTGACAGGAAGAACATCACTGCTGGAAGCTTCAAGTGGCATGCAGATGAGTGCGCTCGCTTGAGCTACAGCTGCTCAGATTTTGTTTAGCAATGGAGTTTAAACTCTTCCCGCCTACTCAATTCACTGCACTTTGTGGACTCTTAGACATGCATTTGAGAAAGAGGACTTTGATAGGATTTGACATGTGGAGGTACTACGCACGAAGTTCCAACAAGTCGAGATCCTCAGACTCAGTGTTGGACAACTGTCACTTCGCCAAAGCGTTGCCCACCTCTAATTATCCACTGAGGCCAAAACACATGTACTCCCCTGACTGGCTGGAAATTGAGACCAAAAAGCACCAAGAGAAAGCACGCCGTGCCCCGAGATCAAAGCAGATCTTAGCAGATCTTAGCAGATCTGAGTTATTTCACAATATTTCATATCTATCTATATATATATATTATACAGATCTGTGTTATATATTCATTGTCATATATTTCATATATTTCGTGTGTGTATATATACATATATAGATATATAGATATCTGTGTGTGTGTGTGTCAAGTCTTTGGCCAAACTTTGGCCAAGATTTCCATTGCCAGCTGCCAGCACAAACCCTTTGAAGCTGCGCGAAGTTTCATGTTGGCCGAGGTGGTGGCACTGTGACGCTCAAAGTCAATCCCTTGGAAGGCAGCCAACAGACTCCAGTATTCATTTCATATGGCTTATATATAGATAGAAAGATAGAAATATAGATATAGATATAGATATAGATAGATAGATAGATAGATATAGATAGGTAGATATATATATATTGTGCGTGTTCATCACATCACTTTTATCCTATTTTCACATACTTTTGACATTACGTGAACCCATGGAAATCCATGGGAATCTCAGCCATAGACGGCAGGCCCTCCCTCACCAAAGCCACAGTATGGTTTTTTCGATTCCACCATGCAATCTGATGGCACCTTGCGCCCGCAGCGCTGAACTCAGCCAACGTGCTTCAAATGGGGAGCATTGGGAGGTTGCGATGATGTAGCAAGTGCATGGTAGCAACAACTAGCACCTGTGTCAAAGATATATCAAGAAAAGGCTGGATTCACCTTTGCCTAGGTCCCCTACTGCAATGGAGCTTGGTTGGAACAATTTGCCACTTGCTCGCACAATATATGGAGCGGTCAACATCCATGGACGATTGTTTCGTGTGGACATTGTTTACTAGTTTACTATGTTTACTCTGTGGTTTTTCTCCACTCTAGTGTGCATAGCAGTTTGCACAGCAGATGGGCAATGTGTTTTCGGCATTTTGGCGCGATTGGATTTGTTCTTGAGAGGTCTGGCACGCAGCCATTGGCAAACACGCTGAACAAGAGAAGGCAGTCACTGAAGCCATAGAGGATTTTTGGCAATTTTGGGCCAAACTTTGACCACATTCATACACAGTGTCCTTGCAGGCCCAACACAGCACTTGGCACTATGGGCAGGTCATTTGAGTTGCAGGACCTTTCCCACTTCGAAGCTGGAGTGGGACGGGTAGCAGGGTAGCAGCAGCATGCAGCAGTAAGTAGTGATATGTGAATTTGCGAACAATGTAGGTTATATAACATGCAAATCACACACATATATATATATTATATAATTATATAGAGAGAGTAGTGATTCGTTTGTTTTTCCCAGCGCAAGGACACATCACCAACTTCAAGCCCCAAGGCAAGCCACCCTTGGATTTTTTTTTCCAACATCTGCATTGTGATGGGGTGTTCATGGTAGTGTCCTGTTTTGTGGTGCCTCCTCAAGTCCAACTTTCTGCCTGCACTTGATGTGAGCATAATGGCGTGAGCATCATGGCGCTACCCTATCAGAATGATTGCCAAGGGCGGTCGGCCTTCCACAAGTGTCCCTGGCTTGGGGCTGAGACTTGCTTATCACAGATGAGGGCCGGGCTGTCCGCAAGTCCGCAAGACAAGAAATGTTGGCAGAAGATTGCAGGGATACTTTGGGCTTCAGCCCAGGGACATAGTGATAATTGTGCTGTGTGATAGCCACTTCGAGGTCATGAAACCCTGCCAACTCAGTTGCAAGACATACATGTATATATATTTATGTATATATATATATATATTGTGAACACCAAGACACGATTGCAAGTGCAGATGAGTTGTAGTAAGCGTAAGCAATGTTAGGCGCAGATCAACAGAACAGACATGAGCTCACGTGTAGCGTGCATTTGCTGCATTGACGTGTCGATAGATTTCGATTTTCGTGAACGCGTTGAAGATGTTGAAGGTGATCGGATGCCTCGAAACTTGAGCCTCCCTGAGTTCAGCCGTGGGGGCATCCTGTCACCAACAACAAGCCCGAAGGTGCACGAATATGCGCGCATTGTTAATGCAGCGTTGATCCGTTGTTGATCCTTTGTTGATTATTTTGGATTCTCAAATCTTCATCGTTGCTTGATTGTTTGATCTTGTTTTCCATGTTTGCCTTTTGGCCTTATGCACATGAAAGCATCTCGTTTTTTCCTAGCGTTCCAGCCGCTGGTCACTTGATCAGGGGTCGAGCAAGCTGTCTATACCCTCGCCAAAATCACCCTTCAGCTTGGATCCAAGAGCAACGCCAAGAGCAATGCTAAAACCAAGCGCCAAATGATCCAAATGCCACATTTGAGGCCGTCGCGGGGAAGAGCTGATGCCAAGCATCGCTCGAGCTATCTCGCAACCGCTTCATGACCGGGCTCCATATATGTTGATGTATAATCATGCATATCATATATATAGATACAGATAATTACAGATATAAATTTTATATACACATGCAGACAAAGCAAGAAGATGTCAGAAGATGTAATAAGACGAAAGAGGATGCAAGAAGATGTTAGAAAATGAAAGAAACAGAAGTAATAATCACACAAACCAGCAGCAAGAAATCGGAACGAATTGAACTTCAGTGTCATGTTTTCACAGCAGCGATCTATGCATATACATGCCTAATTTGGCAGGAGACTGCGTATGCCCAACCATCAGGGAGGAGGGTGCGCTTCCCGTTCGCCCATGATTCGATGTTTAGTTCGTATGGCAGCTGGCTGTTTTTGGATGTTTTCCGGCGGATGGTTTTACGAATGATTCTTGTATATTCTTGTCATACTTGAGGCACGGCGCTGACTGGCAACACAAAAGCTCCTTGCTCAGTTTCGTCTTTCCCCGCCTTTTCAGCATTTTGGCCAAAGTGATGCTCTGCTTCACTGCTGAAATCAGCTGTGTCCTCATGTCGCATTCATGGAGCACGTAATAGGACTTTGAGAGACTTTGACATGGCTTCTCTTGGTTGCGCCGGAAGAATATTTTTGCATTTCTGTTCTGCTACATTTGGCCTTAAGTAGCACCGGATGCCGTGGCAGCGCCCGCTGGGGAAGTGACGCAGGCACTGACAAGTAGAAACAAGATAGGCATTGCCAAGTGCGCCTGCAGGAAAAGATTTGATGCGGACATTTCTGCAGGCCAGCTGCGGATGGCAGACGTTGAGTTGCCAGAAAGTTTGAAGGCCTGGGCTCAATGCAATGTTTCCATTGTGCTTGACTGGCCCAGTTGGTGTGACAGCACTTGAATTGATCTGGATGGGTACACAAAAGGATAGACCTCTATTCAGTATCCTCCATGCTTCACGTTTTTTCTAGTGAGCCGCTGGTTTTTCAACCACTTTCGACTTGGCAGTGCGATGGCAACTTCAAGCTTGATACCTGGACAAAATTTAGGGTGAAGAACACCCCGAGTTTGTTTCGTTTCAGTGTCCGGTCCTTGCAGCTGCATGGATATTTGGTCTTCTTTAAGTCTTTGATACGCCATTAGCGCAATTTGTATGCTGTTTGTTTTCGTCGCTTTTACAGTGGATAAACATGTTTTTCGTTTCTCTGCTTATTTCTACTATTTTCATCCATCTACCAACGAAACACATTTGGCCCTGGTCAGCAGACCTTTCACCGACTTGGCCTTTAGAGCAACCTGACAAGTCAAAATGGAGTTGTTGTACCTTACATATTTCATCATATTTCTGCTGCCTTTTTGTTTGTTGTTGATGATTATGGCTGTCTTCGACCTCGTCGTCATCGTCATCATCATCATCATCATCATCATCATCATCATCATCATCAGAATCATGATCATGATGGAGGTGGTCCAGCAGTGGTTGCGGTGAAAGAATCCCGGTGCTGGAACTGAGGAGATCAAGCGGTTGAGCAAGGACCTTCACTGGGTTCATGGTTATTCTGCCCTGTAGGTTGATTGTGGAGGAGACGGAAACAGGATAAAGAAGGATGCTAGCCACAAAGGACAAAAATGTCATAATGAGTCATATGCAATGCGCATACAGAATCATACAGCATACATACGCTTTCATATCACATTATCCACCTGCTATCACATGCTGTACTGTAACCTGACGTGATATTTGTTTGTTTAAAAGTGTAAGCCATAATTATTTCATGATATTCCATGGGTACACTAGCAGATTGGTAGGTCATTGGAATTCAATCAGTCAAGACGATCCGGCAACTCCAGCGATAGCTTCAGGAGTGGAGACTGAAATGTGACAGCTTCCGCACGAGCGTGCCCATTGTAGAGCCGGAGGAGCAGCTGTTGCTCGGCTGACCGTTTTGAAACAACCAAGAGATTGCTGTCATGGGCTGTCATCACTTGCATTTTGTGACATTTTGTGATAGACGTGGACATCTTCGCACTGTCAGATCTGTCAGGGTTTCCGCTGCTGCTGCTGGTGACCTCCAGCGATGCCGTGAATTGCTGCAACGGAAAGCTGCTGCACCAGATGCAGCTTATGTTTCTTGGATTCACAACATATCAGCACTAGTGCTGCCTCCTCCAAACAATTCAGCTAGAGAGAGAGAGCCATAGAACCATCAGACATCATCAGACTCAGACCTTCCGCAGGTTGGACCAGTTTTGCATAATTTTGATTAATTTTGCATGTTCAACGACTGTTCCTTCCCTCATGATCCCTCACGCGCTAGGCTGGCCGCACAGCATCTTGCTAGCATTTTCTTAGCTGAGAGGGCTGCACCTCTGCTTACACTTGCCGTTTCAACGTTAAAGTTGAGGTCATTCGCCAGTTGGGTTGCAACTGCTAGTCTGAGACGGTTCCCTTGGTGAACAGATGTGCACAAAATTGCACAGATATGAACAGCCTGCACCAAACAAGAGGAGTCACATGGAGTCACAAGAGGCGCCGTAAGACTTAGCTTTCCACATCTTCCCGGGGCTGTCCCTTCGCCGAGGCCTTGCTGGCAGCTGCAGCAGCTGGAAAAGCGGAGTCTGTTGCTTTCCTGTTGGATGCCAGGGCTTCTCCGAGGCCGCGTTGGTTCTTGTTGCTGTACCCTTCATGGGAAATTACTGTAGATGAACTGAGTTATAATTATAATGTCAGCATATGTCAGCTGGAACCTCAGGGCCGTACCTATGTCGCACATACTAATACAACGTATATATATATATATATAACTGAATTTAGATATATTTACAGTAACTTATTTAAACATATTCTATTATATTTAGTTATTTAATTATATTTAATACATATAGTTATTGAGATGTCCCTCCTGCAGGGCACATGGGTGGGAGAAATGAAGCAGCTTGTTGATATCCTTGACTGCTGACACTCATCGAGAAGGCGATGGAGAGAGAGACGGATATATTATCGGATATATGGTCTCGTGTTCCGTGTTCCTACCCCCCCACCCAATGGTATGGGTCCCCAGGTAGCACCCCTTTCCCTTCTATTTGAAAGCTATTGGCAGCATGTCTGAGGTCCAGCCTCGTATTTGCTAGGTCTTTGCAGCATTTCTGACTACCAGCCTCGCATTTACTAGGTACATGCTACTTTTAAACGACCTACGTAGCACACATACTCCATCAAAGTACCTACGTGCTACCTATGGTAATATATACATGTGCTATGTATCTACTTCCTATATATATAATATATAATATATATATAATATAATATATATATAATAAACATACATACATATTACAGATAAAAACACGCACGCACATATATATATATATATATATACACATATGTATATATGTATATATACATATACATATATAAACACATACGCACACACACACACACATATATATACATATATATATATATACATATACAAATATACATATATATACATATACAAATATACATATATACATATATATATATATATACATTGCGAATGGAGTGTAGGCTACGGACTATCACGCACTCCTATGTATTTCAACTCCTTATTGTCCACCGCCAAGGGATGCATCGAATTGCACCTTTGGCTCAAGATCACTGCAAGCACCAGAA
>Ga0126342_10014432_pt1 | contig 13955 bp, 11 predicted proteins | sample Cyp1metagenome_FD_92528 | JGI IMG/M metagenome (GOLD analysis project Ga0126342, IMG submission 92528) | Coral microbial communities from Lord Howe Island, Old Settlement Bay, Australia - Cyphastrea 1 metagenome | ecosystem: Host-associated > Invertebrates > Cnidaria > Coral ...
TATGCATGCATGTATGTATGTATGTGCATGTATGTGCATTTATGTATGTATGCATTTATGTATGCATGCATGTATGTATGTATGTGCATGTATGTGCATTTATGTATGTATGCATTTATGTATCTATGTATGTATGTATGTAGGTAGGTAGGTAGGTATGTAGGTATGTATGTATGTAGGTAGGTAGGTATGTAGGTATGTATGTATGTATGTAGGTAGGTAGGTAGGTATGTAGGTATGTATGTATGTAGGTAGGTAGGTATGTAGGTATGTAGGTAGGTAGGTAGGTATGTATGTATGTATGTATATAAAGTCATCTCTCTATCGCCATATGTATATGAGTTTATATTACATATCTAGACATTTTTGTGTACGTGAGGTCGCTAAGTGGATGGTCCCAATGGATGGTCCCAACCCTGGATTGACCTGGTTTGATTAACCAGGGGGCCACCGGCAAAAAGTGATCTGCTTAAACCATGGTACCACCCAATTGAAAAGAGCCTGAGGCTTTTATCGTTGCGGGCTTGACATATCTTGACATGATGGAGATAGACATTGAATGGGACGGATCGTCTGGGGTTTGAACAAAAAATGCATGAATATCACCACCAAATGTATCTTCATCGGATTTATGTGAGGAAACATCTACAGGGAGACCTTGCGCTTCATCATCTCAACAACTTGGAAGGGTTCCGAGTTGAGGAGCAAGCTGTGATATATTGTGGATATTGTGGGATAGAATGGGCAAACATTCAGCGATTCCAGTTCTTTCTTGGCATTTTGTTGGTTCTCCCCTTTTTCCTCACTTGCAGTTTCATTCTTTAATCTCCAGTTTCTGAGTGTTATGACGAGGGCCCACGAATTTCCAGTCTGACCCCAAACATGCCTGGAAAGGATTCAATAGCTATGATTATATATATATATATGTATATATATATGTATATGTATATATATATGTATATATATATTTTTTTTTGCTCGGCCTTTTGAGACAATGCTCGTGGCGTACTTGCATAACTTTAGCCTGTCTAAGTTTAGACCGGCTGATAATCAGCCATCATAGTCTGGCCGTGCTCAACACAGGCTGACAGATCGGCTAATTCCCTGGCGAGTGGTGGAATGAGGTACTGTGCGGCCTCATCAACCTCAGCCAGGCATGTCGAAATACTCGACCAAAATGCCTCAGCCAGGCAGCGATTCATCCCGGGGGGGTATTCCTTTGCACGTGCCGTGCGAAAGCGTCCATCGCTACCCCGGCCAATGAGGGGAACCACAGGCTTGATGAGGTCCATCTGCTCGTTCGAAGCAAAAGTCGCTGGGATAGGAGCATGGGAATAAAGGAGGGTGGTGGGCTTTATCCCTTCTGCTCCGTGCTTCCACTGCTGGAACGTGTAGTGCCTGAACAATCGCCCACCAGAGCTCAGGAGCTTCAGGATTCCAGTCCTCCAAATTGAAGGTCGCTCTTCTTGAAGAGGCGGTGCAGGGTGCTCAAGTGTGGTTGCTCCTCCATGTAGAGCGACAGGAGCACACAAGAGAAGACCACGCAATAGGAGCTCATTCCCAATCGCGACCTGCTGTAACTCCTTGAAGCTGAGGTTAAGCAGGCCCCAGCAATCCTGATCTCCACGCAGAGGTCTAGGACCTGGTAGCGGTGTGCCATCCTCGTCATACTGGATCTCGAATCTAGCGCTGCTCCATGTCTCACAAGGCGGTCCAAGCAGAAAGGCTAGAACCTGTCCATTTCCTGAAATCAGCTCCAGGAACTTCCACAATGCGGCAGAGTGAATGTTCATCTTGTCGCTGATCGCCGTGTCAATGGAGATCACCACAACTGCTCCAGCAATGTTGCTAGGGCCTTGATTGATGAACTGCTGCATATAGTGGTGGAAATCGCCCTCTCTACGTCGCCCAGAATACAAATGGATGATGTAATATGGCTTCCCACATAGTGCGCGTTCAACTCGAGGATGTTGAAGAGCGAACCATGTACGACGTTGAGCTTCGTCAGCATGAAGAGCGGCGAACTTGGATGGAATGGGATGTCGTCGCTGAATCGGCTGGGATGCTGATTTTATTGGTCGCGGAGCTCGTGGTTCTCCTGCTTCAAGCCTCTCCCATTGCTTCTGCAATGAAGTCATTCTTAACCTCAACTGCCAGGTGTGTAGATCCTCCAGCATGGTCATGCGCGACTCCTCAAGGAGCTCGTAAAGGTCAATGTCGAAGGTCGGGTGAATGTCCTGAAAGGCAGTCTCAATCCAGAAGATGAAGACCCGTGCGGCCTGAAATTCTGGAATGTGCATCTGTTGGAACAGGTTGAAGAACTTATTGTGAAAGTCGACAACGGTAGGCTCACTCGCATTCGCCCAATCGTGCAAACACTCTGCAAATTGCGCAAAACAGCGCTCAACCAGCTCTTTATGTTGAGTCGGGTCCCACCATGCAAAGTCTGGTTCTCCTTCTGCATAAAGAGCCTCAATGGCACGTCTGACACGAAGGCGTTCACGTTGGTGAGCTGTCGGTCGTAGCGGTCCGTGATGCCGACGGACTGCTGGTAATCTGCAAACTCCTTGAAGATGTGCAGGGAGTGTGATGGTAACTGGTGCATCAGGGAGCTTCACACCATGAAGTCGCTCCCAACACTTGTTGGCTCTGTAGCGCAGGTGTTGGGTCACGCGAAACGTCGTGAAAATCACGAAGGCAACCTCCACAGATCGTGGACTGTACCAAATAGCGTTCAGCGGCGATCTCTTGATGAACTCGATATTCATGTAGAGCTCTGCGTTGGTGGCTAGGGAAACAGGCTGGACAATGATGGCATTGAAAAGAGCTGATCTCACTGTTTTGATCATCAGCCTCAAATTCAGCCAGTTGAAGTCCCGCTGTGTGTAGTTTGTCAAGGATTGCTTTGTGGTAGTACTGGACTTCCCAGGCAATCTTTTCTTGTAAGAGGTGCTTGCGACTGGCTGTCTTGATCCATGCTTTCCAGGAAGGGCAAGATCGCAGGCTTTCCCAAACTGAAACCCAAGATGGGCGATCACTTGGCGTTTCAAAGGGTAGCGGCTTGAAACTGCTCAGCCACTGCAAATCGTCAGTGACCTCAGTCAGCCAACCAGAGCCTGTTTGAAGTTCACGCAGCAGGAGTGCTTTATGGTAAACGGACCCATATTGCGCAATGTGCTGCAAATAGGTGAGCTTGTGCTTGGCCCAAAAAATTCTGAAAGTGGTCAATTGCTTGGATCGCAGGAATTCCTCATCAGAGATGTGGGTATCAGTCCAGAAGCCAATGTCATAGATGCGTCTGTAGTAGGCCGTCAATGTTGCTTCTACCTTCTTGATCACGGCAAGAGGCACATCAGACCATACAGCACAGCCGTACAAAAGGCGAGACAAAATCAAACTCTGAAAAAGTTGAATCCTGGCAGTCACTGGCAAACGCTTGTTGAGAAAGATTGGCTTCTTCATTTCTTCAAATGCCTGTCTTGCTGCTCCCAGTCTAACAGCAATCTCTTTCGTGATGTCAACGTTCATCGTGAACTGCGCCCCAAGGTGTTTATAAGATGGCACCACACGTAAGGACAGCAGATGCGAGTCCGTAGGGATCACAATGACGGGTGGCACCGCCTTGTCAAAAATCTGGGAACGTAGGGCATCTGCACCTGGTCCTCGGAAGCAAAGAACGGCCTCCGTTTTGCCACGATCCAGGTTGAGGGTGAGTCCCCTGTCACGAAACAAGTTGTGCACTGCTTCCATGACTTGTTGCACTAATGGCACTAATTCATCCGGTGTCGTCGTAGTCAAAGGAATCGCAACATCATCCATCCAAGCAATAGGCGGAATGGTGATGCCCAGTGCAGCACTGCCGGCCAAGTAGATGTCGTTGTTCATGAGAAATGTTTGCAGATCTTGTAAAAGGTCTGCCATACCCAGATTGAAGGCAATGTCTGCCAAAGGACTGCCCGGTCTGGATCCCCTGCGCGTGCAGGTATAGGATTCAACTCCATCTGCATCATTGCCTCGTAGTTGAAACCATGTCTGATGGTGAATGTCGTGAAGAAATTGTTTCAGGCCATCTGGAATGTCATCACGACCGTTCACACATAATTCTTCCAGCTTCTGGGTCAAAGAAGGGATGTCAAAGTGCTGGTTGTCAAAGATTTCATGAAGTTCTGACTGCTTCAATCCACCAGACTTGAGAAAAACTAATTCACGTAGTAGGTGATGAAAAGCTGATCTCAAATCTAAAAACAACGTGCAGGTCGAAAGTTTGGCAGCCTTACTGACCCTGCCGTGTAGTGGCAGAACTTGGATACCTGTCAAAGTCTGCTGGGCGGGAAGTCCGCCTAATTGTCCTGTGGTTCTTCGTGATTTCAACACAGGAAGCAACTTCTGTCTTGTCCAAGCATGCGTGATCTTCGCAAATGAATCTGCTAATAAAATCCCTCTGTAGGCTGCAGCGTCATCACGCGCTCCTTTGTGTTTGTAGAGCGCGCAAAGATGCCCACCCTTGTGGCAAAGCGGCTCAACTCCAAGAAGGAAAGATTTGCAGATCATCGCATGTAGTTGAGGTGCAATGGCTGTGGCTCCAGATCTACACAAAGTAGAAGGTATGCCATCGGGACCTGATGCTTTGTGTGGCCGTTGAAGTAGGCAGTGATCCTCAATCTCAACCAGCGTTGGGAGCTCGGCCAGATCATATGTCTGTGATGCCGGTCTTTGCTGGATCTCCAAGTTGTTGCGGTCGACGCAAGAGGAGTAGAGGTTGGGCTGGGCAAGGGTGACTCCTGCTTCAAGTTGTTGAAAATGCTGAAGAAGGCTAGCGCCTAGGTCATACTGGATAGTCTGTTGCTTACCTCGATTCTTTGGCAACAGCGCTTTGAAGTGCTTCCAGATGCCTGTGAGGCCTTCCACTGTAAAAGTGTTAGCAGATTGATCTGCGAGGCTCTGGTAATAGTGAGTGTCTTCATGCTTGACCGCTTGGCAAACCTGTGAGGCTGCATGTTCATATTGCTGCATGGTCTGAGCAGTGGCACGATCATGTAGTTGAATCCAACCAGGTAGGTCATGATATAATGATCGCATCCAAACTGATTCGTGTTGTTTCAAACCATGATGCCACGCTTGGAAGCAAGCGTGTAGCATGGTGTGCAGCCTTGCTCTTTTGAGTTGTTTGAGTTGTTTGAAAAGGAACTTCTTGCGGTCAATGAGACTCCAGGTCGCATCTGTGATGTGACTCTTTCTCCGCCATGTCTTGCGGTGTCGGGTGACCTGCTGCAACGCTGCTGTCGTTTGAGATGCCAGTTGCATGGCTGTTTGATGGGGATCAACAGACCATGGAGTAGGTAGCACCTGTGAATGCAGCATGTGTAGAGTCGCTTCTTGCTGCAGTTGGCGATGAAGGAGCTGTGAGTCCCATCGTGGTTGTCGAATCCTTCGTTGTGTTGGTTGAGCACAAGTGTCAATCGCACACTGACAAAGAACAGCAAAGTGATCAGTTCTGTGGATGCTCAAGTCAATGTCATCAGCGATCCACGACTTCACCTGTTGATACTGTAGTTCAAGTGGGATTGCGACATAATCAATGCGTGCTTGATGGCAGCCATCAGGCGAGCGGTATGTGGAATGTTCAATTCCTCAATGCGAACTTGCAAATGTTGCAGGAGCATAAGGGCCATGTTGTAGAAGCCATTGATGAAATAGCTCGCCTGCTTGGTTCTCTTGTGATGGGTAGAGCGGGCCAATCGCAGAGGTTGGACAGTCACCAACATGTGCGTTGGCATCACCACAATATATGAGTGGCCATCCTGATGCTTTGCGTTGAAGATGTTCAGAAATGGTTCGCCAATAAGCTTCTGCTTCTTGCCGAGGACGAGCTGAGTGAGGAGCTCTTCCAGTGACGATGACACACTTCCAACAGTCAGTGTTGATCTTGACAATGAGAAAGGTCGAACTGGATGCAATGATGCGGATTTGATCTTTGCCAATGCAAGGGCCGGATTCATGGAGTGGCTGTTGCTTGGAGATCCAAAGTTGAACACCATCATTCCCATGTAAGTCAGCAGGATGTCCAATGACATGAAACAGCTCATTGTTGATGCCAACAAGATGTTTGTGGCGCGTCTCTTGAATGCCTACAAATGTGCACTTTGCGTCATGAAATTGCTGCATCAGGACCTGTTGCCTGGAGATGCTCGTTCCAGTTTGTTCAAGGCCTGACTGACGCAAGGTGAGCACGTTGGCTGTGGCAATCGTCAGTTCAATTGTGACTCTTGGAGAAGGTGCAACAGGGTCTGTTGTCTGCAGAGTGCAATTCAAAGGTGGTACATTGGCCTGCGGAATGGCTATGATGTCACATTCCAAGAAGCCATCGACAATGCGCGGTGCATAAGGGCTGGCAGCGTTCATCTGTTCAAGATACCAAAGCCATTGAAGTGCTCGAAGCTGTAGTGGATCTCGCAACCAGGCAAGCCAAACCTCACTATCCTCATGAGTGGAATGGAAGGAGGAGGCATGCCGCGCTACTGCATCAGCAAGTTCATTCCATGGGTTACCTGCGTGTGCCTTGACGTGTAGCCAGTGTAACCTCGAGAAGCCGTGGCGTCCTTGTAGAACATGTGCCATACTTCTCATCAAGATGCGGTGGCTTTTGTGCGCCTTTGTGCGGTAGTAGCCGCCAGCAAGGTAACCAGCATTCACTGAATCAAAATGGAAGTGGAAATGCACATCCCATTGGGCAAATGCTCGCCAGTGATAATTGCTCAGGTGAACTGCCCAAATCAAAGCCCAAATGACTGCTCCGTTTTCGCCAACTCCAGCGTGTCCATGTGGCTGGACAACTTTACAAAGGGCCCCACCAAATGCAAAACCTGTAGGATACTCAACTAGCAAAACGATGCCAGCTCCAACAGCGCCATGCTGAGTTTTTGATCCATCTGTGTAGAAATGAAACGCAATGGGGGGTAAATCTGTGACCTCATGGGGAGCACAAAGGGCTTCCTGTGTCACTGTTGGAATCTCGAGGTTCTCAGGCCATTCTTGATGAAAGGCACATTCAGAGGCATTGAGCTCATTCATCATCGTCTGAACTGCCTCAAAGTTGACAACCACTTTGGATGGTGGTGGTATCAATCGGTCGAGGTGTATGACCTGTTTCGATGTAGAGGGAGAAGGTCGCTGGGTATGAGCCACCTGCCCAGCTGTTTGGCACCTTCTCATTTGCGGACTGGCCTGGATCTGAATGAAGCTGACAGAGGCTTCATCTTCATCGTCAGACCAGGCGCTGCGCTCAAATTGGGGCTGGGAATTCTGCCTGTCAATGATATGCTGCATTTCTTGGATAATGATGACAAAGGCAATGCCATGTCGATTGCGAAGTGCCAAATTTTCCCTCAGCTCAAGATCACCATGCCAGACCATGCATTGACGTGGTGATAATTCGGGATAACATTGATCGCTAAGGCTAGCAAAACCAATGACTTGCGGTTTGGCCATTTGATGTGGTGCAAACCGTGCAAAATGGCGCATCGGTTGTAAAACTTGATGAGTGGCAACCACCGTAAACAAATTGGCCACACCATCAGCTGGAGCACGTTGTAGGACAATAACATGCACACGTTGATGTTGTTGCAGGCTGGTTACAGGTGGGGACGGCCTCACAAGATACAAGCTGATTGGCAAGGTTGGGTCAAGCAGGTCAAGCCAAGTCGTTGCAATCAAGCGCATCCAGGATGAAAAGTCTTGTCCAAGAAGTACAGAACGAGGAACGTCGCAGTTCAGGTATGTCGGCATGTCCAAAAACCAGGTTGTGATTTCCATGGTCGGATCTTGCTGAGCATCAGCAGCATCGAGCTGTGTCATGGAAGCTAGCCAATGCATGAAGGGCTCCTGGATGGCAGCTGGTTCAGCTTGCAGTCCTTGTGCAGGTGCAGTCCAATGATTGGCCTCTTCATTTCTCAAATCAGTTCTGTGTGGTAAATCTTCAATGGCATGATCAAGAGGTTCGATCTCATCGCTACTGTCACAAATCTTCATGTTGATGAGATCCGGCAAGACATCAAGGGGTGGCAGTTTGACTGCATGCACCTGCAGGAAAAGTGCAAAGTCCCCATCAGCTTGGTCAGCAAAGCTGCGGTATCTCGGTACATGAGAATAACCAATAGGTTCGTCATGCCATCCCAGTCTGAAGAGAGTGTGCCTCATCAGGATCTCTTCCATTGTCATGCCTTGGTGATAAGCACTTGCTAAAAGGCGGGTGGCAATATGGTCAACTTGAGGGCTGCCAGGTGGGATCGCAATGCGAACGTAGTCACCGTCTTCCAGCTGTATCCTTGATGTGCCAAGTGGAATGAGAACATTGTTCACCCATACCAAACAGCGATTACATGCTCTTTGACAAGCAGGGTGAAGACCAAGTCCTCTAAGCAATTGTTCTCGGCTGATCGCTGATGGCAAAAGACGAGCTTTTCGCACAACTTCAGGGGATTCCAAGGGCAATGCGGAATGGAATTCAACATCAAGGAGAGTGAACTTGTTCAAAGACCCGACAGGTAGGTCACCTCTGCGATGGGCGATCACAGCCGCAGTGTTTGCCCTTGCAATATCTTGCGGTGGTGTCTCAACCCAATGCATGAAATGTAAATCATCAGAACGTAGGTGAAGAACTTGGGAAGCTCGTTGATGCATTCCATAGTAATCATACCAATCTAACCAGACAGCAGTGGGTCCTCCTTCAATTGTAAACAAAAGGGTCGAATACCACCGTTCTGGGATTGATGAAGACAATGATGCCATGGGAGAATCAGCCTCTGAAGAAGTAGAGAATAAGTCATCAGGATCATTGGGATCCCTGACAGCTTGTCTGTTGTCAATGATGGCATCCAGTGGTCCATCTTGTGGCACACCAACAGGATCCCGCTGATGCGTGGCAATGTGGGCAGCGAGCAGGGATGTGTCATCGTCATCTTCTGCGGCACTGCCAACGGATGCATGAGCACTCCAAGGAGAAGGCTGCTGTGCAGGGTGGAAAACACTAGAACCATGGTGTGGAACTCCAAGTTGTAGTGGCCACCAAACAAAACTGTCATCAATTTCAGCTCCCACAAAGAAATCGATGGTCGGTGCAAAGTGCACCTTTTTGCGTAGTTGGGATTTGATCCCCTCCGTCAAGCAGCGTGAAGTATGTTGTCCCCCAGTCCCAACTTCGTAGGATAAATCAACTGCTTCGATGCTCGCTTGCCAGGGAGAAACAAAGTAGTCCTCGTTCATGATGCTGTGATTCCAGATTTGTACATTCATATCTTGGAAGCACAGGGTTTCCAAATGCCCCAGGCAGGTCTCCTGTTGGTCTACCTGCCCGGCCCGCCGAAAGGCGACATGGCACGTGCTCCAGGCACAGAGGAATCGTTGGAATCTCTTCTGGCCTTTTTGTTGGCGTTCGTGTCGTCTGCATTTTCTTCGGCAGGACGAACTCTGATCTTGTCCAAGCTTTCGACAACAGAAGAAATGCTCTGTTGGATCATCTCTGCCGTGTCGACTTTGGTGGTGGATTCCTCCTCCATCTCCCCTTCTGAGACAACTTCCACGGCATCCAGGTCTACATCTTGTTTGGAGTGCAGCTCCTTCATGGCGTCCAAGTGGCGTTTTGCGTCCATCAGGGAGTACCGGGCTGCATTCAATTCCGTCTCCAAGGCAGCATCCTTCTTGGTAAAATCGTCCGCAAAGGATTTCCATCGTCGGATAGATTCTTCCACATAACCTGTCCATGCCATGTGAAGCTTCTGACGTGCATCCTTTGCTGCTTTGAGTTTGGCTCTGGCGGTATCCACCTTCTTCACCGCTTGATGCATGCTCTTGGATGTGACCTTGGTGGTGGATTCTGCAATGATCTTTTGAATCTCCTGGGGCGACAGTGGCTGATCGTTGTTCTGAAGCTTGCTGACCAAAGTTTGTAACTGGGCCGCTGCTTGAGGATCTGAACCACTGGATGATGCTGTAGATGGTATTGAGGGCGCCATTGGGTTTTGTTTGGAGCTCCAAGGAGGATCGAAGTCTGGTATAAGAGGTTCGCCCTTGCCCTTCTTGCCTCCCTTGCCCCGGTTTGCTCTCGGGGTTGGGGCTCTTCTGGATCTCCCACTTCTCGGCGACTTGGATGGTTGCCTTGGCTCCTTCCATGTTGGCTCGCTCCAAGTGGTGTAGTTCCATGTCTCCTGCGATTTGACCCCATGGACGTAGGTTTTGTCTTCGCAATGGTGCCACATTTTGTCGCATTTTCCACATCTCAGTGCATTCATCTTGTTCAGGCGAACACAAAAGCGGCAACGCCATGGCACTTTCGTCGCTTCCGCCATCTTGGAGTGGATCAGGGCGGTAAAACCTGGATCGTGAGAATGATGCGAACGCAGGGTCTCGATGATATGGCGTAGATGAGGTCGACTCAGTTGGCGGTGTCCCTTGCGAAACAGGTGCCACCAATGACGGGCAGAAGCCCTCAACCTCCTTGACCGCCTCCTCTGCGTCGGAGTAATCTCGTCCAAATAATGTGAAAAAGAAGATCAAGACAACAACGTTGAAGAAGTTCCGAAAGAACATGAAAATATCAGGAACACCCAATTGAAGATTGTCGGGACAAAGTCAACCGCAATACCAAGAAGAGTGTCAGGACAGATTCAAGGACAAAGAGGAACCAAAAGGGGGAGCACAATCAGCGTGAAATATGCAAGCCCGAGCTGGTTCAGGATGTCCCAAACGTTGAAGTTGATGTCGCCAGCTGCTGTAGGCCGAATAAACGACAGCTAGAGCAGAGGGTTGAAGGCAAAGAAGTGAAGCGATGGAGATGCGGGCCTGCACTGTGCCCGCAGAGCTCAAGACAGCGCCACCAATTGCCCGCGGTCGCCACAGATTGCGTCGGCAACCGCTAAGGTTCACGGCGAGGGGGCTGTAAGCCGAAACCTTATATATATATGTATATATATGTATATGTATATGTATATATATATATGTATATGTATGTATAGACGCGAAAAACTTCAGATAAATGCAAAAACTGAGGACAAAGGTTTCCAACTTATGATAAGAGGCACACGAAGTTTCCAAATAGGCAAGACTAAATCGATAAGAGTAAGGCACACATAGTTGTGCCACAAGTTGTATCCTTGCTGAGTAAGGTGCTTACATGATGCCTGAAATTCAATAGAATGCGGTGCTGAACTGGATTATATTCACTTTTAAACTAGAATATCACATAGTGGCTTATTTACTAGCTGTTACCTAGCTACAGCCCAACTCCAGTTGCAAAATATTGCAAAGTCCCAGGCTCCGCTTGCAGCCTCAAGGACTCCTGCTGTTCCATTTCTAACCTCAACAACTGGGGCCAATCCCTCAAGGGAAATTGCTCATAGCTCCAAAAAGGGCTTTCAGTCCTTCTTTTGAGGGTGACACCAGGGAAATTTCGCATACATGTATACATACATTACATTACACTACACTTACATTACATTACATTACACTACATTACATTACATACATTACATTACATGTATTGCATTGCATCAAATCACATCACATCACATTACATCACATGACATTACATCACATTACACTACATTACATTACACTACATTACACTACACTACATAACATAACATAATATAACATGACATAACCTACATTACATACATACATACATACATACATACATTACATTACCTTACCTTACCTTACATTACATCACATCACATCACATCACATTACAAACATACACATACATATATATATATATATTGTGTATATATATATATATATATTATCAATTATCATATGTTATTATTATCATCATTATTATCATTGTTATTGTTATTATGATTATTATTATTACACTTACACTGTATGCATATATAATTAATTGTATATATGGGCTTTGACTTTTCCATCTGGGAGTGGGGTTTCCATGGCTTCAGGGATCTTCGCTCTTCGTCCTAGGTGCCGGTGGCTCTTCTCCAAGTCGCTTTGCTCTAGGAGGCTCAAGGCCTGGTGAAATAATTGTTTCATAGAATCCAATGGCGAATTTGGAGATTCGCATAGCATCTTACGACCATTTCTATATCAGAACAGCAAATCAAACATGGGCACTGTCAAATCCACAAAATGACTTTATGTGAACAAATCTGTGAAGAATTTCGCATGTGTATCTGCAACACATGAGCAATGTCATTTCCTGAAACAGGTGACAAAAACAGATTTGGCGTTCGAAATCTGAAAAAAAAACAGCCACAATCTCCAACATGTTTCCCAAATGCGGTCCGAAGATTGCCACAATTTAGGAGCAGTGAGCCAACATAGCCAGGCCGGAAAAAAATAATCATCCGGCCTCTTTCAAACGAAGCACCTCTTTCGAGTCGTTCCTGCGGAGAACTTCCCCAGGGATCGGTATCCATCATAACTCCTCATGGGTCATGGATGGTTATGGGGGTTGGGTATGCATAGATTCCCTTGGCAGAAGGAAACTCCTTGGCCTCAGCGGATCTACGATCCCAGCTCATCCCTCAAACAACCTGCTGGAAATGGAATGAACAAACATTAAAAGGTTAAACTGAACATTTCAAGAGCCTTTGAATTGGTTTATATATGTTTATATCGTTTCCGTTTCCATTCCCACGTCACATCACACACGGGAAAAAACATCAACTTCCGCTGCACGCAGAACGCGCCTCTGATGGCGAAATCTCTCCACTTCGGCCCGCAGCCTTGAGATCTCCTGGCCATGAAGCTGCGACCCTGGTGGCAATGAACATGGCAACTGCTGAACATTGCTTCCATTTTCGAGGGCTACTGTGATTAATGATTATTGTAATTGACCGACAACATCCTACGAGTACACTTCCAAATTATGCTTTCGATTGCTTTCGTATGGTATTGGTACACCGCAAATTTGACATGGACACATTTCTTTTTGAGGTCTGCCCGCTGGTTCTCTGGACTCGGGTGCTAGAATTTTGGGTTCCATGTTGAATTTGGCGAAACCAAGTGACAACAATAGTTTTTTTGGCATAGAAATGGATCAAAATGCTGGTGAGGTTTACCATGGCTTACCACTTGACCATCTTGAACCAATGAAACTCTAACAAACTCTTGCGAACTTGGTCAAACACCCAGCTGGCCATGAGTTTGCCAAAGGCTGGATGCCTCTCTCCATCGTTTTCAGCTCCCTGCATCTTTCAAAGTTCTTTTTCCAGCTTCACTTTTGCATTGTTTGCTCAAGGAATGATTTCAAGGAGCTTGAGCAGTGAACCCCTCAACTTCAGTGGGGATGTCCTCCTGAGCCCGTCCCAGTGGCGAGAAATTGCACTTGATTATCCCAGCGACGAAAAACCCTGAAGTCTGGAACCTAAATGACACACCCTCCTGTCCTTCTGCGCCTGATCCTCTTGTCGCGACTTCTCTTCCAAACTTCTCCGGCACATATCTAAGTCATCCTGTAGCCACTGTAGCCGCCGATCACAACCCCTCTAGTTCCCAATAGACGTGCAAAATATACTGCGATGCCACGATTTAGCAACAGTATGCAACAGTTCATTGACGATCTGCAGGATGAATTCCATAAGACCCATACGCTTGTTCCATCTTCCTTAATATTGTTTGGGGACCCAGGGTGATACAGCGGAAATTCAAAGGGCACGAGTTTGATCAGCATCCTATATCCGGGGAAACTGGACTGGAAATCACCTGTGAATCTTGGGGAAGTCATGGTGCAATGGGGACGAAGCCTCATCCGCAACATCGAAACGCACGACTACGAAGCATTCGCTGTATCTCCCCATCTGGGCAGGGTCATCAAATTCCTAGTGTTCAACGGCCACCAACTCCCTTATTTTACATTACGCTGCGCTTTGAAGGGTTCTTGGGTCATATGTCAGTGCATAACTGACAGGAAACATGGCCGACAGGAACGCCAGACGCCCACA
>Ga0126342_10014433_pt1 | contig 13955 bp, 12 predicted proteins | sample Cyp1metagenome_FD_92528 | JGI IMG/M metagenome (GOLD analysis project Ga0126342, IMG submission 92528) | Coral microbial communities from Lord Howe Island, Old Settlement Bay, Australia - Cyphastrea 1 metagenome | ecosystem: Host-associated > Invertebrates > Cnidaria > Coral ...
GTTATAGGCCACCCCCTACCTCCCCCGAATTTCAATGTTATGGTTTCGTAGCGCTGTTCCTGCTCTGGGGGTTTGATTTATTTCGTCCATTCGAAGGAACGAACCAAACAAGAAAATAACATTTATATTTGGGGTGAGGGGGGTTGCTCTATGTATAAGGGTTTGAATAATTCGTCCATCTACGGTAGTTATTGGATAAGTTACAATCCAACTTGGCTATTGTAGACAGGGGCCCCACCTTCTATGTCTATCTGATTTTGAATCCCATCGCCTGTTCCGTACGCCTCTGTCAAGCCGTAGACATGGCCTCAGAACTGCGACCGCAACGGCAAGCGGCATCAGATTGTCGGACCTGCAACAATCCAAAAAAAACTTGCTGCATTACCCTCTGGTAAACGTTTACATAACTATGGAAAGATCCACCATTTTTTAAAATGGGTAAATCAATTATAAATGGGATTATATAAATGGGCCATTTTCAATAACTATGTTAAATTACCAGAGGGTACCATCCTTCACTTGAATAAGACTTTTTAGAGCAGACAATATGGGCCATCCTGGACACCATCCCACATCAGGTTGAACATCTAAAACCATATTTGAAACCGCCAATCAGTGATGAATTCGATGTTTGGACGGAGCCACATATGGCAAAGTCGATGAATTGCCAATGAAATCCCCAAATTGGTGCTGGCTCCATCCCGATTTGTTGCATATGGCAATAACTTTCAGCCTACCAAACTTAGGGCATCCACCAACCAATCAACATTTTGTCAAACCAATTGACCAACATCAATGCCATGATTTGTGGTTTTAGACATCTTTAGATACTTTAGATCATAATTTTTAAATATGATTGTTGGTGATGACTCAGTGTAATTTTCAGCCAGTTTATCATCAACTATATGCATCACCGCAGTGCTGCCCTAGATCAAGTGTTTGTCCCTAAATCAGTTCATTAATTATAATTCACCCTAATTGAACAATCCATAAGTGCATGTACCAAAAACATGGAACAGTAAATCCCTACCTTCAAGATTGTCCTTTTCTTTGGGGGATTAGCCTTAGAATCTGAGAATATATACAGTATACATACCGTGACGCATTGCATGTGAAGGGTTTCTCCACCATCCCCGGCATTCGCGCCAAGGCTACTGACTTCGATGCCATAGTCCGCCATTCGGGCCAGCACCGGCGCGGGGGGAGCAGCCGCAGAGGTCATGAACTTCAGGTCCTGACGTTCGCGGGCCCCATTGAGTAAACAGCTTATACCCCCAGCTATATGTTATAATCATTTATACATACATACATACATACATACATACATACATACATACATATATATATATATATGTATGTATATTATATATATATATCCACTGGGATGAAAAATGGGTCATGGATTATAAAACACGGATCCGACTCGTGGGATATTGCGGGATGCACATCTAAGTTGCTGGGGCCCAAGGTAGGCCCCTCCGTTCGCGATGGCGAAGTTGGTGCATAGCTAACTCCAATGACTCACCGTCAAACAGGTTTATGCTATTTAAAACTATATCTGGTTGGTGGTTGAGCCACCCCTCTGAAAAATATGAGTTAGTGAGTTGGGATGATGAAACTCCCAACTGAACGGAACATCATAAAATTCCATGGTTCCAAACCACCAACCAGATATGGTCAAGGGGGAACATGGTTTTTTGAAGGTTACCCTCTGGCAATCAAACGCGGCTGGAAAATCACCCAAGTTTTAAAGGGAAAATCATCGAACTAAGTGATGTAAAAAATTGCCACGTTGGAGGTACCGGAGGGTCATCCTCAAAAGGGACAGGTTAAATTGATCACTATTTCCATAAGATTTGACTTTGCTATCTGGTAATCGAAGAACTACCCTCTGATCATCATGGTCATCATGGCTTGCTAGAAAAACATATCTTAGAGTTTCCCCATGTTTAATGGCCACAGCTGGGCGGTTGACTATTCGATATACTGAAGCCCCTCAGAAAATCTCAAAAACATATACCCTTTGCTCATTTAATACGGCTTCCTACGGAACAAGCCCATGATTTAGAACGGTCCATCATCGTAAAATCATGTACTGGTTGGTGGTTGAACCACCCCTCTGAGAAATATGAGTTCGTGCCATTTTCCATGCGGCCAACAACGTAACTTCCCAGCCGGTTCCTGGTTCCAGGTCTTTGGACCCGTGTATTGAAGCCTTGGCGTGACTGTGATGTCAATGTTTCCCCTGAAAAACACATAGAATTTGGGATGTGGAAAACCGTAAACCCATAGGATCCATGGTGCTTCTATATATGGTGTGCCATGGATCCCATCAATATACCCCAGTCATGTTAGCATTAATAAACCAGCACCATGGATCCGTCATGGGATATGGTTTCCTGTTTGGAAAATCATCTAGAAATGGTGGATGTTTCACATTGAACTGTTAGGTTACAGAAGGGTAAAAGCTTGTTGGGATTCACATATTGTTTATGGGGTTCTGCACCTACCTTTGCTTGATTTGGAACCTGCCAAATCAAGAAAACTACTCAACAAACAAGCACATGAAATTGATGTGAAATTGCTAGTGTGGAAAGCACTTTGTGGCTTTTCTGCGATGTTCTCTCCTTTGGCAGAGACTCATTTCCAAAGCCATCCTCTCCAAACATTATCATATGGTCAATCTGATCTGCAAAACCAAGTGTTGCAAATACAAGTCACATAGTTTTGGGTGTTTCCATTTATGGGCTGTTGCACCTACCTTTGTACTACAGTGGAGCCACCCTCTGGTAGACGCACATGGCAATCAAAACTTGCCCAGCCATGTTGAACGACCAGGGGGTAAGCAACTGGGTTTGCACAAATATGGGATACCAACGGTATCCAATGGTTATCATTTCCCGTATGAAACTCGGTTGGAGTGTAAAGATCCATCCAAATCCCAAAGTTTTGGAGACATCCAAGTGGGTTTGTCTCCCCCGAACCCAATGGGTTCTCATCATTTTCCCATTGAAATTGCTGTTTTGGTACATTTTGGATGCACAATTCTCCCATCTTCAGAGACACCCGACTCATATCAAGTTGATTATATATGTCAAAATCATTCAAACTCGCGCGGCTATCATTAAGTTCCCTTCATTATCTTCATGTTTTGGGATTTCAGGTATATTTCCCATGGATTTCACATCGAATCGCCAAAGTCACATGGTGCTCATCACAATGGGAGCCCCAGAGATGTGGGTCACTCGGTGCTCCTTCACCGCCGCGAAGATGTCATTGGCCACCACCTTGCGCAGGCAGACGTTGACCCCGGCCACAGCTGCCACGGCGTAGGGGAAGAACCAGCCTGAACCCGGGCGACGCGTCTCCGATTCTAGGAGAATGTCATGGGCAAATGATCATTGAGTGACTTCTACAGTCCTGAAGTAGATAGAATTCATCGGATTTTCAATGATTTGAACATGGTTTTTCAATCATATTCCCGATTTCGTGAAGATTTTGAACATGTCCATTACATCTCCAGGATTTTTTTGTTGATGAAATGGCTTATGGTCATCCATATTCATCCCATGTGGGAATTCCAAAAAAACAGAATGGGGATCCTTGGGAATCCCTGAAGGATTGATGACCATGGCACATTTGTTCAGTCACTATGGGGAAATTTTCATCCCATTTTCGGAGGGCAAACAACATTTTTTGGGGATGGACATCTTAAGGTGATATCAGTGATATCCTTGAAACACTTTATGAGATGTTTTCTTGGAGGATGGAGAAAAAACAAAAAAATACACATGTTTTATCAACAAAAATGAAGGAAAACAGGAAAACCTTCAAATTCCAACTCCAAATTCCAACTTGAAAACCGATAGAAAACTTCCAACATCTCCAAATTCACCAACTCAGAAGCCGTTCAAGTGGAAAATAGGCACCGTCCAAAGGTAGACGCAATGCCGGTGCAGAGGCCATTTCACAATGAGGTGCACGCTCTTCAGGTAGGCACCCCGATGGTGCAGTAGCACACCTTCGACGGAAGCACATCCGTCCCGGGATGTCTTTTTGTAGGGGATTTACCATCAAACATTTGGAATTTAGCGTCAAAATTGGGGATTTACATTGACAATTGGAATTTTATATGAAAATTATTGAACACGGAGGATTTAACATTGCATTCAATGGACTAGTTAAAGGGAAATCTAAAGGAAAGCCGGAAAACAACTCATTTTATTTATTGTTATCATCAAAAGTTCACCATCATCCAGTTCTGGGACAGGTATCTGGAGGCACCTCATAAAATTCATAAAATCTATGAGAGAACCAACGAAATATTGCCCAATATGTTCAGCCGTATATAGCACAGTGCATCCATTTTAGGTATGGGACATTGATCCTTGATTTGGCTATGTCCCGTAGCACCATGTAGCACCTCTGGTTAAATCAAAATAGCTGGTCAATTGATGTTAATTGGGCCTGAAAGAAGGTTTGGGAATTCAAAAAAAAAATGTGGAAACAAATCATGAGTGGGTATCATAGGTTTTGACCTATCCCTATGGTTTTCACATTAGTTTCCCTATAGTTTCATGATTTGTCCCTATGGTTCTCGGGTTCTCGCTGCATCAATTGCTAGGCAGGATGATCCTCCAAGTACCAGACTGTATCAAGTCGTCAAACATCAAACTTAAATAACTTAAATGAATTTAAATGGAGACTGAAACAGTGTCTATAAATGTCTATAAGTCGCCCTCTCACATTCACGGGCCCTACGTTCATACCTTCACGGGCCCTTGCCAAAGCATCTTTGCCCATTGCAGTATCAAAGCATCTTTGCCCATTGCAGTATGACCCCCAGGTCGAGGTTTGTCCAAAAAATCAACAAATAAATCAATACAAAAGGACACCAAAAACAAATCTGGAGATTTTGAATAACACCTTTTCCACATTCCCCACTTGCGGCATCCCTTATACCCTCTGGTAATTTAACATAGCTATTGAAAATGGAAAAAATAGTGGATTTTCCCATTAAAAATGGTGATTTTCCATAGCTATGTTAAATTACCAGAGGGTAGGCCCTATGGCTTTTGGTTCCCAGCCCCGCAGCCACCTTTAGGGTCTGCTGTAGTGCCACTGGTGTAGCAGAGCGACAGCGTGTCCCATTCATCGACTGGTGGCTCCCACGGAGCGGTCGGACTGCCCTCGGCAATCAGCTGCTCGTAGTTCATAGCACCGATCAAAGGGCCGTTTTCTTTGCCTAAGATCCCATAGGATCCATGGTGCTGCTATATATGGTAACATGGATCCCATCAATATACCCCCCCAATGTTAGCATATATACCAGCACCATGGATCCGTCATGGGGATGGAACTTAAGGAGGAACAAGAAGCCAGGAAAGATGCCTGTTCAATGGAACGTGTGACTCATGAACATAGAATTAGAACATTTGGGGTATGGACTGGAAAGAAACTATCAGAGGATGGACTGATTTGTAGGAGTCGAGAACCTCATTTGCTGGTCCTGTACTGACTTCCATGGCAAAATTGAGCATCTTGCGTTTTGGTTTTCAGAAAATATATGCTATGATTGTTGAGCGTATATAGAGCATTTTGAAAAAAAAACAAAATGCTGTATCCTGCAGGAAGTACATCTGTGTCATGCATGCAGACACCCAGATTCTTTATGTTTCTACAAGGTCCCGGCGATTTTGGATCATTCTTAGTCACCCCCCCACTCGCATCCACTCGCAACCAATCATCAACTAAACCAAGTCCAAGTCAAGGTGCATAGGGGATCATCTACATCAACGACGGAGGGTCGCTTCTCGGGTGGGAAGGAGTCCAACACGCCGGACACCAACTTGCTGTACTCGCGATCCACAATCAAAATCTTCGCTTCAGCGTGGCCAAGCATGAAGGTCAAGGTGCGAGCATCTAAACGATAGTTCAAGGGGTTCAAAACAGCCCCACACATTGGGATTCCAAAATGTGCCTCGATGTTCTCTGGTGAGTTGTTCAGCAGTACTGCCACCACCTCAACAATTCCGTGCATGGCCGCATTTCAAGCAAGTCTCGTTGCCAAAATCGACTTGACATTACATTGTTCTCAGAATCTGAACAAACAGAGCTGCAGCATGTTGACCGCCATGCTGCAGAAGGGATACTTATCATTGTTTCTCTATTTCCTGACCATCCTCGGACAAACCTCTCTTTGGAGTTGGCTCACTTCCCAATTCCAAGCTTGATTGGGTGATACATCTCATCGTGGTTGAGATCCGCACTCTTGTTGCTTGATTTCGCATATTTTTCTTGACATAAAACTTCCCACTTCTTGTCAATCAGATCTCCATCGTTGTTGCTTAAACTCTTTGTTTCATTGAAATCCATCTTTCCCAGATGCTCCATGGTGCTGGAATATTTACCTACATTTGTGCCATTTTTGGGGTTTTTATGTAGGTAAATATTCCAGCACAGTGGAGCATCTGGGTTTCTTGGTAAAATGTACATCTTCTTGGCAAACAATCCCCATAAGTGGAACTTTCTTGATTTCTCTCTCCACTTTCCTCTGTTAAAAACTGCAAAGATTTGGCTTTGTTTAAACAAATAAAGTATCCAAAAAAAAGACAAAAATAGATTCTTCATAGGTTTACATTCTGAATTCCATGTGTTTGTTCTCCTGAAGATGGATACTTATTTACATATTATTGGGGTATATTGGGGTATTACACCTTTAGATCACAATCTTGATTTAACATGGTTTACCATCATCTCATATCATGTCATATATCATTTCCCCATCATTTCCCCATAACTCAATATATATACAGTATATATATATTTATATATATTAATCTGGGTAAATTATAATATTTCACTAACCTGAATTAAGGCCATTTGGGGATCATTTCCCCTACTAACTATGATTATAGTGAGGTCGCAGTGAGGTCGTTAATTATAATCTACCCAGATTAATATATGTATATAAATGCCATAAAATGGTCATTTCCCATGGGGTTCGTCCACATGTTAAGACAGGGCCATTCCCATCTTCTTCACCAAGGGACGTCACCTCTGCCGACGCCACGTGCCTTCAAGGCGGAGCACAACTGGCGACTGCACGCATAGACTTCGGACCAAGTTCTCCTGATGGGAAGAAGCATCAAAAATGGTGATTTAACAGGATTTAACACTTTGGAAAAAGGTGAGCACTTGGAGGTTTCCATTAAATGGATTTAAATGGTAGTTAAACGTATTTAACTTCATGATTTAACCAACAAAAATGGTGAAGATTTGCCATGATTTAACCAATCAAAATGGATCAAAATAGTGAACATTTGAAGGTTTCCATGGTTTCTTCAAGGTTCTTCTGTGCGTTCAGCCCCTTTTTCCATCAAGGAATTCTTCGGGAAACATACAAGGAGGTGTGAAACAAAACATGGTTTCCCTAAGAGAATGACTTTCCACATCTATGTAAACGTTTACAGGAGACTAACAAATAAAAACTGTGAAGATTTGGCAGTTTATCAACCAAAAAATGATGGTCTCAACTACTTACATGGGGAATTTAATGGATGATAAGTTCAAAAAATGATAAACAATCACAATTAATGGATGATAAGTTCATGAAACAACTAAAATTGGGATTTTAGTCTCTTGTCGGCGGCGAAGACGGGAAAGCCATGCGAAACCTACTGCAACCCAGACTCCTCAGGGGTCCATGAACGATGGCAAGCCTGGCCACGGAGTTGACGAAGGGCCAGGCAAAACCAGACTTGGGAACAGATGCTGTCTCACTAGGCTGGTCTAAGTTGCCCAAATTCTTGGCAAAACAACTTTAAGATTTAAGAGCTAGAAACCAAAAACAATGTATATATATATATATACATATATTATAAATATCATATATATATATTATGTATTAATTAATTATATATATATATTATGTATTAATTATAAATATATATATATCATATCATATATATATATATCATATCATATCATATCATATATATATTATGTATTAATTATAAATATATATATATATATATATCATATCATATCATATATATATATATTATGTATTAATTATAAATATATATTAATATTATCTTATATTAACAAACGATCTGCGCAGGCAATGATGTCACAAGTAAAGCATCACATGGCCTCTCTGGAAATACTTCCGCTGCACGCTCCAAGAAATGCAGCGGAGTCAACGCAGCAAAGTTGGCGGCATTTTTTGGTGGTCCTGCATCACCATTCATGATGGGAGCGGCCGTTTGATGGGTTCGCCACTGAGCCCAAACTGGCGGTGGGTTCACAGCTTGGCACCATGATACCATGGGCTGAAACGACTTTGAATGAATTTGTAGCACGAATCAGGTTGATTGGTTGAAATCCATCATATCAACTAGACTATTGTTGCTTGTTTGGGCTGGATTCCCAATCATTCACCTCTCAAGGTGCTTCAATATTGGCAAGTACATGACCAATCTTAGATACCCTGCATTTTCTTTAAAGCTGATTAGTAGATTCAATTCCATTGATACCAAAAGACTAAAGGATGAGTTTGTACCCATCCAAGATTGAGCTTTTTTTGAGTTGGTCACCATGCAGAAAACATGGTGAGGAAAGCTCCATGAAACCTGAGGCCAGCTCTGCCAAGTCCAAGTTGTCCACAGGAGCAGGCGCCCCAACCTGGACAAAGCACACAGGGTGGCAGATTTAAAACTCCCAAAAAGATAGGAAAGTAGCTGAATCTGGCTGGTGGTTGAGCCACCCCTCTGAAAAATATGAAAGTCAATGGGAAGGATTATCCCATATATTATGGAACATAAAAAATGTTCCAAACCACCAACCAGGAATGGTTTATGATTCACACAGGGTGCAAAATTACTAATGGAGAGGTGATTAATCCTAACTAGTCACTAGATCAGTTGGATTTTACTGTTCTATCTTTCTTTTAAAGGAGTCGCTACACTGCTAAGCCATCCTTTGGCTTGGTTGAAAGCAATGTTCCAGTGGCCAATTCCCATGGTTTTAAAGGTGCCTCGGCTGACAACGGTTCCGACATTGGAGTCTCATCACCATCGTCACAAAAAAAAACAATTTAAAGTTTATAATATATATGTATATATGTATATATATATATATATTATATTATATATGTTTATATAAATTTATAGATACGTCACCCCCGATTTTTCGAATCAAACCCTAAACCCTGGTTTCATCCGTGGGTTTCCAGAGTTTAGATCTCCAAATCCATAGAGTCTCTGACAATGAAAAACATGGCCATGGAAGTTCTTACCCTCTGGTTATGTCAAAATAGCTATTGAAAATGGCCATAGAAATAGTGGATTTTCCCATTAATAGCATGGTGATTTTCCAGTTCGCTATGTTAGTCATTACCAGAGGGTATCCATTTGTAGATGATTTACCTGTTATTTCCATCGCATTCCATCGCCATGCTGAAAAAAGGCGAAGTTGACTGTAACCCATCCCAAAATGTGATTTAAATTGATGTGTTTGAACCCCATTATCTATAGTCTATAGTTCGATACATATCTACATAATCTACTAATAAATCCCAGTTAACCATAGTTAAGCATAGTTAAGCTACGTTATAAACCACCATGAAACATCCGGTGGGGATAGGTGGGGTCATAACAACTCAGGTCCCAACTGTAGAGGTTCCCAGTGGCTGAGACTGCCAGGGAATGTGCCTGACGATGGATGAAGATGGATAGAATGATGATCTTGATTACACTCTGGTATCATCATGTTAATAGTGACTAATAGTGATTAATAGTGATTTATATATAGTAATTAATGGTGATTTATAGTGATTAACAGTGATTTATAGTGATTAATAGTGACTAATAGATGTTGATAGTCACTATGTCAAAGTGTCTAATGTATAGATAGTCACTACGTCAGATATAGATATATTATTAACAGTCACTAGATTATTAGCATGTTAATAATGCCATTGCTCCATTGATTATCACCTTCACCATCCTTGATTCACTGAGACGTCGAAGGACAAGTTCTGCAATGCTTCCACTCGCCGCCTCTCCACAAGCTATGTCTATTATCCTGGCTGTGGGACAACGGGACAACGCACGGCTCATGACTGATTATCCTGGTTGTGGAACAACGCACGGCTACTGAGACGTGGATTCTGAGACATTTTGCCAAGACCATCCCCAAGGGTTATTGAGCATCTCGTGATATCTTGTGTATGCCATGGTCCATCATGGTCCTCTGGTCGGCCAATGCTTCCACAATTGCCGGTGTCGGCAAGTGCCTCGCATTGAAATCTGGAGGGCCACTGAGGAGAGCAAACATTTCATATGGAGAGCCACTGTTGATGTTAGTGAAACTATTGGGAACCAGGGAAGCCAACAAGGGGGGGGGCATCCAATATGTACAATGGTGTCAAATGTCAACATTGATGAGGAGGAGAGCCCCTGAAATGTGATAAGTGATGATAAATGATTTCATTCTGGAAACAGTCCCGCACATCAAAAATATCCCAAAATCATCAATCAACCAGGAGCTTTTGCTCTTGTGTTGACAGTGCACATGGGAGATGCAGGAGCCAACTCGAAGGAAGTTGTCATGACTTGTTGGTATATGTGCTGGGAGTCGGATCCAAACAGCTGACCATAGCTGACCATAGCTGACCAAAACGTGAAGGTCCGCAGGATCAGAACGATGTTCAAAAAAAACATCAAAGCTTTGGAGAAAGAGGTGATGACCGGAGCCAAGTCTTAAATTTTATTTTCAACTCTACGAGAAGAGTGAATAGATTGAATAGATCAAGTCAAGGGACCAGCAAGTCAAGCAGATATCCAAGCATCATGGTGTGGTAAAAGGAATGGAGACGGAAATTGCCCTCCAGTAATCACAGTAATCACACATGGCAATGGGAAGTCCCCTACTTATAGATGATGTTCCTCTTCAAACTTCGATTGAACATCATTTCGTTCAGGGATTTCCAATCGCATTTCGCCATCTTTGCTCCACCAGTCACCAACAGCGCGATTTCCCAGCGTCGAGGGACGGGATGCCGTCCGGATCTTTCCGTATTCTGGGGTCATCTGGATTCATGATCCCCAGCCTTTCGGGCAACGGACAGGTTTTCGCCAGTGAAAGGCCCGGGAGTGGACCGGGATATACTTGAGGTAAATATGAAAGAAACAGCTAAAAACATTAACATCTTTGGTCATTCCACTTCCATTTTCCACTTCCATTTTTTTTTCGAACTGTGAAACAGAAGAATGCAGCCACGTAACATGGTAAACGCTTAAGTTCAATAAACCACACCCAGCCAGAGCTAAACCCTGGTTAGTATACCGAGCCCACTAAATTAGATTGGAAATTGGTTTCCCACCCGAATATATCGGATATGCATCAAAACCGTTCAAGACCCTGGTACTCATGGGTTTTAATGTGGCAAGTAAGTTTGTCTCCCTTCCCATATTTTCAGTACATATTGCTGCTCAAATCTACATCTTTGTTGGCTACCACACAATAAACAACATCAGATATCGAAAAATATTAGACATAGAAAAACTCCATATTAACATATATTAACATATAATAACATATATATTAACTATATTTAACAATTAGATATAGAAACAAAACCATGAACATCCATTGAACATCCATTGAACATTCCCTTATTTTGCCGCTGCTTTCCTTCCAGCCCAAACTGAGACCCCCTTCTGGCCGCAGGAGTTGGCGCCCCAGCCTCGGTCCATTTTGCAATTTCACCCATCATTTGCCGCAGATTTGGCTCTTAAACTCTTAACATGCTTTAACTCTATAATACTCTCCCTATGGATCCAAGTACCTTCTTAGGAAGTGTTTGGGGTATAATTTACTAATTTACTATAATTTGGAAGCTTAAGTACCTTCTCAGACAGTGTTTGGATCCATAGGGTCTATAGTGTGGTTAAAACAATGATAAACCATCCCCAAAATCACCATAAATGGATCGTATAGACCATCAAAAATGGGGTGGTGTATTATTGTTTTAACCACATTATACCCTCTGGTAATTGAACAGTTTGCTATTGAACATGGCCCATGAAACTAGTTGATATACCATTCTTAAAGATGGTGATTTTCCAGTTTCGCTATGGTCGTGTACCAGAGGGTATAGCTTGCTTAAGAAATCTTCCACCACCTTCCTCCAGCGAGTCTTTCATGGAGACATGATGACCAGTGCCATTTCAACCAACAGTTTATCGGTTCAACGTAACTGGATGTAGCAACATCAAGTTGGATTTAACAAATACTACCCTCTGGTAAACATACAAAAAGCTATTGAACATGGCCATTTATAGTGGATTTACCCATTAAAAATGGTGAATTCCCATAGTTATGTTAGTTATTGTTAGTTTACCAGAGGGTACCAGCAGCAGATCCAACATGATCCAAGTATCAAATCGTGGGAAAAAAAGGGGCTGTCCATGGGCTGGACTTAGTACAGTTGTTCACTTGATGATGCTTGTGAGACAACTGGATTTAGCCTGTTGCAAGACTGGGGATAACCTCAACTTGATGGCACCATATGGCACCGACCCCGAAGAACATCAGGTGCTGTTCAAGAAATCCCAGCCCCGAATATTAAACACACCCAACACACGGGTCCTACTATGCAGTTTCATCCCTGCATCCACCGTGGTTTCTGGGGGGTGTTTAATATGAACCCGGGAAGGGATTACTAATACTACAGTACATGCTCAAATAGATGATCAAACTGTGTATAGCTTGAGCATCCATCGACCTGGGAAAGTCATTCTTTGCTGCGCAATTCCATTTTCCGGCTGGTGGAAAACAGATGGTCGCTGTCATTCTACTAAGCTCATACTAAGCTCCAAATCTATCAAATTTTCAATTGCTTGGTCATATAATGTCATATGCAAAACCCTGCTTTGATGAGTGAAAACATCTAAAGCCCAATGCCCGACTTTTTGCTTGTCAAAAAACACACATTTTTGCTGAGAAAATCTGCGCCACCCTTGCGACAAGGCACAATACAGACGCCCATCGCGGTCCACGGTGAGGGAGTGCCTGCCAGTCTAGTGGCTCCAGAGAAGGATTCAATGAGTTTCCAGTCTTTACTATCAATTGCATCCGAATTTGTGTTGGCTCAATCACCCAATTAGTGACTATTATATTATATACCAAATGATTAACTATATTATTGGACTCATTCAATATATCAATTTAGCTATTAAAAAACAACTACCAAATGATTGTCGTCTCATATCACATCACATCACATCAAATCACATCAGATTGGGTTGGTGAATTGAATAGGGCACCAATTTAACATAATACATGATCATTCATGAGGTAAACCCAATCATCAACCATCCCAAATATATATCACCATAAATGGCTGGTAAGTATCATCCCCAAATAGTAGCTTTATGATTGGCTTTAGTACAGTATATGATGTTATGAGTATTTATGAATTACATTGTATATCAGATATGTCACTGCATTACCCTCTGGTTATTTAACATAGCTATGGAAAATGGCACATAGAAATAGATGATAAACATTATGATCTACCGTTCTAAAACATCCCGCCGGGTGTGAAACCGCGCGTGTAGTGGCGCACTTTCTCATGAAAAAGTGACAAACGTCTCAGGGTTTCTGGCTCTGGAAACCTTAGATTTTGGGGTCCGAATTTTGACTATTTTTTTGGTCAATTTGCACGCCGCCACAGCGCCAGCGCAATTTCCGTTGCCGGTTTTTTACTTCTCCGTCCAAGGATGACAAGCAGTGTTTTGCAGGAAGACTTGCGCTGTCTTAGATGTTGTATGAAATAGTTCAAAGCGTAGCAACAAGAAAGTCTTAGATGTTGTATGAAATAGTTGAAAGCGTAGCAAAAAGAAAGTCTTAGATGTTGTATGAAATAGTTCAAAGCGTAGCAACAAGAA
>Ga0126342_10014434_pt1 | contig 13955 bp, 15 predicted proteins | sample Cyp1metagenome_FD_92528 | JGI IMG/M metagenome (GOLD analysis project Ga0126342, IMG submission 92528) | Coral microbial communities from Lord Howe Island, Old Settlement Bay, Australia - Cyphastrea 1 metagenome | ecosystem: Host-associated > Invertebrates > Cnidaria > Coral ...
CCCCCCCTTGAAAGGCGGACCGAGACATAACCGGCCCAAACTCTTGCACTTGCACCGCTCGCCCCCTAATACTTGCTACGCAAGGGGGAACTCAGGTAGCTCACCGCTACCTTTCGAGATATTGTCATCATCAACGAAAACCTCAAAATCTAAAAGTCCCCATATTATTGCAGGGAATAGTGGTGACTAGTGACTAAGACAGTATCTCCGGCCAATTTCGTGGCAAAAGTACACAACTTGAAGGAAACATACCCGCAAACTGAGGCTGAGACCTCAATTCCATCGAATGGGTCCAGTCCTCTACCCTGCAAAAAGTGTTGCATTGCGCAACTGCGCAACTCAGCGTCTTGGCACATGAACGGACTTCCTCAAGCCATTCGAGTCATTCGAGTCATTCGAGTCATTCGAGCCGCTCCGAGCCTTCAAGAGAGACAACTTCCACTGAAATCCTGGAGATTCGAAGCCTGTCAAGTCATCAAATCACAGCAGTTTTGCAAACGATTCTCCGTTGGAAGCACAGCGGCAGACGGTGGACAGGGCAGCACGTTGGGCATGTGTGGCTTGACCTCCAAAATTTTCCATGCGTTTCTTGTCATGACATGCAGTGACAGCACCTGAGAGAAGCTCCTGTAGCAGTTGCATGATGTCTTCCTGAGGCCCAAATTAAGAGGTGCCAAATCGGTTTTCAGCTAGGGGCATCCTGCAACTCTCGCAATTCAGAATGTTTCTGGGTGAAATCAACACAGCCGTTGAGCCTTGCTGATGATATCTTCATCACCAGAACCTTTTAAAGCCACGGCAACGGCAACTGTCGTGTGCTCAACTCACATGGTGATATGTAGTGATACAGTAATGACTGAACAAATACAGCCCTAGTTTCCCTTGTCAAATCTGCGCAGAGTTTGCTGCAAGCAGTAGTAAAAGTGATGGGTACATAAAAAGATGTACCCTCTGGTTATTTAACATAGCCATGGAAAATCACCATTTCTAATAGGTAAACCATCTATAAATGGGCCATTTTCCATGGCTATGTAACAAATAACCAGATGGTATAAATTTGCTACTCGCCAATTGCAGACAAGCCTGAGCCATTCTCCGAATCCACGGTGCTACCAGTGTCCTGCGAGTGCGGTGTCCACTTTTGCGGAAAAAACCCTACGTCATTCAAGGCAGATCCATGGGCAGAGTTCCTAGCATTTCTGTCCTGGCGCTGAAAGCCCTTCTGCAGATCCCCCTGCAAATGCAACGGATTGAGGGGAAGCAGCGCTGACGCTGGAATTGAATTTCCGTTGTGCCTCCGTAGTCCTTAAGCTTCGCATCTCATCATCCCACTCCCACTCCTTCAGAGCCTAGCCAGGTGAGTTTTTGGAAAGTGGAAGACAGGGGGGAAAATGGGACAAAAAAACAAGATGCTTTCAGCAATTCAATTCGGTCAAAAAGGGTGAGAACCTCTGTCATCATCTGCAAACCGCTACTGTCAGCAGGGAAGCCATACCTCTGACGCTGTCTTGTGCATTTCTATCTGACGTCTGCATGCACAGATTTGCCACAAGTGCAATGGGCACTGCGGCAACAAGCTCATCTTGACATCATTGATATACCTTGGGTTGCACTAAGTCTGCTTCATGTCGTAAACTATTCTGGCGGTTGAGTGCCATGCTGTTCACGCTGGTCCAGATCGTCCTCTGTCCTGACACAACAGCCGGGCTCATCAAAAACGTCAACTGCAAATGGATGCGTTCGGAATTTTGAAGATTTTGATTTGCTTTTGATTATCATCTTTCCCTGTCGTTGCGTATCCATTTTTGGTATGCAATCCAAGCAAAACTCTTCCCCAGCATGAGCAGAGATGTCCTCATTGTGGACAATTTCATCTGGACATCCGGGTTCCGGAACTGAAACAGGAGATCCTCAAAATACATCAAAATACAGCAGGTTCCCATCAAGCTCTTCAACTCTTCGGAAAAATCGCATTAACATCGAGATTCCCGGCATTCTGCAGAGCCAAGGCCTGGAGAGGAGGTAAACATCTGAAACTCCAAGACATCTGAAGACTCCAAGACTGGGAATCTGTAAGCGGACGAAGCCTTCTCCCGTGTCAGGTGTCTTGCATTGACCTGCGCAGCGTTCGTTTATTGATCAGCTCTTACTGTAATACTTCTCACCAACCCGAAAGTCCCTCGCCTCATCGGCGCATTCATCCACCTGGCAACGGCAATCCAAGGCCTAAAGAAACCAGACAAGGCAGCAAGGGCCTGGGGTCATGCAACCTTTACTTCAAGGTAGACTGAACACGACATGAAGTTAGAGGCTTTATGGGCTGCGTTCCCGCTGCACCTGCACTTCTATCCGCAACTTTTGCCGGATGGCCTCAATAAGTGTTGCGACCGGTCAAGAAAAATATGATATCGAGTATTGTGGCATTGTGGTAAACCCAATCATGGCCCCTTCTGTGGCACGGTTTTCATTACCCCTGCAATGGTAAAATGGCAGAGATCTAAACAGGGTATGGTTCATTATTGGATTAACATGGATTAACGCTCTTATTCAGTCGGGTGACCGACTGATTACAAACCGTTTGATCCCGGATTGATCTTTTCTGCGTCTGATGCGCACCTCAGACTGTTCGACGAGGCGGCTGTCTTTGGCAAGCAAGGGTTGGATGGCCTGAAATCCATGGCAACGTTGGAAAGCTACCCTTTGGTAATTTAACATAGCTATGGAAAATCAGCATGATTAATGGGAAAATCCACTATAAATGGTCATTTTCAATAGCTATGTTAAATTACCAGAGGGTAATGCATGGTGACACATGGTGTGTCAACTCGCAAGAGTTGCAAAGCTAGAGGTGGCAAACAGCATCGATTGAGGAGGGCCCCACGCCTCCAGCATTTGAGCTACGCCATATTCGCTACCATCGAAGCCATATCGAGGCAGCACCTGGATAGGTGTAACAGGTGCCTTGGGCACCCGTCATATCCCAACAGCAGGATACACATATATTTTTGAGTTATACTGCCATACAAACCACAAACATATCAAGATGACATGTAATGACTTGTTGATCAAACCCAAAATACAACTGCAAATATGTAGCTCGATAATTCAATATGATATTAATATGATGCACCAAAAACGAGACGGTGTTGAAGAAGTTGAACAAGTATTAACGAATAGGGTTGTTTTGCTGTTGCAAACGAAATACATACGTGTCATTCTTGCAACATCCCTTATGGCCTCACGCTGTACAGATAGAGCCAATTCAGTTCGTCCTGGTACGTAGAGCAGGTCCTTTGCAGCCTCAATTTGAACAGGATTTGGCTTAACAACAGACATTGAGCCTGGTTACACCTCAACCAATACAGTAATTACACAACAACACGCGCACGTTACAAGCTGAAAACACCGCGACGAAAAGGCCACCACCCGATTCTGTCCAGCTTGTGCACTGAAAAGGACATCTAGTTTGCGCTGGAAGCCTGTGTGCCAGATGCGAGACCGCGCATTCGCAACTCTTGCTTTCATCGACTCATTCAGTTCGTCAGATTGAATGCACTACGTTCACTCAGGCAAGCACTCTTAGAGCTGAAGCCAGCCAGAAGGTCCGTCAACATGGCCTGCAACAATTTGGAATCCAAAATATTAAACAACAACAACACAACAAGGAGACAACGACAACGACGACGACAACGACGACGACGACAACGCCCCAACAACGCACCAACAACGCCCCAACAACGCCCCAACAACGCCCCAACAACGCCCCAACAGCGCCCCAACAGCTGAATGGTGTCAGGCTGAGGTCGGCGCTCGGGCACGAGCTGGTGTCAGTTTCGGTTCCTCATCACACCACGGAGCGATCCGGCGATCAAAAGAACGACCAAAACAGCGACCAAGAAACTTCACCCAAGGATCTGGCCATGGACAGTGACATGGCCGCGGCCAACGATGCCAACGGGTATTCTGATAATCTCAACAAAACAAATTTCACGAAAATTTAACACATAGATAAATTGAATCGCATGTTGAATATTGCATAAAGTAATTATAAACTGACCATTTTGGCACAATTCATTGGTTGTGACTGTTTTTGATGAACAATTGGAATTGAGTCATGTTGCTGTGCCCAGCCATAATCGCGGGGGAAGAAAAACATCAAACAAACCATGCAGAATAACCTGTCCCAGGAATCATGTGTCATGAGTCACGCTACTCTATAGTCTCTGCAATCCATATGTTCCAATCTAATGCATGGAGCACACCTCAGTGAAAATCCTGTACCGGTGATAACGCAGTTGGTGGCATGATGGGATGAGTTCTAGCATATTTGGGAGTTCGTTCTGGTTGAAATGTGCGTTTCACATCAAAAAATGTTTTTCAAAGATCGAACATAAACCATTGACGGGACATTTCATAGCAAAATGGTACTTTTGTTTTTTGGGTTCATGCCAGCTCAAATCACACATCGAATTCGCAAAATAAAATTTGCACCAGAAATAACTGCCAAACAAGCACAAACACATGCAACTCATACAACCTTACAAACCCGTCAGAAATACCCCCCCTTTTTGGATGGGAATAAAGAGCCGAGGTTTCTTTGAAACGCAGACCAAAAAAACTATGGAACTGACGAACCCTTAATGCACATCATCAGCTGGAGTAAAACCATGTTTGAGACCACTTGCACGCAGTAACAACGCAAATTCATTTTTCAAACGTGGGATTCATAGTGCTGGCTAGTTTTTAAGACTATACGAGATTGGCCATGTGAATGTTCCAAAAGAAATTTTCGCGCAATTCAAATCACCCAAGCGTCTGATGCAGACAATCAATATCGACTAGTGTTGTGAACGTATTTGGCAAGAGTAGGACCGACATCGATCAGCCCAATGTTTTGGCCATGAAAGGACACACATGCCGAAGTATCCATTTAAATATGAATTCCTCCACACAAGCGGTATCAATACCATGGTGCAAAGGTTCAGCGTGAAATGCAAGCACTACCGCTTCTGTTTCGAACCTCAGGGCCTCAAGCGAAATGAATCATCACGTGCCATGTGACGTGATCTGAAGCTGGTTGTTACACTCTCGATTTGTGCTGTCATCCCATGATTTCATGGATTCATGCTACATGCATGTAAGGACACGAGCGCAGTGCTCAAACATTCGCACGCCTCCTGTGAATTGTGAGTCTTCAGCTCACAATTCAACTAAAATTTCACTAAATGAAACCTAGCCTAGCTGCTGCACCCACTGAAAACAACAGGCATTATGTTTTGGGGGGGTTGCCTGTATTCCCCTTTCTTTCACGTTCATTCAGCTTTCTCTTGGAGTCACCATCAATTGTCTAACTGTCACGCCGTGGCCTTGGTATCTTTGTGCAAGTGCTGAAAGGAGAATTCTGTGCCGGGGCGTCATGCTCTCCAACCGGTTTGCAAATTCCTGGAGAATTGATTTTTTTGCTGCATCAATCCTCAAATTTCCAGCATTGAGATTGTCCATAATGATAAGGACCATCCTTTGCAGTTCACTGGCATCACGGAAATGCTCACGCCTCAAAGCATTGTTGATCTCCTCATGCAGGCTGTCAATCAGATGTGTCCATGGGCCTGCATGATCGTCTGCCACCATTGGCTCATCTGCTTCTTGGTCACTTTCTGATTCCAATTGCTCACCTTCTCTGTTCTGACATCTGTATCCGTCCAACTGAATAGCCACGGACGGTTCTGCTGCCTGATTGTCTGCAGATACCGTTGCTGATGACATTTGCTGCCACAAGATTCCCACGTTCCTTTGTGTACATGTGACGTCTCTGTTCGGGATTCAGCTCTGTCATTCTAACGTAGCCACCCATTTCCACCACAGCATAGTGAATGGCATCAGTGCCATCTGAAACCATACCTTGCGCCTCTTCCAGTTCAGTCATACTTTGTCTCATGTTGGCTGTTTCAGTCTGCAGTCTGTTTTTTTCCACTCGAATCTCTCCAGCGTAGCTATCAAGCTGTGCAACCTGAAGGCACAACTGCTCATGACTCTCCCAGGTGCTCTGGAGCCATTTGAAAGACGCTAGAGCAACATCGACCAAATCACAGCTGCAAGCATGAAAAACATGAACATCCAAAACGCAAGTTGGCCATGTTCACCATCTGTGGAAAACGTATCGGGCTCTTTCAAACTGCATTGATCTCCACCTTCCAAGTTGACTGCTGCGCTTGGCACTGGCCCAAGGCCCATCAATACAAGCACACGCGCTATGCTTTTGGCCAACACAGCAATTTCCTTTCCACCTCCATGTCTTGCTGATTGCTGTTCATATTCCATCTGTCCAACCACATACTGTCCATCATGCGTGGAAACACCAAGCTCATGCAAAACCAGTTTCAACCTCTTTGCGCTCAAAGGTTTTGTTCCAATGTCACTCAGATTCCACAAGGTTGGAATTTGCACTAACATCACTTGTTTGTTCAACACTACATCTTGTACCCACAGCAACTTGCCTGAAACATGCTTGACCTTGCCAACGCCTTGTCGTGTTGCAAGCTGCCTAGCAGAAGAGCTTTCTGTGCACAAGTAATGCTCCAACGTTGCACCTGTCAGAAACTCCAGGCATCTACGCAAGAAAATGCCATCACACAGTGTACTGACCATCGCATGCAACTCACTCTCAGAAGAACTGAGAGACACTACCTTTTACGTCCTGAAGATCCATACACAAGTGCACCACACACCAAGTGAACTCCACAACTTGTTGAACGACGATGCCGTTGCTTTGAAGACCAGTCAGCGTCTGTGAAGCTTTCAAGCACCCAAAACTTATCTGTTGATCGCCATTTGCCCTATCCTGGAATAGACTAGACATTTCCAGAACTACGCAGTAGTCTGATGTGCTTTTGAGGTAGTCCATCAGTTTTCTTCAACTTCTGCAATGCTCCATTGGTTGGTTTGCTCATGTAGCCGCTGAGCTCTTTGACTGGGAACAAAAGGTCTGGCCTGTCCCTGGCCAAGTACAGGCAAACACCAACAACTGACCTGTAGGCAAACGCATCTTTGGGTGACAAAACATCTGTAAGATCTTCTGTTTGCATTGACTGATCACACGGCACCATCTGAGCTCGGATCTTGCCAAAGTAGTCCTCATGGGACTTCACCACCTTCTCAGCGCTTGTTCCAGGGGTGAGTGCAAGGCCTTTCTCTGTTCTCAAAACCTTTCGTTTCAAGAAGGAAATTGAGGATCCCTCATCACCCAATTTTTTTTCCTCGGGATTTGGCCGGAATGCACTGTGGCACGGTCCTTGCATGTGCACAGAAGCTGTACAAAATGAATTAGAACGTGGGGTACTTGCAGTCAGATTTCCTGATCAAAAAGTATCGGTTGGCTAAAGATCACGAGAGGCACCAGTCACCAGCATCGAAGCCGAGAAAATGCAGATCCCCCCAGCCAGATGCGTATTCTCGCTCCGCTAGAGGCAACAACAAACAAAGGGGCCAGGGCCCAAAGCAAAAAGACCAGAAAAAAGCCAACCGACTATCCTTCACACGTGCAGCAATGGCGGAAGATCCACTAGCTACCTAAGCAGCGCAGGCCAACGAAAGACCTATCCCGATTCTAGAAGAATCAACTAATTAGGGGCTCAAACTAATTAAAGGGACCTAGCTTGGTCACATTGACAACGGCTTTTGGGTAGTGTCAGACCACACACCAAAAAAACACATGGAGTTACTCGTTAGAGTCCGCTCAGAAGTGCTTGGGCAGCCTGAAGAAAGGAGTAGAGCTCCACAAAGGATGCATTCGCCGCATGGCATGCTCATAAGCTGTGTTGCAAAAAGGTCACCAGCGACATCAGCCCGCTGGCCAATGATAGGGCCTTCCCAGGGGCCCACCCTCACAGCGAAACCGCGCCTGTCAATCTCTACCAATCCATGGACTGAGCAGATACCGTTCTCCGCACAGTGAGGCAAAAGGGGCTTGTGGCCAAGCAGCACATGATATCCTCGTGACGGCCAGCTAGCTTCTTCGCGCTTGTCAGGTGAACCGTAGGTTTGAATTCAGCGGCAACGTCAGCAAAACTGTGGAAAGTGTTGAGCATGTTCGAATTCAGTGTATTTCGTTTTGCAACAATGGAGACTTCGGCGTTCAACCAAAAATATGGCCTGGTCCAGGTGCAAAATCATCACCACATGCAGTAATCTCCAGAGAGACAGACCATCAGGTCGAGTCAAGGCAGCGCGACACGTGGTGTAGAGGGGCAAACCCCACACAGGGTCGAGACCTTTAGTGCCAAGCACCACAACAGCCACGAGCAACCTTCCAGTCGTCTCTGACAGCCACCTGGCAAAGCTCACCACAGTCCATACACAGATCCTCTGGCACTAGAGATTGATCAGCTTTCGCCCCAGCAGCGTGACCAGTGCGAGAGCGATCCATGGGCGCAACCTTTGTTGCTGCACAGACGCACTGGGGGATACAACAGTAGAAGTCCTGGAGACACAAACTTTGTTGATGCTGCAAGGAAGCAGCACCACTGGATCACTCCAGAAGATGGCGATGGGCCGAGGCTACTGGGAGGATGCGAGAGCGTTCAACCCAAAGTATGATCCCAAGAACCAACACCTGTAACTCTGACAGTTTCAAGCCCCTTTTTGCGCGACGACAACACACACAAAGCAAAGCATCAGTTCATGTAGCTGTACTGTGATCTATCTCTTGTTTGACTCACACTCCTTGAGAGCGAAATCGGCAAAGGAAACTCGATTTCAGGTCTAAAAAAATCCTGAGGTAAATCAAAACCTACATGCCGACAAAAGTTTCCGTGGACAAAAGTCACAAAACAAGTGACGTCCAAACTGTTTGGTTTCAGGTTCACAAATCCCTAGATCCACAAACCCTCAAACTAATTAGTCCATCAAGATAGGTCATTAAAACCCCTATAGGTAGGTTTTCCTCCCATCAGTCGCCATCACAGAGTTCAACAGTGGCACTCTAGACCTTCAGACAAATGATGGCCTTGGACATCATTTGGGAGAAAACCCAAAAGTATTTTGGGTCCAAAGGTTAACGACCTCATGATGAACGCATGCATAAACCCTACATCGTCCAACGCAAAACCCTTGCAAAAACAGTTCGAAACCCTTCGAAACATCTCAAACGTTCTCCAAACGGTTTCAAACAAATTCTTCCAGCTCAGAAATTCTCTGAAGATGGTAGATATAGAAGTGAAGATGGCAACATCGAGCGTCACGAAAATGCAATCTCCAAAAATACATATTATCTATAGGCAGCATGTCCAGATGCTTCGACCAAAACAACTGCTTCCTGTACCGAATTCAGATTTGAATGCACCATTCTGCAGCAACTCGCCCAGTGAAAACAACTGTAACCATCACCATACAAAACTTGAATACTTCCACAGAATTCACGTCTGATGGCATCATTCTGCATGATACGATGTGCTGATCACAGTCGCAACCACAGCGGCGTCCCCGCACAAATGTATTCTGACATTTGCATACCCCCTTTCGACGATGTGAGTTGCGAATTCTTCCATAAATTGCTGATGCAGCTTCCAGAAATGCTCAAACCCAAAACGGCTCAAAAAGCCTCACAGAAATCGCATTCCTCCTGCCACACGCAGCAAAACCCATCTTCCATAGCCAGCTGATATGTAACCCAAAGCGATGATTACCATCATCTAACAGAAACATAGCAGCTCCTTCACTGACACCCCTCTATGGTGCAAAAGTGCGCTCGTACCCTTTCTTCGGCTGGTAATTGATGCAAGTACATCGCCAGGTCCACTGCTTGAGTGGGTGGCTCTTCGCAAGCCTGATCTCCGAATTTGCCCAGAATAAAGTTCAGGTACTTTCTCATTTTCTCATTGCACTCGGCCATGGAGACTGCTTTGGAAAAAGTGATTTTGTCCTTCTTCCAGGCATCCATTGTGATCATGACTTTGCCCCGTAGGGCAACAGATCCCACTCCCTTTGGGAGAAAGACTTCTGCCTTTGGCTCCACAAGCACTGGCTTCTGAGCATCTTTTGTACCTGGGGCCAATGACCATTCTTCCTGCCCATCGTCCTCTTCGACACAAAAACGTCTTTTTGAGGCGTCTGTCATACTACCACCTCGGGTAGCCCCAACCATCGCTGCGGAAACCCTGTTCCGGCGGGCCAATAGGGCCTGCATGGCCGCTTCGTCCACTTCTGACCAAACCTCAATGGTGCTTCCCGCTTCGATTTGCCCTGAAGAAGCTCCCGACTTGGCCATGGCTAAGGCGGCAGGATAACAGACTATGGTGCAAAAGCTTAACTATGTGGGCTCAGCAGCGCAGAACCCCATTAAAGAGTCCCGCAAAACCAGACACAGAAGATCCAAAACAGAAGACGCCAAAACACGTCCCACAGGCCTCCTTCCTTGAAACCTTCCCAACCTACCTCACCTTGTGAGTTGTGGTTGAAAACGCAAAAACCAAAAACGCTCGTTTGCACCGTTTGTCTTAGACATGACTTCAAACATATTTCACTGCATCCCTGCTGAAATGAAGTGCAAAACAAGTCAAACTGTTTGTTCACACCCTGACCCTCACTACTCACAACACAAAACAATCACACAACATCCAATGCTTTCATGGCAGCTTTCACTATGCCCCTGGCCAAAGTTGTATAATATCTCGCCGTTTCAGACCAATTCACTTCATTCATGGGTGCGTGCTGGCTCAAGCACTTGCACTGCCCGAAGTGTTCATTCATGATCATCACAAACGGCTGAGAGCTGGAGGTAAACCCCGAACTCTCACCAACTGGTTTTCCAGAAGCTGTTCGGAAGCCTGTTGCACATAAGCGGACTTGAACGTCAAATAAGTGGCCAGCCTTCCTGTGTCTCCTTGGTCAAAACCCGGTTCCAGATATCATTCTTTTTTTTGTTCGGACGGCCGTTTATGCTCTGAGGCACCACGGTCCTGTGAACTTAACTCTTACCCGCGGACCAGCGGGGAATCGAACCACGACCGGTAGTCTGTCAGCGACGTCAAGAACGCCGCGACACCAACTAAGCCACGAGGACAACTACCAGATCCCATTCCTCCATTGGAGCCCAAATGCACTGAAATCACCCAGTTTCAAATAGAAACCCGCATGTGGATAAATCTGGTCTCAAGCAAAATCCGCAGAAGTTGGTTCATCATGTCCCTTAAAGTGCCGCAGTGGTGACCCTGGCGCACAAGGGGTGAAATGTGGACAAACACTTTCTTTGGATCTCGATACTGGTTCAAATACTGAGACACTGCAGTCTGAGTGCTCTTGGCTTCCATGTCATGACTGATACCCATGTAGAGTCGTTGCGCGGTCCCTCGTTGCGGCGCGGTGCAAATTTTGTGCTCGCAGTGGGCTGGCGTTGTGACGGTGGCCATTTTGGATCGTTACGTGGACCTTCGCTGCGGCGTTGTGCCAGTTTGTGCAAAGTGTGCTGCCCGCGGTTGTGGAGTGTTTGCGACTAATTGCAGACCATTTTTGTTCTTTGGCGCACTGCTGGAGAAGCATGTTGAAGCTGTGAGCCGTCACATCTGGTGCACAGTGGAAGCGGACTTGTGTCAGGCGCGGTCCATCACAACGTGCAATCCGCCCTTCAATGAACGCGTGGGATGATGCTGTTTTTTGGGAGGAGTCAGTTTCCATGCGTGAGAGTTCACATGCTTTGGACAAGATATGGGCAAGAGTTCATTTCACAGCAAGAGAAAAATTTGGTCACAAGACCCTTGGACTGGGCAGGAATCTTCTTCAATGGCCAAGCTTGGTGACAAAGATCTTAGCGCAAAACGTGAAGGCATGGCTCGACTTGGGGTAAGCAGGAATGATTCACCATTTGTTTTTTGTTCAGTGTGCCGAATGTTCTTGGACGTGTTCCGTCCTAGTTTGCAAGTGTGCAAGCAGCAGGCTGTACCATTGGAAAAGATAGCATTTTGGGCAATCATTGAAGGGCCGTTTGCAGGTTATGCTTTCAGAGGTGTCAATGGTTGTTGTATGGGTTTCGGCTTTTGGGGAAAGAAAATTGTCCATGGGAAGATGGTTGATTCTCAGACACCCAAACAGAAATAGTTGCCCAGAACCATTATTTTTCGATCTAACCAACTAGGTTTTCTTGCTGAGGTCAAAGGCACCTTCCCATCTATTCCTGCCTGTCTGTGTGTCTGCTTGCCTGTTTGTCTATCTGCTGCCGACTGTCTGTGCGTCAACCTCTATCTTTCTGCAATAATGCAGGTTGACATCTCCTGGAAGCACTGTGCCAAATGTGTGAACTTGCGTGTCCAGCACAGACTTTTTTGCCCCAGCACTTCCAGCACAGCTGGTTTTTTATCCCAACACTGTTGCTTTTTTTCTTTTTTTTTGTCTCAGCTGCTTCACTGCTTCTCCTCCTTGGCTGACCCCTGACCCCCTGGCTAAATCACCATCAACCTGGACACGGCAAGTCAATAAGCACCGAAAATGGGAAGACTTTTTTTTGCAGATGAGTACGTTCAGCGTCCAGGTGACCCGAACACCGCCGTACAAACCCCTAAAATACAGAGCGCCCTTAAACAGTGAAAGGCGTCCTAGCTGACCTTGAGCTGCGGATCATCGAGTTTTTCGCTGAATGGCCAGTGGCCCTAAGTTGATGTAGTTGCCGCGTTGCATTGTCAAGGTCAGTGATCCGCTGGCGCGGAACTTCAGGGCCTGGAGTTTCTGGCACGCTTTCTCTAAAGTTTGGTGGCAGTCGCAATTTCTTCACCTGTAACTTGGCATTGGTTAATTAACGCATACATGGCCGCCTGCAGATTGAGGGGCTTCAAGAGTGATCTGGTAAAGGACCTGGACTTTGTAAGTGAAAATGTCAGCCTTCTAGGGCTTGGTGTAGGATGCAAGCTTCATAGTTTAATTTGACTAGATTTCTTCTCTAGCTGAAGTTGCGAAGCGTGGCCTTCTAGCGCCTGAAACATGGCGCTGCAATCGTCCGAACAATCAAGCTAAAGACCATGATAGATGTGCCTCTCTTAGGCTGCACCGTTATCGAACAGAACGGAGACGGATGCCTTGAAGACTCGCTAATGCCTGTGGGATGGCCATTGCATCTGGACGGAGCTGTCAAACAAAGATGTCTCCACCGTACCACTACTTTAAGCGAACTCGACGAGCTTCTACAAGCCTATGACATGAACTTCGAATTTCGGGTGGGCAAGACGTCCTCCTTGATGATCAGGCGTAGCCCATGCATGGGTTCTGCAGCAGTTTTGGCTACGGTCTCATCTTCAAACCAGGTTAGGCGTAAGGATTTGACTCCCATGGCCGTCCTGCAGAACCATCCAGGCTGGAATAACACATTTATGTGGCTAACATTCCACGCTACTTGACCCCAGTTTGTTTAAACTCTGCCGTGATGCATCGCACTTGCCCCTCTATGGTTTTGATGAATGATTCGATTCTGTCTAGCGACGCGGCGACCTTGAGACCTAGGTAAAATTCTTTGTAGCATGAACGAGAGGTAGCGTGATCTGGTTTCGAGTACGTGTCTGGCAGGCATCAGGAGTTGCGTTTTGGATAGTTGCACGATCACAGCGAGCTATGAAGTCAGTCAAGCAGAAAGCTCTCCTGCCCCGTACCGAAAAAAGGATCTAGCACGTCTTCAGAAGAACACTATGCCAATCTACCGGAACTCACTCACGAAGATGTCCTGCAAGAGCACTGGAACTCACTCAAGGCTGATGACGGCAAAGCACACGTGAGAGGACTCTGAGTGGCCCCTGAGCGCCGTTAGTTTCTGTCGTTTCACTTTAACTCCGCTTTCTGTAAAAATCTTAATGAACCCTCAACTCAGCTCAGCGAGTCCCAAATCCTTTTCGCGCCGTTAACAAACAGGTCACACAAGGCACAAAACCAAGTGTCTTAAATTCTCTTGTTACTCGAGCCACTCTCTGGTTGAGCAACAC
>Ga0126342_10014435_pt1 | contig 13954 bp, 17 predicted proteins | sample Cyp1metagenome_FD_92528 | JGI IMG/M metagenome (GOLD analysis project Ga0126342, IMG submission 92528) | Coral microbial communities from Lord Howe Island, Old Settlement Bay, Australia - Cyphastrea 1 metagenome | ecosystem: Host-associated > Invertebrates > Cnidaria > Coral ...
ACTACTAACTACTAACTACTAACTACTAACTACTAACTACTAACTACTAACTACTAACTACTAACTACTAACTACCAACTACTAACTACCAACTACTACTACTACTACTACTACTCCTACTACTACTCAAAAAACAAACACAAACAGAAAAACATGATTTTTCCGGGTTTCAGAAGTGGCGTTGGATGGTTTTTGGGTGCAATTTTGACGCTTCCTCGTCCTTCACTGGCATGGTGCTTTCCCATCTGGCAAATGTGATTTTAGAGGTCAGGAGGTTTTGTGAACAAAACCTTTTTCCACGCTGTGGTTTCAGAAGTGGCGTTAGGCACTTTTTGGGCGCAATTTTGACGCTTCTCCGCCCTTCACTGGCTGGGGGGTCATATACATATATATGATTATATATGCATAGATCATATATGATCATATTACTGTATATACACATCAGTACGTATCATAATCTCCTTTCTCGTGCTCCAGTGAAAGCTTTTCCCATCGGTGTCACTGAAGGTTCGGCTGCAGGTTTCGGCCGCACCGCCACGTCCAAAATTGCCAGAAATTCCTCTGCCTCATCCAGTTGCGTTTCAGATATAGATGTTTTTCGGCGTATCAGCATATTTCAACGTTTGAACAATGCTCAACGAAACAAATTGAAACCCATGCACAAAAATAAGCTTCCAACACCCTGATCGCCGATGCTGTTTCGGCTCAGGTTGAGCTCGGTCAGAGACCTGTTCCTGTCGATCATAGTCCGACTTTTCCAACTGCTGTATGTTCATTTCCCTGGAACTGTAACGATCTTGGACTGTGTACCAGTTTGATCCATTTCAATTAATGGTCGAAGGAAGTTTAGTTGTCAACCTTCCGACAATATGGACAGATGAAAAGCAGAGATGGGAAGAGTAAGAGAAGAGAAGAGAAGAGAAGAGAAGAGAAGAGGACGGGAAGAGAAGAGAAGAGAAGAGAAGAGAAGAGAAGAGAAGAGAAGAGAAGAGGAGAGGAGAGGAGAGGAGAGGAGAGGAGAGAAGAGAAGAAGAAAGAAGAAAGAAGATCAGAAAGATCAAAAAGATCAAAAAGATCAAAAAGATCAAAAAGATCAAAAAGATCAAAAAGATCAAAAAGATCAAAACGATCAGAACGATCAGAACGATCAAAAAGATCAAAAAGATCAAAAGATCAAAAAGATCAAAAAGATCAAAAAGATCAAAAAGATCAAAAAGATCAAAAAGATCAAAAAGAGAAAGTCTCCGAAGATTAACGATCCAGGTGCGCGAAAAGGTAGGAAAGTCGCGAAACACTGTGTTTTTCTCCACATCTTTGTGTGGGGTTCTTGTTTTTGGTTGTGCACTTCTGCCTGCCTCCGCCTGCCTCCGCCTGCCTCCGCCTCTCCGCCGCCGTCCCTTTCCACACATACAACTTGTCCACACACAACTTGCTCACACACAACTTGTCCACACACACAACTTCCTCACACACAACTCGCTCACATACAACTTACTCACACACAACTTGACCACACACAACTTGACCACACACACAACATGGCCACACACACCCTCTTTCACACACCATCTTCCGTCACTTTGCGTGGCAGGCTTATGACACTGGACTGGCTCTGGTGGCGCGCTTGGGCCGCAGTGGCCGCCGTTGTTGCCGCGGCTGTTGGCGTGGCAGGCGTGGCACTTGGTGCTATCGACCGTCGCTTTGCGTGGCAGGCGTGGCACTTGGTGACATCGGCCGTATCTTTGCGTGGCAGGCATGGCACTTTGTCAACACACAACTTGTCCACACACCATCTTTGACACAGCACTGTGTCACACACCATCTTTGACACACCCCCTTTTTTACACACCATCTTTCACACACCACTTTGTCACACACCATCTTTTGCACACCATCTTTGACACACCCCCTTTCACACACCATCTTTGACACACACACACCATCTTTCACACACCATCTTTCACACACCATCTTTCACACACCACTTTGTCACACACCACCTATCACACACCACTTTGTCACACACCATCTTTCACACACCACTTTGTCACACACCATCTTTCACGCACCATCTTTGCCACACCCTCTTTCACACACCATCTTTCACACACTTTCTTTCACACACCATCTTTCACACACCATCTTTGACACACAATTTCGTCACACACCATCTTTGACACACCATCTTTTACACACCACTTTGTCACCCACCATTTTGACTCTTTGACACACCATCTTTCACACCACTTTGTCACGCACCATCTTTCACACACCCCTTTGTCACACACCATCTTTCACACACACTCTTTGACACACCCTCTTTCACACACCATCTTTCACACCACTTTGTCACATGCCATCTTTCACACACCGTCACAGACCATCTTTCACACACCATCTTTGACACACCACTTTATCAGGCGCAAGGAATTGTGCACCTTGTCAAAAGTGAGCAAAACGAGTGAGGGTTTTGTAGCATGTCAAAAACGATGGCAGGCGTGGGACATTTGAAGAGGATCTGCATAGATGCATTTTCCGTGGCAGGCGCAGAACGAGAGACATGTTCATCAGATATGTTAGGATTGAAATCTCCAAAGTCTGGTACACTCTCTAAGGCATCTTGGAATTAAAATTCGGTCGAATCACGTCATTGTGGCCAAAGCCAAAATGCACTTAGGAATATGAAATTCACGTGGCTAAAAACTTGCACCGCCAGAAAATACACCTTCTTCCGTGCGCATTTTTGGTCTCCAGGCACGGCATATTTAAAATGCACCTGTCCCCATGTGTATTTTCGGTGTTTTGACGTTGCGTATTCTTTGCATATTTTTGGTGCATTTGCGACGCGATTTTTGCTAAAAAGTGTATTTTTTTACGCGTTTGGCACCTGTGTCTCGCCCAGGCGTATTTTTTTATGCCTTGGGCACCTGCGTCTTGTGCAGGTGTATTGATTTTACGCGTGTGTGGAAATCGGACTTGCACGTTTACTGCGAGTGTATTTTCTTACCCGCGCATTGTGCATTTTTTTGGAAAGCGCATTTTTTGGAGTGCACCTGTGGAAACAAAAATCACATTCTTGCTGCAAATGTGAGGGTTTTGTCGCATTTCTAAGAACGATGGCAACCGTGGGACATTTGAAGAGGATCCGCAAAGATGCATTTTCCGTGGCACGCAGTACAAAAGACATGTTGATGAGAGATGTTAGGAGGTCAGGGCGCTGATTTCCTGAGAGGGGTTGCATTTTGGAGCATCAGATCTGTAGGTTTGCTAAGATGATTTTGTGTGACAGGTGCAGCACTTCGTATGACCTGGCATCACTTTTTCGTGGCAGTCGCAGTACTTTAGACAGGTGGAGTGGAAAACTCGCAAAACGCATTGGCACGAGGCCGTCAGCTCTGCACTCAACTTTCCATTTTTGAAGGAAGTCTCGCAGACTTGTTTCATTTTTGATGCTGTCAACTCCGAAAATTGAGGAAGTCTCGCAGAATTGTTTTGTTTTTGATGTTGTCAAGTTCAAAAATTGAGGAAGTCTCGCAGAGTTGCTGCGTGTTCAAGCTTACAGATAGACAGATAGATAGATAGATAGATAGGCAGATAGATAGATAGATAGATCGATAGATAGATCGATAGATAGATAGATAGGCAGATAGATAGATAGATAGATAGATCGATAGATAGATCGATAGATAGATAGATAGATAGACAATTACAACTACAAGAACTACAACTACCACTACACTACACTACTGCTACAATTACAAATGCAAATATACTACGCTACATTACACTACACTAATTACACTACATTACGCTATTTAAACTACAATACACCGCACCAATTACACTAACAACAACAACAACGACGACGACGACGACTACGACGACGACGACGACGACTACTACTACTACTACTACAACTACTACGACTACTACTACAACAACAACAACTACTACTACTACTACAACTACTACTACTCCTACTCCTACTCCTACTCCTACTCCTACTCCTACTCCTACTACTACTACTACTACCACTACCACCACGGTAACTACATTTAAATATACGGACTTTTAAATATACGAACAGGTATTACAGACTACGTCCGGGAAGGTTTTCCTTGGCCCGCCCAGCCATTTAAACATACGGAATACAATTCATTTAAGCATACGTACGGTAGCTACATTTAAACATACAAACTGATATTTCACACTACCTCCGGGGCCTCGCGGTCTGGCGGCCCGCCCTCCACATATTTAAATGTTGTTACCGTACTACTACTACTACTACTACTGCTACTACTACTACTACTGCTACTACTACTACTACTACTGCTACTACTACTACTACTACTACTCCTACTCCTACTCCTACTCCCACTTCTACTACCAGTACCAGTACCAGTACCAGTACCAGTACCACTACCAGTACCAGTACCAGTACCAGTACCACTACCACTACCACTACCACTACCACTACCACTACGACTACTACTACTACTACTACTACTAGGTTCCCGACCCACACAGGGCCGTATGGTTTTAGGAGTTTTTCATCAAGAAAAATGTCGTTTTCGCTACAGGGAAACGTCATTTTTTATCATGTTGACGTGAAAAATAGGGTTTTGAAAATCTCCAAAACTACTTTGTTTTTTGACATAAGTTCGTGTTTTTTTTGGGATGCAGCACTTTTTTCCCCTTCTTCTCAGAAGCTCTTCATTGCTTTGACGGCCTTGCAAAGTTCTTCGAGAAATCGGTGAGGTGTCAGTGGTCCCAAAGATTTTCGCCAACAGTAACCCAAGACAAACTTGTCCAATTCAGGGTGCTCTTTTGTGTTGACTCCATGATACAACCGTTTTGGAAAGCTTTTGGGAATATAATTTTTCAGGCCTTTCCACCATCTGTCAGCGATTTGCGTCCCCACAGTGGACAGGAAAAAAAAGGGGTTCTTCGCATTTATTTGGTCCATGAGAAGATAACCACAACGTAGCATGACGTGTGTGTGTGTGCAAGTTGACATGAACGTTATTGCCCCACCCCACCCAACCCCACCCCAAGATAACCATAACGTAGCATGACGTGTGTGTGTGTGTGCAAGTGCAAGAGAAGATCACAATAACGTAGCATGACGTGTGTGTGCAAGTTGACATGAACGTTATTGCCCCACCCCACCTCACCCAATCCCACCCCAAGATAACCATAACGTAGCATGACGTGTGTGTGCAAGTGCAAGAGAAGATCACCATAACGTAGCATGACGTGTGTGTGTGTGCAAGTTGACATGAACAGATCACCATAACGTAGCATGACGTGTGTGTGCAAGTTGACATGAACGTTATTGCCCCACCCCACCCCACCCAACCCCACCCCAAGATAACCATAACATAGCATGACGTCTGTGTGCTAGTTGACATGAAAGACCATCAAAAAACGAAAAATTGCCAAACAATGCTTAAAACACCGCGGCCTTCTATGTGTCGGGCTCCAACTACTACTACTACTACCACTACTACTACCACTATCACAGCTACAACTACAATTACAACTACACTACACTAGTTACACTGCAGCACACTACAACTAAAAATACAACTACAACCACACTACATTACACAACACTACACTACACTGCTTACAATGCATTACACTACAACTACAACTCCAGCTGCAACAACAACTACAACTACCACTGCATTACGCTACACTACACTACACTACACAACACTACACACACTACACTACACCACACCACACTACACTACACTACATTACGCTACATTACGCTACACTACACTACGCATACTACACTACACTACACTGCACTGCACTACAACTACAACTACAACTACAACTTCACTACACTACACTAATATCGCTGCACTACACTACAACTGCAACTATACTACCTTACACTAGACTACACTACACTATACCACACTACACTACACAACGCTACACGACATTACGCTGCACTACGCTACACTAATTACACCACACCACGAATATAACTGCAACTGCACTTGCAAATGCGCTAATTACACTACATTACAGCTACAGCTCAACTACATTACACTACACTGCACTACAAATACAGCTACAACCGCGACTACAACTACAATTGCACTACACCACACTAAATCCCGCAGTTGTGGTAAGGTGACCACTGCAACCATTGCAACCACTCCAAAAACCACAACTCCAACCACCTGTCGGTCCATCAGTGGATTCGCTCTGCCATCCGTGACTCACAACCTCCTATAGGTTTCCTATTTTTGAAACTTCCGCCACCGCCTTGTGCAGTACTATTGGTAAATAATGGTAGCATCTACACAGCACTGTGTCCGCAGTTGCCTGGATACGCCAGAAGCCAGTTGCTGGGCACCCCTGAGACAATTGCTCCATGAGTCCAGGCATGACGGGATATGAAAACTGCTGGCCTTGACCCAATGCGATTGTCAGAAAGGTCAATCCTTGACAGTCGAGTCAAGCCAAGATGAAACTGAAGCAAAAGCAGACGCGTACGGTCGTCCACCTGCGGGACCTGTCAAAGTGATTTTCTGGGTTTCTATATAGTCTTTTGAAACATTTCAGAGTAGCTGAGGACAAGTCTTCTTCAGCACGTTGTTGCTGTCTAGAACCGCAGCAATTGGATCCTTGGGTCAAGAAGTAGTGATTTTGGCGTAAAGCGCGACCACTTTGCAGAGGGCAATGATCCGCAATATTCTTACCAAAGATATCTACATATCACATCTCATCACCAGTATTCACATCGAGGTACGATTCCTTCATCTGTAATCCCGTTGCTGCTCAACCTCAAGAGGTGCAGTGATCTCTCAAACTTTCGTGCGCATGACACGCCCAGAAGCTTGAACTGCACTTGTAGGGACCCAGCACCAGTTCAGTTAGAGCTTGATTTCGCATCAAAGCTCCTTGAGTGGATTGCATGATTCTATGTCTGCTCGACGTATCAAGCCTGAGACCATTGGTCATCCTGCAATCCAGCTGGCTCCAGAGTTACCTGGAAAGGACACCAAAGATCAAAGTTCTCAGAGCACCTTGAAATACAAAAAGTTCGTGCAATATCTTGCAACCAGTGCATGCACTGTGCGAGAAATTGCTGAGGCTGGTTCCAATCTTTGCTCTTGTCAACCTCAAAGACGTCACCTTGAGTGAAAGAAATCCAAGAATCAAATATGTAGAGATGCGAAGCTTGAACACTCCGCATGCGTTCGACAAGGTATGCATTGTCCAAGCGCAATGTGATGCCAAAGGCTGGCAAGCATGTAAATCTGGCTGGATTGGCTCCTGACAGTGCTGTCTCGCTTGATGGCACCAGACTAGGTGATTCGTAGCATGTGTACACAGCTGGAAGAAATGTGGCTGTCAAGCGGCTTCAATGTGTTCAACCAAGGCAGTCTGCCATAGAGCCAACTCTACTTAGAAAGGAAGAGAAATGCTCCAATTGAGAAGCATGCAAACTCTTCGAGTTCTTGAAAGCCAGAAGCAACAACCTCGGCGAACCCCTACCCTTTCCCCCGGAAAAAGTATGGTGCAAGTTCGGTGCAAGAGGACATCTCAGGCTACAGCATGTGTGTCGCTCAGATCCAGTTCAACGCCGTGATTTCGAAAATCGGCCTGAAATTTGACATCGCAAAATATCGCAATGTGCGGGTTCCAAAAAGAGCAGAATTAGAATCGCGGGTACCATGGCACTGTCTCATTGTGCACCCGCCCACCATGCTGTCAAGTCACCAAACTCAAGACACCCTTGGGAAGCAGCTTCTCTCCCCAGGCCTCAACCTTGGTACAGTCGCGTACCATTGGGCCATAGGACTGCTGGCACTCATGTGAAGTTCCCAACAGGTCTGGAATCACATACACATCCGTGGCAATTTTGTACAATCTGTGTAAGTTTAGTGGTTTGAAAATTTGAAGGTTGCCTTTATTGGTTTTCTCAGGGCATGACCCCTTCGTCAGCATGCCCCGAGAGATTGAAGTGCCCAAGGATGCTGTACTGACACTGATGCATTTGAAGCAAAATGCATCAAAATGCAAAGCTTGCAAGGCTACCATTGGGCCAAACAAATTCAGCATTGAACTTTTCTGCGACCAGCAGTCCTTCTGCCAGTGGCATGCCTAATTATGCAGTTGGAATGTCACAGTCAGGTCTTGCCAACTTTGCATGCTCACATATCTCCAGCTGAGATGCCAAATCCACCAAACTGGAATCCAGGTCCTTGTCGAAGGCTAACACAGTCTGCCACCGAAAAAAAACACAAGTCAACTTCTTCCAATAATGAGACACTAAAGTTGAAGCGGGATGGGGAAGGAAGGGAAGACAAAGGAGGTGGTGGGGGATCGATAAGTTAAAAAAGTTGTATGTGGAAGAGTTGTGTGTGTGTGTGTGCGTTAGAAAGGTGTGATGTATGGGGGTGAGACAGTTGTGTGTGCAAGAGTTGTCTGTGTGAGGAAGTTGTGAAATAGTTGTGAATGAGTGTGAACGAGTTGTGTGTAAGAAATTTGCGTGTAAAAGAGTTGTGTGTGTGTGCAAGAGTTGCGTCTTGTGTGTGTGTGAGAGAAAGCGGGCCTCCCAAGCTACGCGGTGGAGAGCAGGGCGGGACGTTCGACAGTCGCAAGGACGTGAACTGACCGGCCAGTGCTTCGGTGAGTGCCCAGCAAGGCGCATTAGCCCATAGCCCTTGCTGTCATACTCGGTTGGAAACCGAGCGTTGGCCCGCGCGTCATCTCGCACCCCCGGCCAACAGTGACAGACGACACCACGTCGGTCTGCTTCGTACAGGAACACATGCACAGTGACGTAAAACTAAACGATGCAAGGTCAAAGCTAGGTGCTGCAATCAAGATTGGAGAGCACCATGCTACACTTTAGCTATATACTAATAACCAGCCGCACACCATTGAGGAATAGAAAAAGACAAACAATAGCAAGTAACAGCTGTTTCAAAGCCGAAGCGCCCAAAATGAAACCAAGCATGCAGTTTGGTGACAACTGGCCTCCCACCTGACGCAGCCTGAGCACATTGCACATTGCTTTGTACTCACCGACACGACCTTGGCACAGACGCGTCAGAAGTGACGGCGTGTGCCCAGCAAGGCGCATTAGCCCATTGCCTTTTGCCATCATACTCCGTTGGAAACCGGACGCTGGCCCCAAGCACACAAGACCGCGTCATCCCGCACCCCCGGCTAACGAGGTGACAGGCAACCATAGGTCGCTCTGCTTGGTACAGGAACATGCACAGTGACGTAAAACTAAGCGATCTAAGCGCTTCCACCGGCCAACTAGTTTGACAGACGACCATAGGTCGCTCTGCTTGGCACAGGAACTCGTGCATAGTCAGGTAAAAACTCAGCGATGCAAGCGCTTTTTCCCACGTTGGGTCAAAGCGTAGGAATTCGGTTGGAAAAGATATGGGCATTGTGTCGAAGCTAGAACGGACGAACCGACCACGCACGCTTAGGCTCGATGAGATGCGCGGATAGGGACCTGGCCGCAAAGCAAGCGTGGATGCAATTGAACTGAGATTTTTAGTGGTGAAAGGCGCCATGCAAGCACTTCTGCCCACGTTGGGTCGAAGCTAGCACAAACAAAATGACAACACACTGTCCATCGGGACAAGCTTCGTCATGGGTGCCATGATCACACAGAAGTTAGGAAGGCACCTGGCCGCAAATCAAATGTGGACACAAGCAGAACAGTGATAAAAAGCTATGCAAGATGGGTGCAACATGATTTGCCACAGTTTGAAGCTAGCTGCAAGAAAATTGAAAACAACAGCATTGGCACTCACATCATACGGCACAAAAATGCACTGCGGTCTTTTTGGCAGCGCCAACGTCATCTGCGGCGCGCGTAAATTCTTCCCACGTTGGGTCAAAATGGAGACTTGTCGATTCAATTGTTGGGATGAAGTCTGCCATCATCTCCAGTGGTGCATTGCTGGCCATCGTCTCCAGTGGTGCATTGCTGTATGAGTTCCAAAGGAAGATTCATGTATATTCATGTGCCAGAGTTCAAGGCAAGCGCCTATATACACGCTGAAGCATCACTCGATAGTAGGTCTGGACAGCTAATGTAGCACGTACGAGGAGAAACGGATCGTAGTTGGGTCCGGTCAAAGTCCAGTGTGCCTCGATCAGCTTCTAAGGTCTCAATCAGAGACCAGACCTCATGCTGCGCAGAGGTCTGCATCTGTTGCCATTCCATGGGCCCGCGCCAAGGGTGCCAATGCGCAAATACAGATACCAGATTAGGCCGTGAATATGCTTGAGCCTGCGGAAAAACATGGTTGTATGAATCAACCATGACGCAATCTGAAAGCTTGTTGGCACAGGGAAAATCGGTCACAATCAATACCGTCGTGCTTGTCCTCTTTAATTACAAGATGTGTTCAACACGATTTGCCAGAGTTTCAAGCCAGCCTGCAGATGTGCATGGTTCGAGGAGAATTAGTCACAATCATTGACAGAGATGCCGTGAAGAGACATCAAAGCATGTCACTTACAGCTGTGACCGCACAGCAATCCATGCTTTTTAAACTGTGTGTCTGATCAAAATCTTTACATGGCATGCATCATGTCTTCCCACGGTGGGACAAAATCGACACATGACACGAGCTTTCATGAATTGGCATGCCACCACTCAAGTTTTTCCACGTTGGGTCAGAAATTAGTGCAGCAATTGACAAAAGGTCAACTGGCTACCACCACTCATGTTTTCCCACATTGAGTCAACAGTGAGTGCAGCTAGTGACCACAGACATCAATCTAGCTACGCAGCGCGGTGCAGGACTACACATTCAGGCACCGGCGAATCGTTTCATTGGTGCCCATGCCTGGTCATATGTGATGGTCTGTGGGGCACTCACCTCTGACTGATACAGCTGCATCAGAAAGCTCGTGGCCTCTGCGACGCGGAGTGCATCGACCGGCACGTGCCACGGCCTTGCAGCATCCAATTGACCGCCGAAGCGGGACCAGCGCTCCGCAGCTTTGCCTGGTGCAGCACGCTTGTCTCTGCCGCAGCAGACAGCAGGCAACCCACAGATCTCTTCACCCGCATCGCGGAGGTGGCTGTGTTGTCTTGCTGGAGAGCTTCCTCATCGGCCAGCTGCACATCATTGAAGGCCATCAAGACTCGCACGAAACTAGCTTCCACTTCACCAACACAAATCAATCCCAACTGGACAGCAACCTGCAGCATGTTCAAAGGTGCCGCGGGACAGCCAGTGTTCAACTGGCAATGCAAGACAGACTTTCCTCTGCAACGCGCCAGGCTCGACGACAGCGCTCGCCCCACTGGCCCGCAAACGCGGCTGCAGGTGCCAACTCCAGAGTTTGTCGGTAATCATTTTTCACGGTAAGTGAATCTGCAAAGCCACTGGGCCCCCGGAACAAGTCGCGCAGCTGCAGGCGCACTGCCGGAGTGTCTTGCACTGAGTCTGATAGGAAGCAATCCATGCTGGCCGCTGCTCGCAGCACCAATTCGTGGCAGAGCACGACGGCGCACTGGCAGTTGCAATCTGCAAGTGTGAGCCTCAGAGCGAAGCGCTTCTCGGTGCCGTCCGTGGGGTGAGCCTTACATCACAGCGCCGATCTTGGGAACTATTTCCAGCAACTATGTATTAAAAGCTCAAAAAGCAAAGAAGAACAAATCAAAAGGTTGGACGCCCTGCCTCGCACGGTGCTGCCTTTTTGAATTTCACGCAGGAACCAATGAGCGACACATCCGTGTCCGTCTTCACAGACGAAATGCCCAACACCTGAGATTTAAGCCTACGACTTCAAAGACGGTCTCCAACTTCCCCAGTTGCCCAGGCACGATGGCACCGACCAGAGCACCCAAGGCCCAAGGACGAGACAGTGGCAGGGCAACCAACCCAATCCTTCACAGGAATCTCCGTCAACATGCGGCAATTGTCTTTGTGAGCCCTTTCTGCCTGCCTGAAGCAAGGTCGGTCGGTTAAGCAAAGATTCTCAGAAAGGAAACAACCAACGTGTCTCAAGTGTCACAAAGCCAAAGCGCATCGCCGTTGCCATCTCGGCAGTACATGCCACAAGGGAGGTTCCTCGCCAGCTGCCGCTTTCCCACGATCTTTCGTCCCTGCGCTTGCTGATCTTGCTGATCAAAACTTGATAAAGCATCAGACTCGTTCCAGGTGGCTGCCAATTCTTCGGCTTCATCATGCCAAAAGGAACATCTCACTCGTGTTGCTCCTTGCTGCACAATAACATTGCACACCCAGCAACACCATCTTATGTCTGGCGTTACACCGAACCTGGATTCTCCACAATTGCGACCGCAACTTCTGCCGATCTTTCACCTGATCCAACACAGAGAGTGGCACCAGCGGATCGGATGCAAGCTGGAATTCCCTGCCATGGATCTTCATCGAGCTTCTGCACAATGACTTGTAGCCCCAAAGGCCCTTTCAGATTCAGATGGTAATGCAACCGCGACGTAGAGTATTGCGCTGGCGCAGCCACGACGCAGCTCCTTGGATCGATACCAGATCATCGACCTTGCACTTTTGTGCTAGCTTGTCTCCGGTGCCCGCATGCTGGACGGTCTTGTCAGTTAAACAAATCAAGTGAAACACTCAATGCTTCGCATTTAGGATGAAAGACTATGACAATCTGCGTGTCGAATTTCTTCTCCGGTGAGCTCTTTCCATGTTGGGCTACAGCGACCAGATCAGAAATAGGTAAACAAACATGCACAAGGCCTCTTCCCACGTTGGGCCAAAGCGAAACATGCCAGCATCGCTTCCACGAGTAAGTTTCTATCAAACATGCAGAAACATGCCAGTATCGCTTCCACAAAGTATCTATCAAACATGCACAAGGTCTCTTCCCACGTTGAGCCAAAGCGACCAGACCAGAAATAGATAACCAAGTGACGAAGTAGCAATCGTATCGATGATGCAAGGCTGCTAACAAATACAGCAAAACATGGCCAAACATGGCTTGCACGCAGTTGGCTGTAACACATGCCAACATCGCTCCAAAAAGTTTCTATCAAACGGGCGCAAAAGCCAATGTGAGCAAGTGCCACAGCTGCCACGCAACTGCAAAACGAAGGTGGGTGCCGCCAAGTGCCACACCTGCCACGCAAAACGAAGGTGGACGTTGCCAAGCGCCGCGGCGCCCCGGGCGACCAACGGAGACCAAGCGCGCGACCAGATCCAGCCCAGTGCCATAAGTGCCACGCCGCCACACAAAACGAAGGTGGATGTCGGCAAGCGCCACACCTGCCACGCAAAGTGCCGGGGCGCCCGGGCGACCAACGGGGACCAAGCGCGCCACCAGATCCAGCCCAGTGCCATAAGTGCCACGCCTGCCACGCAAATGGAATGTCGATTTCGCCAAGTGCCACACCTGCCACGCAAAACGAAGGTGGACGTCGCCAAGTGCCACACCTGCCACGCAAAGTGCCGCGGCGCCCCGGGCAACCAACCGGGACCAAGCGCGCCACCAGATCCAGCCCAGTGCCATAAGTGCAACGCCTGCCACGCAAAGAGCACGCCTGCCAAAGTTGTGTGTGAAAGATGGTGTGTGACAAAGTTGTATGTGACAAAGTTGTACGTGAAAGATGGTATGTGGCAAAGTTGTATGTGACAGTATGTGACAAAGTTGTGTGCGACGAAGTGGTGTGTGTGTGTGACAAAGTTCCGTGTGTGTGTGTGCGTGTGTGTGTTTGAAAGAGAGTGTGTGAGCAAGTTGTGTGTGACAATGTTGTGTGTGAAAGATGGTGTGTGACAATGTTGTGTGTGAAAGATGGTGTGTGACAAAAATGTGTGTGTGTGAAAAATGGTGTGTGTGTGTGTAACATCTGGATAGATGTAAAACTTCCTTCTTTTTTCTTCCCTCTTCTCCCTTTTTCAAATAATGCAGGGGGACTGGAGCCGATTTGCCTATCCAGTCCAACGAAGCTATG
>Ga0126342_10014436_pt1 | contig 13954 bp, 15 predicted proteins | sample Cyp1metagenome_FD_92528 | JGI IMG/M metagenome (GOLD analysis project Ga0126342, IMG submission 92528) | Coral microbial communities from Lord Howe Island, Old Settlement Bay, Australia - Cyphastrea 1 metagenome | ecosystem: Host-associated > Invertebrates > Cnidaria > Coral ...
AGGGCGTACATCCGACCCCTTGGCAATGGACATTGCCCCACGCCTGCCACGCAAAAGCGGCGGAGACCAAGGGACACCAGAGGGACGCCAGAGGGACGCCAGGGCGTACATCCGACCCCTTAGTAATGGACGAGTCATTAGATCATTAGACCATGACTTAGTAGTATTGACACAAACCCCCATTTCAGGAAACGTCCATATGTTAGTTCGGGATTCGGGGATCTCTCCATGCATAACTCATGTCCACCCAGCCGGATCCCTTGGAACTCGCGACGCTCCGGCCGTAACCAGCCACTTGCTCGAGGACTTGGCGCTTGCGTAGCGAGGGATGTCCCCCTGACTGTCAAAACCCCAGTGATTTTCATGGAAAGTCTGGATGTGCACCAATTTACATCAATTTACATCAATTTACATCAATTTACGGTATTCTTTTGGTTTCAATTTGGGCCAGTCCAAGATTAAACCCTATGAAACCGATCCCACTCAGGTCTGCACGTCGAATTTCCGGATGGCAGAGGGAACGCCTGGACACGGCAGCCCAAGATCTCATGGACTTCACCTTCATTTTGCACTGGACAAAACCACAGGGACAAGTTTACAGCCACTTAGGCTTTGCAAAACCCCTGGGATATGATGTGGACAACAAAAACCAGTTGAGATATTCACAGGAGGTATATTTGTCACTGTTTGTCTTTACACCGGTAAACATATGACAAAAATCCCGACCCTGGAAGCCATGACCTCGTCGAGCGACCAACGACGTTGGACCTTGCGACGATGAGAGCCTTTGATAGTTTGGGGTGTATCATGATGTATTGGAAAAAAGGCCGTAGCCGTAGATGTTTTTGTTGTTGGCTTCTGATCTGCTGGCGCCTCTGCAGTGCATTAGTATCTGGACAAACTCTGAACTTTTGTGATTTTTCAAGGTTGACTTCCTAATTCATCACCCAAATGTGTATTGATCTGGGGTTGACTTTGAATCCCTTCGGAGACTGGGCATGTTTGATTTGTTTTGAACAAACTGGAACCCCACAAATCCAACATTTGGGTTTGTTTAAACATATACTGTATGGGGATATGATATATGGGGATATGATATATGAAGTAGAATGAAATAATATATGATTATCTATATCTATATATACACAGTAAATTTATAAATGGATATAAAGGGACAACAAATCTCAATATGTGGACAAATCTGAAAATCAAGCCGAACATACATCATTCCATCTACTGCATCGTCATTTTCCTATATAGTTGATGGCCATGTTAGATGTTCACTATTTGTGTTCGCTGGCTATGATTGGGAAATTGTCGTTCCTGACCCATCATCTTTATGTGATATCCCCACAGCTGTTGGTTTCACAAATTTGTTTGTTTTGCACTGCTTTGTTATCTTTATATTATCTTTTATGATAGATTGTATGTTGTTATCAATACTATATGTAATATTATGTAATATAGTAACAGTAATAAGTAATATGCAGTTAAATGTAATTACAACATTGTATGATATTGTATGAATATCTACCTGATAGGTTTACAATTCATGCTCCGCTTTGGTTTTCCATCCACCACTCAGTTTGTGTTGGTTGCACTGACAAGAATGACCCAATGTGCTTCTGGGGGCGTGGAAATGTGTCTCTTGTCGGTTCCAACCGCCGTATTTCGGGGCCAACCATCCTGCAGCGAATTCATCCACTTTCGATGACGCTAAGCCCAGAACGGTTTGGGGCATGGAAGTGGATTGGTCGCACGGTCTGCGTTCCCACACCGTAAGCCATGGCGTCGCGTCTATCGCTTTGTGCAACGCAAAACAAAACGGCAACGATCCGTCTGCGACATCTCAGTATGGGTTAACATTCCCAGACTCTTGGGGCATGTGTGGTCCAATACAAACAAATCCATTTTACTGGGTTGATCTGGTGCTTTTGACATGGTACTGTGCGCATAGTGTACCATATTAATCAACAAATTTGGTACAACTGAAACACTTTTTTTAGCCGGGGAATACTTTCCAATCATTTGCAGAACGCACGTTTCACCATCATATAAAACAAACAATGCCCAACGACAATTGGTCTGGGACAGGCACAGTTAAGCAACAAACACGACATGTATATAAACAATGCTTTAAACAGCAAGCAGTTGTGGGAAGTAAATCATCAATATGGATTCACGTGGGGGAGGATAATACATGATAATCTCATATCTAATACCTGTGAAAAATGACGCGGGTCAATCTATCTGGCTTTCTCGGGCCAACAGCTGGGACTGAGACCAGTTTGAGTAAGCTGAAGTGGTCGTGCCCATCAAACCTTTGAGCCTCAAAACTTCATTGTTCATCAAGGCAATGTGGCAACATGCGAGAATTTATTGTCCCACGTGTTTTTGACCCGTGTGGGGGTTGGTTTCTCAAGAAAATATGCCAAAATATGCCAAGAAAAAATACGGGCACCCAAATCGCCATACACTATTGATATTGTGAACTGAGAATGTTGGAAGCCCCATCTTGGCTTGCTAACAATTTATAACAAGTCGATGTTTGATGGGAATGAACACGCCAAGGTCGTAGACTTGAGCCCTTGCCACTGGGTGGCATCGATCAAAATAGTGGTTGCGAAGGGGATGAACAAACAATAGCAAACATATAGATCCCCAAACTGATAGTTGCAGACGAAAAACAATTGCCGGTCAACTACCACCACATTTTGGAGCCTCACTTAAGCTCAACCGCTTTGTCTTGATAGAGTTTCATGATCTTTGCACCCCCGTCTACTTGGTACTGTAGCTGCGAATCTCAATGGCTGTGAGGGCCATGGAAAAATAACTTTAGCAGTTCATGCTGATGACCTCCCGACGGTGTGCACACACCGCCCGTCGATTTTTGCAGTGCCAGTGCCGGGCGATCTTAGCCATTCAAGGATCAGCTTTGCTGCTGGGTCGATCTTAGCCATTCAAGGATCAGCTTTGCTGCTGGACCTGGACAAGAGAACTGATGACACCAAATAACGCCCAAGGAAACAGAGAAGCAACGTTTGGAGAGAAATCCCTAGCATGCCCTCGCACATCTTGAAAAAGAGCACCACCCCGCCCTGGCACAATCAGTTCCATTCTCCCAAAGAAATGCCAGAGAGGCATTGGCCGCCATTCTTGGCGCCGCGGGGTGGCACCGCGGACCCTGGCAGCCAACCCAAATGAGGTGCTGAGATAAAACTCTAACTGCTTTGGGAACATGCCGTGAACTAGTTGGGATTGTGTGGGATTGTGTGGGATTGTGTGGGCACATGATACCAAACGATACTAATGAGTGAATGATGTAGCTTAACATCATCAAGAACGATTGGGGACATCACGGATCAAAGTGGAGGAACTTGATGGAAATGCATGGTATGTCAGGTATAATAAATAAGTATAATTTACAGACAGGGAGAACAAGAAGAATGGATGACATTGCAGTGATGCTGACAGTTCAATTGTGACTAAAAATGGGGAATTGTATTAATTAGCTAGCGCGGCACCATGCATCTTGCAATGCATTTCCTCTTGCACAAACACTTGAGTGAATGATTGCTTTCAGCATGCAGCTTCTGCACTACCGACTAACAAAGGCTACGGGAAGTATGGGTTCACTCGCAGCTGGTTTGTTGAATCATTGGTGTTGGTAGCATAGGTGGCCCCAATGTAAGTGATACAGTGATACTTGTAATCTAACCGAACCTATCACATATCAAACCAGGTTGTTTGATGGCAATGTCACCGGCATTGAATTAGCCGGCATTTGCTGGGACAAGGGCTGCGTCTTGTTCTTCCTCTGGAACTTGCGAGAGGACTTCTTCGCCTTATGAACCGAATGCGCGTTTAACAGCCAAGAGTGGGAAGATGAATGGCATTTTGATGTTGGTCCATTTGCATGCATCGTTTCTTATCACCAGGCCGATCAACCTTTTAAACAGGCTGGAAAACAGGGGATGAATCTCATACCTCAAGATCCTCATGGAATAAACCACTGACGCATACTGGCGCAACATGGTGCTACAGCTGTCCTCTTGCCTTACAGTACGTGTCCTCTAAGGAAAAAACGAAGGATGCAAAGGTATTTCGTAAAAACCAAGAAAATTGGGGGTACCCGGAAACAAAAAAAACATTCTTGCTTTACTTGAAGGAGCTTTATTGTCCGAAGTAATATATGTATGTATATATATATCATACATATATATATGTAATATATATATATATACAATGATCAATGATAAACATATGGATGTTTCCTTAAATGGGGGTACCCCTAGAGACATCATCCACTTTGGGATTTTCCACTATAAACCATCAGGACTGGGATACCCTCATGGCCATCCTCAGCCTCCACGAGGCAAGTTGCATGGATACGACCAGATCCTTCACGAGCCTCGGAAGCGGCTTGACCCAGTGGCTGCTGATGGATTTTGTAGCATCCAGAAATTTCATGATGGATTGGGGATGCTTTTGGGCTTGAGGGTTTACCACATCATATGTCAATACGTATGTATATATATATATTATCATGTAATTATCAATATATGTCATATAGCGTTTGCCAAGCCAAACAATAGGAGCTTAAACACGGGGAATCCTGAAGGAAGTACTGTATCACCTACGACATGTCAGAAAAAAAAACTATTCTATCTGTTGGAGGACCCCTGTGTATATATATATAGAGTTGTATATATATATAGAGAGAAAGATAAATTCATGTAATTATATATATATATATATGTATATGTATATGTGTATATATATATACATATACATGTACAGCCATCCTGGATAGAATGTAAAACTGGAGTATCCCAAAGTCCGTTCACACTGCAAACTATTTGAACTAAGTATGGTATGTTGGATTATTTTGTTTACTCCAGGGATCACTTTATAGAATGCCATTAAGGAAAGTAAGATAGGGTCAACAACAAGATGCTAATAGAATCTATTATGTAAATAAACCTTGAATGGACTTGACCAACAAAATATCAAAAATACCCCGGGACAGTCAACCACCCTCTGTTATTGTGTTCACATTATGTTAAGTTCTTTGACTTCCGACAAGGAATCATGTAATCTATACATTAACAAAAAAAACACATATTGTTGAATGGATCACGACCAAACCAAATAATTACGTCCGCATCTGGCTCCCAACCACATCGATTTGATGATTGCTTAAAGCGATTGCACACAAAAAAACATCATCTCCCTAGCAATGTGCAACGGAAGTGGAATTGCGAAGATTTCAGAAACTGAACACAAAAAACCTTCTATGAGTGACCATGTCCAGCTCCCAAGTGGGTTTTACGATGACTCCCCTTGTTCACATTTGTTCACCACAGTTTGTGGCCTGTTCAGACTTTAATAAAAAGACATTCAATCAAAGCCCACCATCATCTTGATTCTTTCAGTTTTTCCGATTCGTTGTCTCAACTGTTGTCATAAAGGGAAGGGGGGGCCTGGGATGATAAACGATCAGGACAACATAAATAAGGAAACATGTACCACCATGTACCACCCATATTTTACTCTGAAAATTGCCAACTGTCCCAAGCAATCCCATCTTCCGAAACATCTTCTATTACTGTTCGGGGTCGAACAGGTCAACATTGCGCGGCTTCACGCGATTGCACCCCCAAAATCATGCTCACTTGGGATCTTCATCCCATTGTAAGGGATGGAAAGCTCAAGAAACGCACCCATGAATCACAATCGATCAGAATCAAAGAACGCTCTTTTGCGCAGACTTTTAAGATCTGGGGTCCCCTCAGTTGTGCAACAGGAACTGAGCTTCTGACCATGTCTTCCTCAGCGCGGCTTAGATGTTATCTGAACCCTCATGAAATTATCTTTGCTAACGTCTATAAATCTATAATGATATCTCGATACTATCTCGATACCATATCTATCTCGATACCATATCTATCTCGATACCATATCTATCTATGTTTCATCTATATGGCAAATTTCACCAAACATGTCCCCACAATGTCCCCACAATATCGGCCATGTCCATCCCATCAGTAAGTATAACCAATGGTGAACGTTGAGGTCAAGGAGGGCCAAGCTCCAGATGTCACACCTGATATCACCACCAGTATTGCCATCATTCGTTGGGTGTTTCCTATTTTTGTTGGGGGGTTGTCGGTTCAGATCCTCAGTCTTGCCGGTAAAACCCCTTGTCTTGTTCTTCAAATGTTCCATGATATGATGTCTATATATATATATAACATCCACACTCCACATGTATATTTATTCTATGTCATGTCTGTTGAACGTTGATCCATCCCACTTTCTTCCATATTTATCCCCGCAAAAGCCCGATTTGGGTCGCCTCAAATAATGGTTTCTCTCCCGCAGACGCCTTGTCTCCACTGCGGTGGCGAGTGTTCTTGCCCTGCGATATTGCGGGTCCAGGAATTGCCAAGGATAACCTGAGGTACAATTATAGTTGATTATAGTTGTACCAAAAAAAACATGTCCATATAATCGTATACATCCATTCTACATATATAATTCTACTAGCTACATTTAAAAGAAAGGAAATAGATTGTCCATATATCCATAAACCCAATATATTACTCCAATATCATATATATATATATACTCAAAACATCTCAACACATTCATGCTCAAATATTAAGTAGCCCCATTGCTACAGTCCGACCAGGCTGGATAAATTCAGTCGAATATGTTGGTGCATGTTGGTGCCCTAGGCATATTTGCCATAATAAAAGCCCATAATAAAAGCAATGGGGCCAACGAATATGATGATTAGCAAGTGGACTTGTGGTATGATTGCTACGATTACTATATTCTTGGACAAAACATGAGAACACCATATCTATCCATATCTTCAACCTGGTGTGTTTTTTTTTCAATCTGGTGGCTTGGGTTTGCAAGTGCCGAATTCTAGGAGTACCCGGTGGTGGCACAACATTGGCCATTCCGTTCATGATACACACAAGTAATTAATCAGTGAAAAGTTGGTTGACTGTTCACAGTTCTCCCCAGAAAGAAGTCGTTTGTTCCGAAACCTCGAGAAACCCCGGGTGTTTACCGTAACTGCTTTTAAAAAGCCCCTGGTGCAAAACCGGTTTCGAGCTAACCCCTAAATTGCCAGGGAACTGAAAACCATAATGGGCGTGCACATTTTCCCATGTGTCCCAGTGCGTGTGTGTATATATATATATATGGGATTATATGGGTTCTTTAAGGTGGAGGATCCTAAAAACCATACGTTTCCAAACGAAGATAGTCTACTTTGGATGACTTGATATGACTTGGGGATGCTCCCAGTTTAGATATTTTTAGGAACTCCCCATATCATTAGATATTCACAGATCATCATACATCGCAATTTTAGCAAAACAACTAGCCCCTTCCAGTGCTTCAGCCTCGTCCTCCTTGCTTTCCCCTTGTTCCCCCTCTGGGGCGAAAGTGTACCTTTCAAAAATCTGAACATATCCACTCCTGTGGTTGGAAAAAACACCGCCCTACCGCTGTTCAACAAATGAAACTCTTCCCCGTGTAACCACCCTGATATTTGCAGGATATTGGGGGGCACATCAAGGGAAAGGAATTGCAAAGTGAGAATGGTCCTGAACAACGCGCCCACATCTTAATTACGATGTCTCGCGCACTCGTGGGACACATTGGAAGGGGTTGGAGACTTGTCACCATCGTCGAAAGCCTGGCTACACCGAAAAGGGTCTTGGCACCAGAACCGTTTCGTCGTTGGATAGCTTTAGTGTACAAGAAAACATGATTTTACCACTGCAATCCACTGCATATCCTTCAAACCAACCACAGAATGCCTGCCTCTTCTTCCTGATCCAGCAGCCTCTGCTCCTGCAAAGAAGAGTTCAAATCCACATACCCTCTGAACTGATGGCTGAACTCCTCTTGCAGTCCGTGCTGCCTCTAAGACTCTAAATCAATCTAAATCAAACATGAAACACTTCTGACATCATGCAAAATGAACAACAAACACCCAACACTTTCCCAGGCAAAGCATGGACCCAAAATATTGCTTATCAAAAATTGCTAATCAAAAATATAGATACATGAAACATGAATTATATATATATATATATACAATATAATACTATATACATATACAATATAAAATTATATATATATAAATATCATTATAAATCAATAAATATCATTAAATATCAATCTGTATAATTCTATCATATTCTATTATATTTTTTCCGCCCATGTGAGACCTCCCTCCTTCTGCAAACGTGTCTCCTCTTCCTTGCGGAACCTCTCCTCCTCTTGGAGGCGGAGCCTCTCCTCCTTGCGACAGACGACTTCAAGTCGAAAGATTGAAATTGACTGCGGATTTACTGACAAAAACAACACCTTTGAGACTCAAATTTCCGAGGCAAAGCCTAGACCCCAAACGAAGACTTTCTGCTCATGTGTCTTAATCCTTTGGGACCCTGGGACCGTGGGAATCCACCCTCCTTCTGCAAACATGTCTCCTCTTCCTTGCGGAACCTCTCCTCCTCTTCGAGGCGGAGCCTCTCCTCCTTGGCGCAAACGACTTCAAGTTCACAGGGATTTAGTGACACAATCAACACCACAGACAGGCAAAACATGGACCCCAAATGAAGATTTCTGGTCATGCTTTTTGATCCTTTGGGACCCTGGGAATCAACCCCCCTTCTGCAAACAAGTCTCCTCTTCCTTGCGGAACCTCTCCTCCTCTTCGAGGCGGAGCCTCTCCTCCTTGCGACAAACGACTTCAAGTCGAAAGATTGAAATTCACTTCAGATTTACTGACAAAAACAACACCTTTGAGACTCAAATTTCCGAGGCAAAGCCTAGACCCCAAACGAAGACTTTCTGCTCATGTTTCTTAATCCTTTGGGACCCTGGGACCCTGGGAATCCACCCTCCTTCTGCAAACATGTCTCCTCTTCCTTGCGGAACCTCTCCTCCTCTTCGAGGCGGAGCCTCTCCTCCTTGGCGCAAACGACTTCAAGTTCACAGGGATTTAGTGGCACAATCAACACCGCAAAACATGGACCCCAAATGAAGATTTCTGGTCATGTTTCTTGATCCTTTGGGACCCTGGGAACCCACCCTCCTTCTGCAAACATGTCTCCTCTTCCTTGCGGAACCTCTTCTCCTCTTCGAGGCGGAGCCTCTCCTCCTTGGCGCAAACGACTTCAAGCTCACAGGGATTTAGTGACACAATCAATGCCTTTGAGAGGCAAAGCATGGACTCAAATTAGGATTTCTGGCCATGTTTCTTGATCCTTTGGGACCCGGGGAATCCACCCTCCTTCTGCAAACATGTCTCCTCTTCCTTGCGGAACCTGTCCTCCTCTTCGAGGCGGAGCCTCTCCTCCTTGGCACAAACGACTTCAAGTTCACAGGGATTTAGTGACACAATCAACACCACAAACAGGCAAAACGTGATTCAACGTGTCTCCTCTTCCTCGCGGAGCCTCTCCTCTTCAAGGCGGAGCCTCTCCTCCTCTTGGAGGCGGAGCCTTTCCTCCTTGTCACAGGCAATTTTGTCAGCTCGAAATTGATTGCTGATTTAGTGTTGCAAATTGAAACCTTTAAATCATGTTTAATCTTTTAAGAAGCAGAGTATGAGCATGGACCCCCAAATGAGAATGTTCTGGCCATCTTTCCTGCGAGACCCTCCCTCTTCTGTAAACGTGTCTCCTCTTCCTTGCGGAGTCTCTCTTCCTCTTCAAGGCGGAGCCTCTCCTCCTTGGCGCAGACGACTTCAAATCGACAGCTTGAAACTGATTGCAGATTTAGTGACAAAATAAACACCTGCATGGACCCCTAACAAACACTTTCTGTTCATGTATTTCATTTTTTGTTATTAATCCTTTGGGCCCTGGGAGGCACCCTCTTTCTGCAAACACGTCTCTTCTTCCTTGCGGAGTCTCTCTTCCTCTTCGAGGCGGAGCTTCTCCTCCTTGCGACAGGCGACTTCAAGTCGAAAGATTGAAATTGACTGCGGATTTAGTATGATTTAGTTTAGTGACACAATCAACGCCTTTGAGAGGCAAAGCATGGACTCAAATGAAGATTTCTGGTCATGTTTCTTGATCCTTTGGGACCCGGGGAATCCACCCTCCTTCTGCAAACATGTCTCCTCTTCCTTGCGGAGTCTCTCTTCCTCTTCAAGGCGGAGTCTCTCCTCCTGTGAAAACATGTCGGAAACGGGGGATTCAACCAAGAGCTGTGATCATGCCCGAGAACATTCCGCAAGCTTCATGCACGCTAACAACCATATACCATATACCCTTATGTGTACGACTCTCGAAGCACCATTTTGGTTAAAATATCATGCCTGATTTTAGACTATTTTACACCGCCAGCATGCTCCATGGAATCTTCAAAGTTGACTTCTCCGCTTGGAAACCAGCAAACCGAGCCCTGTTTTGCGTTTGTGGTTTCAGCCGTTCGTTTGCGGGGAACTTGCATGACACCTCTTCCATCCCCATGTCGTCGTCGACCAAATGGGCCATGATCAAGATACATACGATTCATTCTGGTCAAACCATGTCATCCCAGCATGAACTTAGGGATGCTATGGGCTACTTGTGGCTATTGAAAATGGCCATAGATATCATAGAAATAGTGAGTTTTCCCATTAAACATGGTGGATCTTTCCCTACCATCCCTACCATATATGGGTCCGGCTCTGGACCGTTGCTGGACTCATGACTTGAAATGGGGATGGGTCAAAATCATTCAAAATCTATAAGCTCTATGGGACCGAGTTAGTATAATATTAGCATATATTAACCATCTAATATCATATGGTTAATCATGTTTAATATTATATAACCATCGAATTAGATCTACTCTTTTTGGGGGTACCCAATTTTGATCCCCAGCCATATGGGTGAAGCTTTGAGGCCTCCTCCTCCTCAGCCAGCAGCATATCTTCAACGATCTCGTCCACGTCAAGATCATCCGGATCTGGTGGGGGGTTATTGAATGTTGTATCATGTGACAGGTTGTTGCATTTGGGGTGCTTTGTTCCTCTTCCTTACACTATATCTGTATATATATATAATATTTATCATTATTTATCTAGATATGTATATATATAATATAACACTGTACACTGTACAGATAGATAGTTATTATGTTGTTTATGTCTTAATTTAATCAATGGATGTTTTATAGTCGGATGCTGATGCTGTTTTGGTTACAGTATATTTTGGGGAGATGGATTGAACCAATTGTTGATGAGTCTCTTGGATGATCATCCCACTTCACCAGTCAGGTCGGGTCACTTCGGCTCCCTAAAAAGGTACACCCATTGATCCATTCCAATTCACCAAATAGGTGTATCTACATGTATCTACCGGATGTTCATTTTCAATTGTCATGGGTGCACAATAGGAACCCCTATTAGCAAGCCCTGTTTTCAAGAACCAATTGGAACCCCTTGGGTGCTCTTAGTTGTGAGATGCGGTTGACACCTCAACCAGTGGGCTGGTAATCCCATCCCTTGCCACTGAGGCCGGCACGTGGTTGGGACCTCGTTCTTTTCAGTTTCAAGTGGATCGCGTATGATCGCGTCACATGTGGCTTTGCCCGAAATTATATGGTCCCCAATTCATCATCATTTTCGGTCCGAGACAACGAAATGTTCCATGCCCATCCATGGCTGGTATTAATTCGCCAGTGGCATGGACTAAGCCATGTCATCTCCGACTGCAAATCGATACCCTCTGAGACTGTCACTCGTCTGCCACCACCTTAGATCAGTCATGCTGCAGCAGTTGGTTTCATCAGCCATGATAATTACACCACCACATACCACCACGGCTGCAGTCATGTGATAAATCCAAAACCATAGCCGCCATAGCCATCCCCAAAACATCCCCAAACCACCAGAGATGGGTTTCTGTCAATCATCACGACTTGGATGTTCAGTGTTGGTTGTCGTTTTGGTTGCACCATGGATGATTAGTGATGATTAGCACTTTCATTGGCTGGTTCATAAAGATTTTAAGCATGAAGCAGCGACGAAAATTCATTGAACCTCCAGAAGCCACCCAATTTTGGATACCTTTAGTGACTTTAGTGGCCCGCTGGCCGAGGCAGTCATCAGTCATCAGCTGATCACCAAGTGACCCATGCTGCAACCACGGTGATATCATCTTGCTTCCTGAGTTGCCACAGCTTTCATATAGGCTTTCCATTGCTACCCCAATAGCTGGAAGGTTTCTTTCATGGAAAATCCTCGATTAAAATGGACTATGACTTGGGGTTACCCCTATGACTTAGGAAAGCCCCATATCTACCATGAATCCAATGGTCGGCCTACTCACAGACCAACTTCTCGCTGGTTGGTCCCTTCTTGTGTTGACAAAGCCGGAACATCCAATCAGCAAATGCTTCAAAAAGAACTGCTTTGGAATATCCAGGGCAGCATATATAAAATCCGTTGAAAGCAACAAACACCAAGGTTTATGTTGAATGTCTGCACAGGTCAGAGTGTCATAAATAAGTGGGGCGTAAGAGAGTGAATGTTCAAGAATCAACGAAAGCTTCCATGGGGTGGCCCTAGAAAACCAGTGGTGAATTCCCGGTTGAAATGCCGTGCCGTCGCTGCAGCTTCAGACTCCACCAGTTCCTTGAGGGCCCCAACCCGCCAATACATTCGAATCCGTGGCGCTTGCTGTACTCCACGAATGGAACCTGTCCCATGATACAGCAATAAATGGTTGTAATACAAAAAAGTAAGCATGGTAAACCTATAAACAAAAATACATAGTAAGTTCGTATAATGATTTAATACACCCACACAATCGACACAATCACGGCAAAAATTCAATAATATCATATTATCATCATAGTGCTGATAGTAATTGAATTAAACATCAATGACAGCCCAAAATTCACCCTGAAACCGCTTGGGAACGACCCTCGGTGACCGCACTTTGGCGCTGGGGTCCATGGAACGTTCTTGCGCCGCCAGCGCCAAGGTCTTGGCAATCGTCTCTGGCGGCCTGGAGAATTTCCGAAAAATTGGGGATTTGTTAAGGGTGAAGCAGTTATCACTGGGCATTGAATTTGAAACTATACAGTAGGAACATGTAGGAACCAGATTTGGCTTGCAGGGTCTTCTGGTGTGAACCCAAGATTGGAAAAAAACAAATCTTGCTTGATATAGCGCAAAGTAGCCCATGGTTTCAACTCTCCAGTATTCAATGTCCATAAATTTTGGTACAGAAGTGTTTGAAACCTCTGTCATCTCTATATATATATATATAGTTTGTTAGTAGTTTCCAATCCATTGATCAAGTCATACTCCCCAATCAACCAGGTATAGTATAACCTCCTATGACAATCAATCAGCAAAGGTCTTGGCCACTGCCCATATTACCATATTGCCAAAATCTGATCTTGTTCATCATAATTTTCACATTTTAAACTTTCATTCCGTTTGAACAACCCCAAAGAATATAATATGTCGGTTGTATATCCCATGATATCCTAGTACAATGGCTAGCAGTAGAGCCCAAGATGAGGCTCACCAACCATGGAAGATCGCTGCTGCTCGCCATCTAGGCATCCCACGTGCAGCGATCCAGCAGACCCACCAAGTCCTCAGTCCAAACACACAGCGAGTTCTGTCCAATGCGGTCTTCGAACATCTCAAATCCATCTGACTTCAAGGTGTCCTACCTGCCTATATACATACACACTATGTCTATACATATATAATCTATATAATATATATATACTCTACATTGGTATATGTAAAACACACAGACACTATAATCACTATACACATATTATGTATAATATCCCCCATGTATAGCCCGCTAGATGCTTTGCGGCCGACTTTATAGAGAATAGCCTGGTATAAACTGGAATGGCCACATGTCTGGAGTCTATAAAGTGGAAAGCCAACATGTTTTGTCTA
>Ga0126342_10014437_pt1 | contig 13952 bp, 7 predicted proteins | sample Cyp1metagenome_FD_92528 | JGI IMG/M metagenome (GOLD analysis project Ga0126342, IMG submission 92528) | Coral microbial communities from Lord Howe Island, Old Settlement Bay, Australia - Cyphastrea 1 metagenome | ecosystem: Host-associated > Invertebrates > Cnidaria > Coral ...
AGCAGTGCGCACTGAGCTCCGAAGTTGGCGAAGAGCTTGGCCAAGAGTTGGCAAGGCAACAGTGGACCTGGAAGTGGAGGCAGAGGTGGTAGAAGAGGAGGAGGACGCGGAGGAGGAGGAGGAAGGAGGAGGAGGAGAAGGAGGAGGAGGAGGACGAGGAGGAGAAGGAGGAGGATGAGGAGAACAGCTCTGATAAAATCTAACAACCCTCACCTGGCAGGTGGGGAACAATATTTTTTAACAGTTAAAAAATGCTAAAAATTGTAATTTTTTAACAAATTTTAACATCTACTAGTTCTACCACGTGTGAAATTATCATGGTTCATGGCCTTGATGACATACATTCCATTGCCCAACCTTGTTGGATAAACATTTCATGGTGGCATAGCATCCCCCCATCTCTCTATCACCCAAAGCCAATGCTAAGGAGCATGTTGCACCACCAACAAACAAATAACCCACTGTTGGGCATGCAAATGAAGCTATCAAAGCTAGCCATTCCAAAGAAAGCCAAAAGCCCAAAGGACACTAGCTCATGGTGCTTAGTTGCTTTTGATCCAAGAATGTTATCCCATTGAATTTGTGCTGCAACCCCACCTGATTGGATCCATCCAAGTCCCTGACCTGATTTGCACTTAGGCACAAACCTTCCTGAGGAAAAGTGCTCTTGTGCATGAGGCCAAATCTTGTGGTTGTTGTTTTCTGTGCTACAAAATGCATTTCACAAAATAATTCAACAACTGTAATGGCACCCTTTGCCCATAAACATTCCTGAGGGCAGTGGTCTCTGTAATGGTACATCTATGGGTCTATAACGGCTCCTGTTTCCCGCAAACACTCCCCAGAGAAATGGGCCCTACAATGGTTTGCTTTGCCCATAAACATATTTCTCAGAGCAATGGTGTCTATAATGGTTCCTTTTGCCCATAAACACCCCTCAGAGGAGTGACGTCTATAATGGTCCCTGTTTTCCACAAACTCTCCCCAGAGAAATGGTCCCTACAATGGTTTGCTTTGCCCAGAGCAATGGTGTCTATAGTGGTTCCTTTAGCCCAGAAACACCCCCACAGGAGTGATGTCTATGATTGTCCTTTTTTCCAAAAACACTCCCCAGAGGAATGGTCCCTACGACGGTTTGCTTTGCTCATAAACGTATTTCTCAGAGCAATGATGTCTATAATGGCTCCTTTTGCCCAAAAACACTCCTCCAAGGAGTGATACCTATAGTGGCTCCTGTTTCCCACAGACACTCCCCAGCAGAATGGCCCCTATATTGGCTTCCTTTGCCCACAGGCACTCCTCAGAGGAGTGGTGTCTATAATGGTTCCTGCTTTCCACCCACCCACCCCAGAAGAATGGTCCCTACAATGGTTTGCACTGCCCATAAACATTTCTCAGGGCAATGATGTTTACAATGGCTCCTTTTGCCCAGGAACACCCCCAGAGGAGTGATGTCTATGCTTGTTCCTGTTTTCCATAAACACTCCACAGAGGAATGGTCCCTGCAATGATTTGCTTTGCCCATAAACATATTTCTCAGGGCAATGGTGTCTATAATGGTTCCTTTTGCCCATAAACACCCCTCAGAGGAGTGATGTTTATAATGATTCCTGTTTTCCACAAACTCTCCCCAGAGGATTGTTTCCTAATGGCTTCCTTTGCCCACCAACACTCCGAGGAAGAATGGTATGCCCACTATAGCCACTACCCACACCCACTGCACACAACTCACAACTCACAACTCACAACTAGCTATACTACTTTGGGTACTGGTTGCCCATCACCCACTCACCACCCACTGCCCACTTCTCACTACGAACTACCTACTAGCTACTAGCGACAAAACTTTTCACTACCAACTTCTGACTAAGAACTTCTTGCTATCCACTGCACCCTTCTCACTACTAACTAATACACCCCCTAGCTACTGACTACTTCCTACTTACAAGTAGCAGAGGAACTACTGAATACTAAATGCTAGCTACTTTTACTGCTATCACTAACTACCAACCACTTCCTACATGAATATGTAGCAAAATGAGGATTGTTTTTTGGGTTCCAAAAAGGTCACTTGACGAGTGAAAAAATGACAACCTCATTTTGAGACATCCCCACATGCTACCAGCTACTTGCCACAAAATGCCTGCTATATATATATATATATTGGAGAAGTGGCAGGCTTCTCTTTGAAAGAATATGGGTGGCCAGCTTCTGGAGAGTGGTGTGGACATTCCAGCAATGGAAGCAATACTACAAATGCAGGCATATCCAAGACATTTTGAGAAACATGCGGCTCAATGTTTCGAAGAAGAGAAATAAAATCAGAAGATCCTTCAAGAAGTGCCAAAAGGCAAAACACAGCTGAACCTAGTACAGCAGTTGCTCTCTGTACAGCCATGAGTTATATCCTCTCCAGGGGCATTGTGCACTTGGACACCAATGATACAAAAACAAAAGATGGAAAATTTGGTGCCACACTTTTCAATTTCTGAGAGCATCGTCCAAGATAATGCACTAGGAAGTTGACAGCACAAAAAAAGTCTGTGAGCAAAAAAACCCAGACTTGATTCTGTGGATGCTGGGGTAAATGCATTGCTGCTTTCAAGCCTGGTGCTGTGCAATGCCCACAATGCTTGAACACCCTGGACAGGACAGCTTCACCCAGAACCTGTACAAGGATGGAAGCAGCAATTGGTGCTTTCCAGCTTGAAAAGCTGTTGGCCCATGTAGCTGGGAGCTCTGCCTGCTGGGCCAGAGCAGTCAAGAAACTTTTTGGACAAGGATCTCCTGAGAGGAGATCCTTGCATGCCACATGTTTCTTGAAAATATGTCTTTTGAAGAGGACCTTTGCCTAAAATGCGTGTTTAAAATACTTGAACAATTGCTTTTTTACATGGCATATTATGGTTGGAGGGCATGGCTTACAACACGAATGCTTCTTCACAAACATTTTGACAAAAAGTGAAGTTTTTTGAAATCCTAAGGGGCATTATTTTTTTGGCAAGGTGTGCATTGCACACAATTTTTGTTTTACATTCCAAATCTTTCCAGCTTTTTTCCCAAATACCTTTGGTTGCAAGCTGATTTTCTTCAAAGTGAAAAGGAGGCAATATTGGAAAAGTTTCCAGCTAGAAATTCTTCCAAAGAGGTAGCTAATCAAAATTCAAAAAGTCATATTTTCACGTTAAACTAGAAAATAACACTAAAACCTAGCTTGCTTAATTAACCAATCTATTTTTTGCCTCCTAGATTGCTTAAATAGGATTGCTTAATTAAGCAATCTTCTTAATTAAGCAATCTAGGAAGCTCTAGGCAATTGAGGGCACCTTTCTTAAGGTGAATGCGGACCGGCTTGACATCTGAATTTTACACATTTTAATTTAGTAATCAGCTTAAGTAATGTGAAACAGTCGGCCTTTCGGTTTTTGCATCTTTTGCGATGTCCCTGCTCCTCCTGTCCTTGCAAACCCTCGGCCAACTTCAATCCTCTCGAGTGAAGTTTTTCCGGACAACCAGAAACTTTCGTTTGTCGCTGGATGCTCAAGCTTCTCGCATTGCAACATGACAAGGGATACTGATACTGAAGGCAACAGGCATGTCCTTTTCCTGCAGGTATGGTTTCTTGGTATTTGGTGAAGTCAAACATTTTGTGCACCTAATTCATTTGAACTGGAACAGCTGTTTAGTGCCCATTTGTGGGTTGACCGACTACCGTCCCTTCGAAGGAATAACGCACGACTCTCTAGGTTTGAACTGAATCCCACTTAGACTTAATTCTGTTGCTTCAACTTTTTCATCAGCTAGTTCTCCATTCGGTCTCCTATTTCATGCGTCCTTCCCTCCCCAGGTAGGTTGGGTCCTGTGCGTGCCTAGGTAGGCGTAGGTTTCGCTGTGGTAGGTTGGTTCAGGCACTTCCGTCCTCCCCCCCTCCGCTGGTCTTGTTCCGTGTCCGTCGGCCTCCGCAATTCTTTTCCCTTGCCCTTTCAGGGTTTGCCCGCTCCCGGCCAAGTGTGTTGGTGTTGGTGTTTGCTCCCTCCCTCTTCTTTTGCGTTCCCCTCTTCGTGTCCCGGTTAAGTAGTTTCTCATTTCATCTTCACTTTCATCTCATCTTCATCCCCTTTTCATCCCCACCTTCACCTCATTTGCGAGTCCACCCTGCCCAGTGCAGGGTGTGTGTGTCTGTGTGTGTGGAACGTCTGAACAGACGTAAAACTTCGCGGGCTGCTTCTATATATATATATAATTATATATATAATTATATATATATAGAGATTATTACATTTATAAATATTTTATCGCAGGGGATCACCGGGGTCCCGGGGGGGCCGGTGATCAACGAAGACACCTCCCCGGGACCCGTGTAAACATACCTGCGGGGCTGTGGTGGTGCACCTGGGCGCATTTAAGTCGCAGCTAGTGGCCACCATAGCCCCATATATATATATACATATATATATACATATATACATATATATATACATATACATACATATATATATATATACTCTGGTCAATATATATATATATAAATCTTGTCTAATTGCAAGTTTTGGGATTCAGTTCCCGACGGATCACTACAATGACCCAGTTCTTGTCTAGTGTGTCTGTGTGTGTGCTTGTTCCATGTCCCTTAAGTCTGCGCCCCTTTGCGGTTGCTAGGGGGCAAAGCCGAATTGCTGACTTTTGCGCCGCGCTGTCAGATCATTGCGTTCCCGTTTTTCCCTACTTTCACCTTGCGCTTTGGCTTGACACGTTTCTTTTGCTTTAGGCTATTTTCCCGGTGGCTAAACCTCGTCAATGAGATTGTAACAAGCTGCTGCCACAGGCGATGACATAATGTGACTAAATTTGATATATGCTGTATATTGATGATGTGATGAATATTGTAATTCTTACGGTTGTGAAAAACTGACAACTCACTGCGCAATGCAGCGTGCAGCCCTGGGCTCGCCTAATATTCAGAGGCCTTGTTCAAACTCATCTGAGGCCCAAACATGTTTCGTAAGCAGCGCTGTGTTTGCGAACCTTTTTGAATCCACTGGTTTAATCTCATTTAATTGAAAAACGTTAAAGCCAATGGCTTGTACTGCTTTGGTAAATCTTTGAGGATAAACCCCGTGCATGAACAGATCCAAACCTTAAACCTGGTAGGTTTTCACTTTCAAATGTTATTAAAACAAACAAGTGAATAACGATGTTCCCATGGTGCATCCTCTTCTTCTGACAGATTAGATGTATGAATGCATTATTGTTGCGTCTATGGGTTTATGGGTCTATTGGCTGATAATATTGCGCTGATGAATATCTGGTGTGGCTCTACTAGTGTGCCATTTGGTCTTCACGTTTGCAGCTGGGACTGATCCCCATTCATTTTTCAATAATACGTTTTCTGTCTATACACTACAAATAGTTCCGGCTCTATTACAAATAGTTCCAGGGCTAAAAAGGGTCCAAAACAGAAGTCAGTGGATAAACAGGCCAACCGGACTGCTACCATGTATATATATATATATTATATATATATGTATGAGCTCATATACATATACGATGTATACATGATTACTCACATGTGTACATACATAATCCATAGTGATCCATATATGATCGTACGTATGCATAAATATAAGTCATATATATATATATTTGCCTTTCATCGTAGGTTCAGAAATCTGGAAATTTCTCGTTTCTCACCGTGTTTCGGATGTTGAGGCTCTGACGGTCACTCCGGCGTCGACCAAGGACTTGCTGATGTTTCTCAAGTACTGCAGATCCGCCTCTAATGGCTTGGGTCCTGGTGCTCGAAACAAACCTCGCGGCGACGTGGCTTAAGCGCGGTTGGAAAGGGCGGGCGAAATCGCCTTTAACGGGGGAAGCTCATGTTGAAGTTGATCTTTGCTCATAGTTGATTTATGTTGATTTAATTCCTTGGTTTTTTTTGGATCTCGAAGTCAGATGATAGGAGACAATGAAGACTGTATCAGCATACACACAGTCGGGGACTGCGGTAAGACATCTATTTGACAAGAATGTAGCCAGTAATCGTCCTGAAAGTAAATCACTTGGGCAAAATTAAAAAATTGTCAAAGTACGTGTCCATATGTTTTTTGTATGATTATTTCATTTTATTTCCTTTCTGTATTCCCGTACTCCTTTTTGAAGCTGGGCACAGGGCAATGGGGATAGGGGGTCAAATAGGGACGATCCCCTGTAGAAAGAAGTGCCGCCATACTAGCCGTGACAAAGGGACGGGTTGGATGGTTGAATTGTTAATGGAAGTTGGGGGCATCAAGAAACCATCAAGAAACCAAGGTCAGAGCCTATTTGTCAGCCAGGTTTCTTAGCTAAAGGTCATGCTTGAAAAACATTTATACCACGCATTCCTACCACAAGCCTCAGCCGTAGTGCCCTGATCCAGATCAACTTCGATGGAAAATGGATGTGGGAATTGTGTGCATACCGCCGGTGCATGTGTGTCAACGATGAATCCATTTATGCCCATTTTTTCGGCACAGTACATTCTGGACCCCTGTGAACCCTCACACTCAGTAAACAAGTAAAAAAGTGCCAGCCAACGTTTGGCCTACTAAAGTCTACATCCCCTGCATGAAAGATCATGCAACAAGTTTTAAGTTGCTTGGGGAAACACGTATCTAGCAATACTCTGCATGCAGCAGGGTGGCCAGTCCGTCAACAACAGCAAAGTGCAAAGGATCATTCTTTCAAGAATCAAAGCTTCGGTATGATCCAAAACTTAAAAGCGGGATACCCATATCTACCGAAACAACTTGTCATTTTGAACATGTGTTTGAGTGTGCCAAAAAGCAAGTCGGCACAACTAGACTGAATTGCCAGCTCAGAACAAATGAGCGAACAACACCTGTATCATATGCGAATCAATCTAAAATGACAATCATAAGCATTCAATATTCTGCATTTATAAAGACATACAAGTATTCATAGGATCAAAATCGATCACACCACTGCAACCTTTTTGCGCACGGGTGCATAAACGGAATAGTAATGGTCCCATTGCGTTAACATCAGTTAACATCAATGGAGGGCCAGGTGCAGTGTCCAGCTGTTCAGCGATCTGCAGGCCCGTTTTTGAAACAGCCCATTATCTGTGGCAGACATAGCAGATCTGGTCAGCCGACAATAAGTAGGGTTGGCTGGAATTGGATATCTTATCGGTTCATTAACCTTTGGGCATCGTGGTCGAAGTCAAAATGGGTCAAATCTAGTTCAGCCCGAGCCAAGTACTTCCCATCGTTTTTTGCTTTGACATCAAGGGACCTGACGGAAAACAGAGCTGTGACCAAAGGATTGTGGAGATCGCTGGCCAAATCTGACTGCCGTTCAGCGCTCCACGCTCTGTTTCGTCCGCCTGGAAAGGGAACTGATTGCTTCCTCACACACACAAATTTCTACACATCCTAAAAACATGCCTAACCTCGGTCAACCACACATATCTTTTGAGAATTGGGTTTGTCGGAAAATCGATGAAAATCGGATAATTACCCCTGAAATCCCGTGAAACTGCCATAGGCGGTAATCCCATCTTCCTAATATTAAACCACCCCCAGAACCATGGATATTGATGGAAATTTACCCATGTTTGGAACCATTCACATCCGTTACTGTAACCATGGGGCTGTTTAACATGAATTGCCACAAGGATATATTCAGACACACCCAAATCAGATCCTTTCCGGCACCCTGGGCACCCTGAGTTCCAGGATACCCTGGAGCGACCCATCGGCCGTTGGGGGTCCAGGACTTGGACTTTTCCTGTGATACGTCACGATAACGGACAGTTCCGTTGTTGTTCTGGACCGTTGTAGTGAAGTGGTTTCGATGCATAATTACTCAAAGAATTGTGAAATTTGAGAATCATGTTCATATGTCATCTGCTTTGCTTTTTTCATGCTGTTCAATGATCAATGGCTTTCTGATTTTCACTCAATTAGTGTGGAAATGGACTGAATCAAAGGATATTTTGAAATCAGAAGCCTGTGAATTGCAAAGCCAATTGCTTGTATGAGTTCGTCTTAGTCTGCGTCAGAGATGTCCATCAACGCATGTCATCCGCAACTGACCGCCACCTCTATAATTTCTGCAACTAAGTGAAACAATTTGTAGGGCAAAACGCGCAAGAACATGTTGTTTCTCCAAAAACAGCCAGTGTATTAAACGTGCACAAAAAGGTTGCTTGTCTAGCGCAGGGACACCACCGGAGTGATGAACATGCCGAGTTCCAGTTGCTGCTGCTAATTTCAGCGTGCAGCGGAAAGTGGAATCAGAAATTGTTCATCCTAAAGCCATATGACCGAGACCGTCTGTGCCCTCATGGGATCTAAAAAGATCAAACATGAAAAGGCCAAGCTAACACAACATATGCTGATTTGAAATGCTCGAATTCATGTATGCCTATGTACATTTGTGTAAATGTGTATGTGTACATATGTGTACATTTATATACCGTATCTGTGTATGCAGACATTCATATAGATATATTTTCAAATTTCATAGATCCACATTCAAGTCATTTAAATGGATCCAGTATACATGTATCAACATATATATATATGTATATTGGGAACTGGGTTAGCCTGTTTGTCTGTTGTGTGACAAACATGGCCCAGAAGCCGCTCCCAGCTACTTGCAAAACATGTAGGAACTATTTGCAAAATAAAGACGGAACACTCACATAAAATACCTATAAGAAGGACAATCATGAACATTCAAAAAAAAACGTGTAACAAGAAAATGACAACACAACCGTGGACCAAATTGCGAACATATGAATGAAAGTCCTTGATTCGATCATCATCCTGAACAGCATGTATCCATGTCACATGGTGAAATGTTGTTTTTTTGAAAGGTAGCAGCTGTTGTCATAGAACATGTTATATGATAGACTACATTGAATATATGTATATATATATATACATACACCTGTATCTATACACAATAAACTTTTATGATACACTATGATAATATGATACACTATGATACATGCATTATACTAAATGCATGTATACTATATGTATACTATATACACACATTGTCTATTCAGTCTATTCTATATCGATGTCAGACGTTCTGCCGGTCATGGGCCATCTCCACGTCCGAATATCACTAGCTTCCTGGCGGAACGTGTGGTCACAATCTCTCCGGAAATACACCAACTTGCTGCGTGAATCTGCAAATGAGCTCTATATATCTCTATATTGTATATCAAATGTATATATATATATAATCAAATGCATACATATAATATATATATATATATATACTGAGAGCCTCAACGCATATACATGTAATATCATGTAATCACTTCTCACTGAATGAGTAATCACATTTTATCTACCCTCTGGCCTCTGGTATTGTAACATAGTAACATAGCTATGGAAAGTGCCCCATTTGTTCAAGCTTTGCCCAAACCCTATTTTCAAAGGGTGATTCTCAGGTGTAAAAATCCAAAAGGTTCCCCGCCTCGCGACGCCTACATCTTCACTTCCATCAACTGGAGGCCGTCAGTGGATGGGACCATCCATGTTACTGTCAAACTTTTCCAATCCACAATAGATCACAGGACAGTAGCGTCGGCTGAGTTCAAACATGACTTCATGTGGTCGAGTAGTTCTATTGCAACGGAATCTTGCATGAAGAACATGTGGTCTGGATGTGATTGCATGTAAATGGGGTATGGTCATTCGAGTCCATCTGTTGATGGGATATGTGCGTACTCACAATATCTATCAATATCTGACAATCACCTTGGCGCTCTGAATCCACCCGAAGAAGACAGCTCAAGGGCTCAAGGAAGGTAGAGTCAGTGCTCAAGCAGTACTCAAGTCTGCCAACTGAGTCTCCCGGCTTCTGTCACGGAATTGCAAGATAGCATGGTGTCAGTGTCAATAGAGTACTGGCGGCCCTGGCGATCCAAGGTGTGGGGGAAGGGACTGCAAGGGAGTGCAAGGGACTGCGTTGAAACATCGGACAGGCCCTGGTTCGGAATATACAATGACCAACTGACCAACCCCAAAAAGTGACACCCCGGCTTTACTTGAGGACTTCATTACACGTGAATATCATGGATTGATGATGATTAATGATTAATGGCCGATTGCCAGCAGAAACCAGGGACATGTCGCTCTTCCCCCGCGAGCTCCGTTGGCTGCACAGACCGGCGAATCATCTGATTAGCGTCAAAACCTTTCTGTGCCAATGTCAAGCCAAATATAGTCAAACTATATATATATATGTATATATAGTATAGATCTATAGAATGGGACTATAACCAACTTACCCTCTGGTAGTCAAACATGGCAATCGAGAATCCAACACTCAAATTCTCAGCTGTTTTTTTTGCAAAACCTATTTGGAGGTGTTTGAAACCCATCACGTGGCGCCTCATCAGCTATTTCCTCCATTGAGTCCAGCTCCTGATGGCATACGCCAGTGGATTCGGGGGGTATCCTATGTTTGAACTGTTTGAATAAACCATAACAAAACCTTAGAAACTGCGCCCATGTTCACCCTTACAAAATGGAAGAAGTTTCATTGTTGACCCTCCAAGTGGTTTGAAGATCTTGAAAAATGAATGAGACAATTGAAGCACGGCGTTGCAACTTGCGAAAAGTTGTTGAACTGTCGACTTTGAATCCAACTTTTGTGGTAGCTTCCCGTTTGAACTGATTCAAATTCCTCCAAATCCTGCAGGTTTGGGGCCATCCACGCCCAAATTCAAACAATCAACACAATTATGGTATCTATCGGATCCCATCGGAACATGACTCCATGATCTCCGACCCTCGAATTCCTCACCGTCCTAACCTCCCACCCGGGCTCCTGGCGGAAGATGCCACTCATGGTCAATGATTGTACACCGTTGTTGCTGAAGCCTAAGGTCGGGCAGAAACTCGAAGAAACTCGGGGAGGAGCAGAGTCAATATCTCCATCTGCTATGGAAAAGTGATTTCATGTGGTTTCTGGGTGTCTCGATATCTAGCCTTGTCGGTGAGTCTCTTTGCTTTTGCCCTGCGCCATTATTGTTATTCATGCTATTGCGGCCACTAACCCGACCAGGCATTGCAGGCCGCATTCTTTGCCACATTTCATGACTTTTATGGAATGCCAAGGAGGTCTTCAGCTTAAGAAATACACATTTACATGGTAAGAATGTGTAAGAATATACCATTTCATCCGCAGGTATGTGTCGAAGCTCCTTGAGAAATCCGCCGACCCCGGCTGGGAGCGCGTCAGGGAAGAAAAACCACTACTACTACTATTACTACTACTACTGCTACTACTGCTGCTACTGCTACTACTACTGCTACTACCACCACTACTACTACTACTACTACTACTACTTCTACTACGACTACTACTGCTGCTACTACTGCTGCTGCTACTACTACTACTGCTGCTGCTACTACTACTACTACTACCACCTCCTACTACAGGAGCAACAGGAGCAGCAGCAGCAGGAAAAAGTAGCTAAAATCATCATTTTCTATAGGTTTCCGAAGTTACGTTAGGCACTTTTTGATGCAATTTTGATGCTTCTCCGTGTTTGCTTGCCATGGTGTTTTCCTATCCGGGAGGTGTTTTTTGAGCAGTAGCAGCAGCGATAGCAGGAGGAAAAAATAGTGTTTCACTGCCATTTTGTATTCCTATGCGGAAGGAAAAAATTGCTAAAATCATCATTTTCTATGGGTTTCAGAAGTTACGTTAGGGATTTTTCGGGTGCAATTTTGATGCTTCTCCGTCCTTCACTGCCACTGTGTTTTCCCATTCAGGGGGTATCTGTTGACTAGCAGCAGTAGCAGCAGCAGCAGGCGCAAGAGCAGCAGCAGTAGCAGGAGAAAAAGGTGGCTAAAACCGTCCTTTTCTTTAAGTTTCAGAAGTTACGTTAGGCCCTTTTTGGGTCCAATTTTGATGCTTCTCCGTCCTTCACTGCCATGGTGTTTTCCCATTCAGGGGGTATTTTTTGACTAGCAGCAGTAGCAGCAGCAGTAGCAGGAGAAAGAGGTGGCTAAAACCGTCCTTTTCTTTAGGTTTCAGAAGTTACGTTAGGCCCTTTTTGGGTCCAATTTTGATGCTTCTCCATCCTTCACTGCCATGGTGTTTTCCCATTCAGGGGGTATCTTTTGACTAGTAGCAGCAGCAGCAGGAGCAGCAGCAGGAGCAAGAGCAGCAGCAGTAGCAGGAGAAAAAGGTGTCTAAAACCATCTTTGTTTTAGGTTTCAGAAGTTACGTTAGGCCCTTTTTGGGTGCAATTTTGATGCTTCTCCGTCCTTTAGTGCCATGGTGTTTTCACATCCGGGAGGTGTCTTTTGGGTGCAATTTTGATGCTTCTCTGTCCTTCACTGCCATGGTGTTTTCTCATCCGGAAGGTGTATTTTGAGCAGCAGCAGCAATAGCAGCAGCAGCAGTAGCAGCAGGAAACAGTGGCTAAAAGCATCATTTTCTATGGGTTTCAGAAGTTACGCTAGGGAGTTTTTAGACGCAATTTTGATGCTTCTCCGTCCTTCACTGCCATTGTGTTTTCCCATCCGGGAGCATCAGCAGGAGGAAAAAGTAACTAAAATCATCATCTTCTATAGGTTTCAGAAGGCGCCAACATAGCCTCAATATGAGCGCAGCATGCTTCCTACAGCCGCCGGCTGTCAGGCGTAGGCCCTTAAATAACCAGTTGGTACTTCAAATGTCGGCTCCAGGCTGCAGTATCCACAGATTCAACGATTTGGGTCCGTTGTTGATCAGTCCATCCGAAATCTGAAAGATATATTGTTTTTAATCCCCATACTTCTTTCATGACATGAATTCGTGCCAGAACAAACCTCTTCCTGAGAAAACTCATTCGCTTTTAGAAAAGCCAATGAAAAACAGGGAAACGGACATGGGGAGGGCACTTTCACCCGCAAATATTGGTCAAGTGGGATAATCTCAAAGGGGTTGAACACGAAACCTGAAGGCAGCTTCAAGACACAAACTTAGAGAGTCACAGCAAATGAACCTTTGAGCCATTTCTCATAGGGAATTGATCTTTGGTATCCAATTTCAAAACCATCGGCCTCCTGTTTGGGTCTGTTCGAGCAGAGGCTAGAGACCTGATGCTAGTCGAATCCCTGATCATGGTACCAAAAAGAAATTAACAACTATCATGAACTAATGGCTACAAATTGATATAAAAGGTTATGAACTGTTATTATTCACACTGTACAATAGTATTTATAAACCTGATTAATTATTCACTTTTATTCAGATACCAATGATACTATGAATCCAAGCCATGGCCGCCAAGGGTCTGCAGGGGCTCATAGCAGCCAAGCGAACGGAGGCCACCGGAGTGGAGACCGATTGTTGGTGATGGATAAGCTCGCTCAATGTCTCCTCAAAGTGCGAGATTCAATGCAAAATGATGGATGAATGATATATTATGGATCCACGTATTTTTTGAACAGATCTCAAGAATCATAATTCACTCATGATGTGTATAGTTATTCCACGAATTTTAAGGTATCCGCTGATTTCCCCTATACATCAAAACAGTTGTGAAACAAGCTTAAAATGAGGTCATTTCCCCTGCAAGCCATCATTGTCTAGTAAAGTCGTAGTGAGGTCGGTATAGTATCCCCGGCTATACGTATCTACGTGTAACTTCGTAACTTCATGCTCAATGTTAGTATGTCAGGTTCAAACTAGTTCTGTGATCCCCCATGTATAGCCCGCTAGATGCTTTGCGGCCGACTTTATAGAGAATAGCCTGGTATAAACTGGAATGGCCACATGTCTGGAGTATAAAGTGGAAAGTCAACATATTTTGTCTATAAAGTCAAAATCCAACGTTTGTATAAAGTCGCCTGGCCGCGTAAAAACATAAAACTCGATGCAGGTTTTTGAGGGTACTTGTGAACATGTCCCATGACTATAAAGTGAGATGC
>Ga0126342_10014438_pt1 | contig 13952 bp, 11 predicted proteins | sample Cyp1metagenome_FD_92528 | JGI IMG/M metagenome (GOLD analysis project Ga0126342, IMG submission 92528) | Coral microbial communities from Lord Howe Island, Old Settlement Bay, Australia - Cyphastrea 1 metagenome | ecosystem: Host-associated > Invertebrates > Cnidaria > Coral ...
GGGGAGCCAAGTCCTGAAATGCACAAATGTCTTCAAACTTGCAGCCTTCAAGCAGAAACGCTTCAATCCCATTGTTCTGTCTCATCATCTCCATCAGGTCGGATATGTCTATCGTGGAAACGGGCTCTAACGAGAGTGACGCAGAACATCTTGGCATAAGCGTGGTGGAGGATATGCTGTGGGCACGTCGTTCCTTTCTTTGCGTTGCTTCCAGGCACTCACCGGTTGGAACTGGCTACCCGCCATTGTCTCTTCCACTCCCTTGCTGAGGTCCTGGATGGATGTGAGCGATGGCTGGATGGCACCGGAGACGCCGCCTTCGTTTCACGGGATGTGGTTGCCAGGTGGGATTCCAGTGCCCGTTACCCCGCCTGAACTGGTTTTGGATTTTGTTCCTACTACTCCACCTGAGTTGTTGTTGAACTTTGTTCCTACTACCCACCTGAGTTGTTGTTGAACTTTGTTCCTACTACTCCACCTGGCACACCTCCCTTAACGCCAGGGACACCACCGTCCCCACCACCAGGAACGCTATATATATACACATATAGCATTTTTATATATATACATATAGTAAATATATATATATATACATAAACATTCTTAGTATATATGCATAGAGTATACATATATATATACATTCATAGTATATATGTATAGAGTATATATATATATATTTTATATTATATATATATATATTTATATGTATTCACCGTAAACTCCAAGCCAAGCCCAACATGTCGTTGATGTTTGAACACGGTATCGTCTCGAAGCCTAGGTTTGAGGAGGAGGTCAAATCGGCTCCAAGACCCTGCAACTTGAATTTTTCTTCATCTCTGTGGGTCTTTTCAAAACCTAGACCTCCTAGACCTTCAGAGCCAAGGCTTTATGAGCAAAGGGGTCAGACGGTACCAACCAGAGTCTGACCGACCCTCGATGAAGTGAAGAATTCTATGTGTATTTTATGATGTATTGCATCACAATCCATGGCTGAAAAACAAGTGTGTAGTAACTCCATTAAAGTCGGGATATCCTGCCATCCAAAAAATCTGAAAAATATGGAGCAGCACCATAAAACAATATAAAACATCTTGTTCAACATTCAAATGGTAAATTGATGTATATAAATTGGGTGCATACTCCATTTTCAGACACACTTACAGTATATAATATCGCGTGAAGAACGAAAAATTATTGGATGGAAATGTGTAAGGCAATGAATAGGGCATGGACATTGTATTGTTTCACAGGGATTACCATAATCCTGCTTTTTGTGCTGAGGAACCCTAGAAGGGGTATCACTTGTAGTGGCCAATGGACATTGGCCACTACAAGTGATATGCAAGTATTGCTGGCACTTACTTATATAGATGAATACGGGGATGTGTCAAAACCCATTATTACTAATCTGGTTGGTGGTTTGGAACATTTTTTATGTTTCCATATATTGGGAATAATAATCCCAACTGACTTTCATATTTTTCGGAGGGGTAGGTCAACCACCAACCAGTAATTACCATATGTTGGGGAATAGCGATCCAGCTATAGCAGCTATTTGAGGTTACCTAAGGTGCCAGGGTTTCCAGATACCCAAGTTGACTGTGCCGGGCTCCTCACACTTGGCAAATCGAGTTCAGGTACCCGAGTTTTATGATCCCGTGGTATAACCTGTTCCCAACTGATGAGAATAATTGATTATATATTATATAATATTATATATATACATAGGACAGGATTATAACGAGGGTTACGTATGTATACTGAGTGATGTGTGTACATTAATATTTATATATACAAAATATTCAGATCGTTTGAACACACACCAACTGGGATGCACATTTAAATTAAAGCCGCCACAAAATGGTTGGATAACATGTTTAGGTCAAGTTTGCATCATATTCCATGTATCTGAGTAAATTTACCAATTTTCCAACCTCACTGTTCTCCCTCACTGGAATTTTCTGGTTAGAGCCGGGCTAACCATTTCCGGAGGTGACCCGAAAAATTCAGGTTGTTTGTGTTTCTTTAGAATTGATATAACCTGATGATCCCTGTAGTATATCAATGGCCATTCCAGGATCCTAAATTGGAGGTACCTACCATATATAAAGCCTATTTTTAAGCCTATGTAAGGGGATATCCCCAGAAAATATGGCCTTATATGGTACAGTACCTCCATTTTAGGATCCTGAAATTCCCATTGAGTATATATCTACATATGACTGCGAGGCAAAGCCACCCTGCCGGATGGGCGAACTGCTTGGGTCTACTGGTGCGATGTCGCGAAGCCCGGAAGCGTCAGTGGTCACCCGGTGGCGGTGGGAGAGTGTCAGCACGGGATGTTCCGGGTTGATGAACATGTGCTAGTATATCACCAACTATATCTATTTCATAGAGAACATGATGATTGATCAATTGATTTAGGAATATTTAGGGCTAGCCGGCTAGCCTATTTTCAGACTTTACGAACATCACATTGGCAGAGAGGGAGATTTGATCTGCAATGATGCTGGTTTTTCATGACTTTCACATCTTGACATCCTGGTGAAAGTGGATTAAGTGATTGTTTAGGAAGGTAAATCCCAAACCACAGATGTTCGCCATCTTTAGGGGAGGAAATCACTGTGACAGCTGAGAACCGGTGAGGCCTGGCACTTTGATGTGAATGCGACGCTTTCGTTTTCGCTTCCACATTGACATGCCTTAATCGATTCAGATATCTTCAGATTGTTTTATGCGAACAGTAAACAGTGAACAGAAGCAAATTCTACAAAGCAAATCTACAGGCTGATTAAGAGCCAACCAGATTTCTGTCCTCAGACTTGGGGATTATTATGTGCAAAGGTTCTTTGACAATGGCGCAGTTTAGCAGATGATGACCCATAGCTTCCCAAACCAGCATATCCTTGTGCCCCTGTGGTTGGTAGTTCGTGGAAACAACAAATAGAACTTGAGGATTCCCAAAGGGATAGAAAAAACACATCCAGCATGGTAAAGAGAATCTTTACCTCATTTTACATCATAGTTTCCAAGTGTCCAACTTTCCCTTTCTGGGTTACTTCGCTGCAGGGGGTGCTTTTTTTTCCCTCTACCTTTACCCGGAGCACGTTTGGAATTGAACGGTTACTCTCAGATATTCTGTGGTGCAATTTGCAGGGTACTGTGCCACAGAAGTCATTCAGACTCCCCTGCGATACTCCCGATTTGTTTGTCTTGACCTTACAATCATGTGCCTCATTTTGACCCTGAGAGTACCCACGGAAATGGTATAATTTAATGTTGTATACCGATTAGTGTCCTGGGACTCTATTGTGAGACAATTTTCAAAAATCATTGAGTATCTTGTGAATAGGAGGGTGGCCTCTATTGTGAGAAGTTTTTCCTCAGAACCATTTTTTTCAGGAGGAGCTTTATCCACCTTTATACACCTCTCTTTGGATAAAGCTGGTCCATTTACTTTAGAAAGCCATATCCATGTTAAAGCCTTGAAAATGCAAGGTTTTCCAAATAATTAGATGCCTTATTAAACCCTTATTTAAAAACAGCACCCGCACAATTTTTCAAGGGGGTACCCCATGAGTGACCCAGATCCTCAAGAATGTAATTGTTTCGATGGTACCCTATTGTACACAGAACTTGTGGGGCAATGTTTTTTGGATTTTAAAGGAGAATCAATTGAAAGTAGATGGATGTCAATTGAAATCCTTACTTAAGTTGACTATCCTAAAAATTGATGGGGGGGCGTTTAAAATGCCGAGCTATTGAGTAGCCTAAAATTGTTGAGGGGGGGGCCCTACACTAATCAGTATCCAACATTAATCATGGATGTTGGAATTGAAAAGTCCTTGCTTATGCCTGCGAATCCGTGTCACTTGTACCTGTGCGGCGTGTTTCTTCAGTTAGCCAGCGCAAAAACACCAGATTCATGTCGAGCGTGCAGTAGTAAGAGAGAAATAGAGCATATATATATATATATAGCACACATATGATGTAATCGCACACTGATATCAATACAGCACATCATAATTGTGTGAAGCAGGACCTTATTTCATTGCACACATATACAGACTAATTACTGAAGCAGATCTTATCGCATTTTCTTACAGTCCCTTGCTATGGGAGCAGCTTTCGGAGGCCATTTTATAATTCGGGAGTTGCCTGCGCTTTGCCATACTGTAAGAGCAATAAAATAGATGATTTATAGGTTTATAGCTATAAAAAGTGGGCCCTGACCCCTTACAGTAGGGTGAATTTCAAAGGGGATCCAATAACTAATTAATTTTGTGTTTGGGGCATGGTTTACGTTATGAATTGATTTCTGATTGCCGAGTGGGTATGTTGGAGATGGTTTACCATACGAAGTTGTTCTCCCTAGTTACGTTTGTTGGTTTATAACCCCAATTGAGTGTACAGTAGATACCCTTTCGTAAACTAACATGGCCAAAGGTCATTTGTAGATGATTTACCTATTAAAATGGTGATCTTCCATTTATAGTTATGTTGGTTTTCTCATAAACCCTAGTTGTATAATGTTGTATAGCTATACGCATTTATACACCAACTTGGCTAGCGATGGGGCACCACTTTGCTGGCTGGCTGGGTATGTACAGTAACATTATGTACCGGCCATTCCCATATGTTTCTTCCCTCCCTGATATCACCAAATTCGCTATTGATTCAGGTGAATGGGCAGCAGCAACAGTGAAGATCCACGGTGACTGAGCTTGTATGGAAAAACCATTGTCTGTTAGACTCCAAACCCCTTTTGTTCTTTGGCCTCCAGCCTCATGTTGGGCTGTTGACTAGTACAGTTTCCTCAGTATGATGAGTTTTAGTCCAGCCACCACAAGGGGGGTATGGCATTGTTTTTGTGACTTCATCCTCAATCATTCTTTGATGTGTCTATGGTGTTTGGAGCCCATTTTTGCATTTTTGTGCGTCATAAGACTACCTTGATAGACTCTTTTTTGTGGGTGGTCTGGGTGGTCCCCAAGTCGTTCCCTACATCGGATGATCCAAATTGATCCAAATTGCTTCTGTTGCCCTGCTCAGAACGTGACCACACGCAACTCTATATACTCAGGTCCCTTGTAGGCAACGTATTATTGGCATGCTGACTGGGTTAGAGGGAAAAGCACCTATGGCAACGTATGGAAATAGATGATAAGGAAGGAACCCCTCCTTTTTGCCGCCCAGATGCCGCCCAGTATTTTGAAAGTTCTGAACATTTCTCTCAAACCAATTCTGGCAAATTGATCTGTGATCCCTACACTTCAACAGATTCCAAGTGCTTGGACTTGATAGGCGTGACCCGATCACGTGAGCAAGCGGCATATGCTGATGTAGGGTTGACATATTTATTGCACTTATTTTATCCTCAGCTTCCTGAATCCATTTGAACATGGTGGCGTTTTTTGAACGAGACAAAAACCCTGATGTTTGTTGCTGAAAAAAAACTGCACGTTCCGTTGGCAAAGTGGTTGTCTAAAAATTATCAGCGTTTGTGTGAAAACAGTTGATATTGATCAATAAAACAAAATAAAACCCTGGATATCTAAGAGTACCCAAAGATACCTCCCAAAGAAATCAGGTCCAGACGGTCCAGGGATTTAAACCTCAAACCCCCCTAGGCCCACTAGGCCCAAGAGGGCCCTATGAAGGGATGATTCATTCCTGTTCACCTCGATTGGGGTACTTGTTCAGCCACTATTGTTGGGGGTACCCTTTGGGAGTACCCATAGATTTCCATAAAATATCAACAAATCATAACACATCTATGGCATGTGTTATTAAGCACAAAGGTTACAAGCTTGTCAGCCATGTAAATGTGGCTTGCAAAATTCATAATTAACTGTACAGATGCCCATGGTCCTTATTGGCTAGATATTCTCATTTCAGGATTGTTAAACCATATGAAAACATCATTTTTGGTGGTTTAACCACAATGTTTGATTTCCAATATTATTTTCATGGAGCTTCTGAACTGTAGAGCTTTCCATGAAATACCATGAAATACCCTATTGACTATATAGTAAGCCTCAAAAAGATAGAAAAGTCATGAACAGTGGATAGTTTCTTATCATTTCTAAAATCGGATCGTACCAAATTTTACCCCCTTCTATCACCCCCAACCTGAGGCCTCACTAACTGGCTGATGAATTCCCAAGCTGTGCAGGGGTCGGTGGTGAATTCCTGGGCGACTTTGAACTTACCAACTTCGCAGAGGACTTGGTGACTAAGGCGGCGGCCAGCCGGTGGTAAACTTGGGGAATTCACCAAAGGATTTCTTGAAGTTCTGGAAAAATGTGTTGGCAGTGATTTTTGAGGTCAAGAAAGGGATTCTAATATATTCTTGAAAATGGAGTGTTTAAGTGATTTCCAGCTAGAGAGCATGTATTTTACGCGATTCTTCAAAGAATTTGAGCAGCAAAAGTTGAGGATCGAACTTCATTTCACCTAGCAAACTTGAACTATCAATGTTTGGTTGATTATCAACCAGAGATAATTGGACATTCAAGTCTGTGATTCCTTCGATTGACTCCTACTGGAAACCATCCTATAACCATCCTATCGGGGGGTTGAGATCATGACATCCACCATTATGAAAACTATGGCTGTTCTCCCATGTTTTTGGAAACATGTCCAAAGCAATTTCAGCAAACATGTATGTACTATATACCACATATTTGTGTGACCTATAACATCTACTGTATAACAACCTCACAACCATACCTCACAACCATGTCACCATAGATGATTTTTCATGCAATTTCGCCAACTTCAGTTTATTTTCTGGTTTGCGCACGGAACAACGTTGATTTGATTTTGCTTCAAAGTCTTGGCAAACTTGGAGAACCACGCGGCCTTTGCCAATTTTGATGTGATCAATGTGATCCATAAAACTCCATGGTACCCCACTTGGATGTGCATCCCACGAATCAATCCGTGGTTTCATATATATATATAACCCATATTTCATATCCATGTATAGCCCATATAATGAATCCCATCATTGAGGATATTCCATTAACTTAAATGTGTTTGTTTGTCCCATGGACCCATGGTTTTTCCATCCCCATCGCCATCCCCATCGCCAGGTCTCCAAGACGCTCGACCAACAAGATGTGACCTACTCTCTGGTCTGTGATACGTGGCGAAACAACAAAAAAGCTCGCACCAGGAAGAAGTTATATATACACTGGTTATGATTGGTGATTATAAACGGAGTACACTGCAGTATACCAAAGAGTTGATGGATGACTATGAAATAGAATAGACAGGACTTCCTGGGATGGTATGGGATTGTTTTATTTATTGGCCAATCCATTTTGAAGCAAAACCAGCGGCTGCAAGTAGTCAGCTTCCCCTGATGTGATGGCCAAGGAAAGGGAGAAATTCTGGATTTTCTGTGCCCAAACATTACGATTTTGTGTGTTTGTTTGCACTTGTTGACCCATTCTGCCCGTACGGTTATAGGATTTACATTAGTCCAAATACGTCCAAACAATTTTGGGATTTGTTTCGCCCAGAATATGTGGCAGGCGTGGAGTGGTGTGATATATATATATATATACAAACGGTAGGTATATGATATGTAGATAGTATTCATTAGCTTCAAATGTTAGCTAGGATTTTCAATGATTGCCATCACCAGAATGTCCATTGATGGTTTATATTTAGCAACATTCACAACCTAGCCACATCTCCCAAGTGTTGGACAGTGTGTTCCATAGAGCATATGGATGCTAATATGGGATTTACCATTTGGTTATTTAACATAGCCATGGAAAATGGCCCATTTATAGATGGTTTACCTATAAAAAATGGTGATTTTCCATGGCTATGTGAAATAACCAGAGGGTATAGAGCTGGATTTAACACATCAATATCGTCATGCCCGAAGAATATCTTCAAAACATCATCACTAATATGCTTGGGCCTCAGACCGCCTCAGACACCTCCACCAAGGATGGCATAAAGTTGTCCTTCGCTAAAGAATTGAAGGAACAAAGCTGCCTGGGATTTGGTGGGGTTGGCCCTCGGACAGTTTTGTTTTGGCAGAAGTGAAACATAGTGAAACCCTTTAAAAGGATTGACAATCAAATTGGCCTTGCTTGGGAAGTGGTTGATAGTTGATGCTTCTTTTGATTCTTTTCCATAAATTTCAAAGAAGTCGGGCAGGGCATTTGCATGAACTCCCCGACATTGTTTCCGGCCCTTTTTTCTCCAGTTTCCTTCCAGGGTGCTGAAGGAACACCAGCGGAGAGACTATATAACCATGTTTTTCCAGCTAGGTATATAAGGCTCTAGGGTTGGATATGTTTGCAGTCCGTACATGCATTGAGATATGGGTGGACGGGATTGTAAAGGTAGATCCCCAACATGTCAAGGAGGCTACGATGCAGCAGCTGCGCATCTACAATCTACAATACCATGGTATTTACCATTTGTTCCAAAAAAGTACATCTGCATGTTTGCTGGTTAACCTCCAATTTATACCGTACCTATTTCATCCAATTTCAATGTTGGAACGAGAATTTGCACCAACAATAGGCAGGGATTCCATCAACAATAAATCTGTATTCCGTCAGCAAACAGAGATTCCCCAAGAAAAAGCATGGGATATATAAACAAGTAAAATTAATCCAATGCATATCATTTCAGGCCATATGATGTCATGTCATGTCATGTGATGTCATGTGTGTATATGTAAATATATACATGCATATATATATATATATACATACACAGTATATACATACATATATATATATAGTATATAGTATATATGCATATCATTTTGTTCCCGGTGAATTTCCCAAGCCTTGTTGGTTAAGTCACAATGTATCGTACGGGCAGTTAGAATTCATTCATTTGTTGAATCTATTGACCCACGAGTTTGCCGATGTAAACGTTCAGTTGATGGCGCCCGCGGCTCCAAACACAGACTTCTTGTTAAGTTCAAAGATAATTCCATGACTTCATCGCTCCTTAAATTTTGCTACTGCTTTCAAGTTTTGTTGACTTTTCATTATTTACATCCTGGGCTGGTGATTTATGTTAGCTGTCAATCCGCCAAGCATGTCTAGATCACGTTTTCTTGCCCATGGAGTAACGCTCCATGATGCTGGAGTGTAAACACCGGCACTCAAGAACGGTCAACCTTCTGAAGGTAAATATACCAGTACCATGGAGCATACGGAATCATCGTCCAAATTCATGTTCTATGTAATAAGTTTCCATAGATGATTTCCATTGATTTCCAAGTTCATTTCCAATTGGTTGGCTTCCCCATAAATATATTTCCCATCTCTAGACATTGGACATAATATGACATAATCACGAATCCAATGGACTTATGACATAATTATATTAAAATCACGATTCATCATTAATATCTCATAATATCAATATTAAAAACAGCCCTTTTTTTAGCAGAGAGAGATTTCCCCCAGGAGTTCCCCATGTTCGACAACCCATGGAGTTCCCGAGGCGTGAAACCCGGCGCCTCGTTAACTTTGGTGAAGGAGCCGGTCGCTGCCAAGGCAGGTAGCAAGGTGCTATAAATGGTGGAAAAATGGGGAGTTCCCCAGGAAAAAGGGTGGATTTACCTAGGAAAACATGTGATTTACTGGATTTAGGATGAACTAACCAAAAAATGTGGAAAACCAATGGTTTCCTATTCGAAACGTGATCTACACATGGTAGATGTTCCATAGTTTAAAGCAAGGGACTTGGTTTCATTGAGGCTCCAAATCGGAAATCCTACCAACGCGATAGTAATCCCAAACTTCCTGAGGGCCAATCCCCAAAATTTCGATTTGATCATGACTTTCCTATCTTGTACTGTTGACCATTTCATGACGCTTTTTCTGGCGGTGTCACTATCCGACTCAGTATCCTACCATGATTTGACTGGATCTCAATGGCCAGGCAGGTAGCTATGAGTATGGCCACAAATCCTACCCCGAGGCGCCCAGCCCTGGGCAAGTCGGATGAGTTTCGCTGACGATTTTAAGGGCAATGAAATCAATCCCATAAATGTCCATCCCAAGTTTGAGAATGTGTATTTAACGGAATAAGGGAGACCAACAAGAGTAATTTAGTTCGACAAAAAAAATGGAAGATGATTCTAAGTGAATTCCATCATTAGTTTTCATTCATTGTTCCAAGTGAAGTTGTAATTTAATAGAACAAAACCAGATGAACCAACAAAATGAAGCTGCATGATCAGACGTGCAAACTACTGAAGATAGTGTACATTCTTCTGCTGGAAATCCATCTGCTTTGCAGCCCATGGCTTAATGGGCGGTTTGAAACCTCCAATTGGAATTTTGTGCTCCCATTGGAAATGGAAATCCATAGCAAAATTGTAGCAGTTGTTTTCAATTGTCCAACACGCAGGGGAAACCATACCATCAGACAGGCCTAGGTCAGAAGTTCAGCTCAGGACCGCTACAGCGAGTGGTTTGAGTTGGAATTGCTGCCAGACATGACCTGCAACTTCTACCACGTGACAGCAGGTCAGCTGATGCTGTCCCAGAAACCCTTAATATCAATCACTGGCCAGAAACCATGGTTGAATAATGTTGAATATTAGGATGGGATTACTTGGACTTCAATTATTGCATTTGCATTCCTTTTTTTGTATCTGGTGAGTGGCCCTTAGCAAGTATCCCAGCCTGGCCCAGGTGACTGACAGGGATGCAGATGGGAGGAAACCAAGTTCCAAGAACCAATTGACACATGAACCAACATATTATATATATAATTAATTATAATTGTATCATACGTATATATATATACATATATACATATATATATACATATATATACATATATATATATATATATATGTATTATGTATATATATATACACGTATATATATATATACACATATATATATGGCCCAGCGTTTGGTGGTCCCCTCCCTTCCCCCGCCGAAATGGTGATGGTCCCTTATATGTATGTGTAAACTATGTATATATATATACACACACATGTGCGTGTATACGTATGTAATATGTGTATGTGCAAATGTGTACAGTATGTATATGTATGTGTATTTGCATATGTCTATGTATCCCTCCCCCCCGTGGATGTGGTGGAGGGGGTTCGGGGGGGCCGTGAACACGAGACACGGGACCCTATATAATATATATATATATATACAACTCTTAATTCATCCTAATTCTACGTTGGAATATATATATATATATACCATACTGATGTACAATGTATGTTTTTGTTTTTTCATACAGGAGGACAATTATGTTTATTGCGTTCTTTTTTGTGTTTCTGCGAACATGTCCAGGTAAATTGCAAGGACATCACCACGATGTCTACATAAGAATCGCCCTAATTCAGGTTGGGGAACTGCAGGTTCTATTTGAGGATGGAAAAATCGATAGATTGATATGATACATATGTATATATATATACACACATACATGGAAAAAGACAGAGAGAGAGAGAGAGGGGCATAGAAACAAGTGAATACACATGAATGAATCAAACTATAGAAAGGTGGATAGATATAGATGTAGGTGAATGGATAGATGGATAGAAGAAAGAAACAACTTTATATAGACCCATAGTATTAAGATCTAGATATCTTCCAGCCGGTCTATATAAAGGAACCAGAGAAAAATAATGGATGGATATGCAGATTCATTTTTGTATGTTTATCAAGACCCTCCAAGTACCCTAAAAAAATGTGTTTTATCCCCACAATCTTAGTAGTTTACTTTTTTGTTGGTTCGTTGGTATTCGGATTGTCTAGCTATGATAGTTATATGGGTCAAGTCATTGGGTATCCCGATCATTGGTTAATGCATGTTAATACTAAAAATGGTCAAGTCAATCTGTGGTCCCCCAGGTCTTAAATTGTGACCCATACCCATATAATTAGGTATACATCCCCAATCAAATTATCTAAGATTTTCTATGTGTCTGTATTCACTGACCCATCAGAAATTAGGTTGAATTACAGTACATGAGCTTGGTCCCCATGCTTGTTACACAAATGGCTGTCGGTCAAATTTACAGACCTGGGGGACTACTGATTTGTCTATTCTAGTATTATATAACATGTATTAACCATCCAATGAGATTGGGGTGCTTAATTTTGACCCATACCCTGTAACCATTCACTTCAGCCATTCCTCCGTAGGTCCGGGGCGATGTGGCACTGAGTCAACGACCAGCAAGGTGGCTTGACCTTGGGAAGACCGGGTTGGAGATTTTGAGAATGTCCGGACGAACCAAAAAGTCAAAAAGCCTGAAAGAACGGGCCATAGATGATTGATATTATGATTATTATCATTGATATTCATTATTCCAGCGGCCAACATGATTTGCCCTGATTGGACTTAGAAACAACAAACGAACAAGAAACGGAACATATTGACCAGCAAAAACAACGTTTAGCCGACAGCAGTGAACATTTAATCATCCAATATAGGAAGATCGACAGCACCTGTGCGGTCAAGTTTTGTATACTGGCATGAGCTGCAGTTGTTGATTAGAACAGACATAATTATTTCTTTAATATGTGCGTTATTGTACATTTACACAATTACAAACATATGAAGCATAGACTCTACAGGATGACAATGATGACATCATCCACATCATCCGGCTTGGTTTCCGCTGTATCCACCAGAATCCAAGCCCGGCCGGCCGGAGGAGAAACAGAAGCAAGGCCACTGGTCCGCCGCGGCGGGACCCAAGGTCGCAGCGCGGGTCGCAGAGTGATTTGTGAAAGGATGGGAATCAGAAACTAAAATGGGGTTTAATAGGGTTTTAATATGTTTTAATATGTTTTAATAGGGTTGTTATATGGGGCTTTATTGAGGTTTAATGACAATGGGAAGTGATGTTTTTTTTTTTTTTAAATGGGATTTTGACGGTGATGAGACCAACACTTGAGATTTGTACTTCTTGATTCACCCAATTTACCACCCGGGGTTACCCGGGGTGTTCGGAGTAACCGCCAGTTGATTGGTATTTTTTGTTTGACCTGAAAAAAAATGCTTTTGGAGCTTGCCTTATTATCTTTGATGTTGCAAACTCAAAACTGAATATATGTGGTTCGTGATGGCCAGGAAAAACTTGGTGTTCACATTCCTGACCTGGGTGAAATTGGATACATATGATTGGACATATTGAACATGATGTAGCATCATCATGGACATGGAAAATGGATGAGCAAACAAAACAAATGCAGTTCAAAGTCATTCTGGATTCTTAGGTCAACATATGTTGCTAGACACAAGATGCAAAAAGTGAAGCACATGGGGACTTTAGCACTTTTTGTTGCGTAAGTGTCGTTGTCATTGTTCCACCTTTGTAATATTTTCAGGTTGAACAGATCCAGTCAACAAATCAAACTTGTTTTCATCCTTCTTCATTGTTGTTTGAAGAACCACACTGCTTTTGTTTGATATCAAAACACTTGTTTGTCAAGACAATAAAGGCACATTTGGAAATGTGTTGTACGATTGGTATTGAATCGTTTTGTATCTTTGTGGTCCATGTTTGCGGATTGTGACGTTCCCAAAACGGTCCATGTTATCAGACCCAATGACTTCACCAACGGCGATGGTGCTTCAATTGGTGGCTTTTTGAGGGATCCCCAAGTCATCATGGCTGCCATGGCTTTGAATACTAAAATCTAATGGATTGGATGATTTGGGGGTACCCCATTTTAGGAAACCTCTATATAAATCTAAAATATATATATATATCTTTAATATATATATATATCTTTAATATATATATATGTATAAATCTATAATATATATATAATATATATAATATATATGTATAAATCTATAATATATATAATATATATAATATACATAATATATAATATATATAATATATATAATATATATAATATATATAATATATATAATATATATAATATATATATATATAATAAATATAA
>Ga0126342_10014439_pt1 | contig 13951 bp, 12 predicted proteins | sample Cyp1metagenome_FD_92528 | JGI IMG/M metagenome (GOLD analysis project Ga0126342, IMG submission 92528) | Coral microbial communities from Lord Howe Island, Old Settlement Bay, Australia - Cyphastrea 1 metagenome | ecosystem: Host-associated > Invertebrates > Cnidaria > Coral ...
CCAGCATCTCCTCCACCACCTCTGCCTCCACTTCCACGTCCACTGTTGCCTTGCCAACTCTTCGCCAAGCTCTTCGCCAACGTCCGAGCTCAGTGTGCACCGCTGGACCTCAACCTGGGACCTGCCCACACCGCTGGACCTCAACCTGGGACCTTCCCAGCTCAGTGTGCACTGCTGGACCTCAACCTGGGAGGACCTCAACGGCCAGATAGAATGCCAGAAGATATGCCAGATAGAATGTCAGATAGAATGCCAGAAGATATGCCAGATAAAATGCCATAAAATATGCTAGATAGAATGCCAGATAGAATGCCAGAAGATATGCCAGATAAAATGCCATGAGATATGCCAGATAGAATGCCAGATAGAATGCCAGAAGATATGCCAGAAGATTTGCCAGTAACAAAATGTATAAGTGTCATGGTGGGGATCACACGAAGTAAAGTATTTTTTGTATGTTTACCAGAGGGTAGTCCTCAATAATCCTCACTATGGTCGAAGTCCATATGAACATCGGCATCACGGCAACACACCCTCCATCCCGCAAGCTGAGGTCGTTTGAAGAGCTTGCTGAAACGTTGGCCACACTGGTGCGAGGGGTTCTGGGCAACCGGGAGGCTAATCCTACCCTGATTAGTTCAGCCTGCTGCATATGGGCTCCTAAGAGATAGAACAGTGTTTCCAGGTGTTGCAGATGATGCTTTCCTCATAAATGAATTTAAATGAATATCATAAAATATTGAGTTAATTTCATCTAATTTCCAGAGCTTCACTTAACTTCTCATATCATATATCTATGTTGGGGGTCGCTGTACAATATTTTACGTTGTGTTTTGTGAAAACCTGGGAAAGTTGAAAGGGGCACCGATTGGGCCTTGAGAAAAACCTTGATGACTAGGTTAACCCTGAAACTTGGGCTGACATACTGCGGATGGACAAAATCCTGCACCAGTTGGTACTAATTTGATACCATTTGATACCTATTAATCATATTTAATCACTATACAGCCACGGAAGATGGCCTGAACTACGGGACACGGTTCTCACGAAAATTTCACCATGTTCAATAGCTACATGGATCTGATATCAGAAATGTTAGAACTAAGCAGAGTGTAGTCAGTCAGTCATTGTTTACCCAACAAAGATATGAAATGGTGATTCATTTGGCAGCCAGCTATGTTTTCTCGTCCGGATTAGAGAGCCAGGAAGTTCATCCCCCAACAGTTTTGTGTGATTCTCCGAAGAAAAAAACCGCTGATATATTGTGATGGTGTGATTGTGATTTTGAAATAGTTTACCCCCCAACTTGTTGGAAATCATGCTTTTGAATATCTTGAATGTACTGTATCTCATTTATCTCATGTCTTGTTTCGACAGTTGAAATTCAGGAACTATGGTAACTATACCATCTGGTTATGACTAACAGTTCGCCATGGAAAATCACCATGCTATTACTAGGTAAAACCAGGTACACCATCTATAAATGGGCCATTTCCCATGATTTCCTGCTGGTTTTCTCTTAAACCATCGACCGATACAGGCTGATGCGGGCATCAGACCCACGGACGTTTGGGAGGCGGGTTGCTTCTAGTGGTTGCGCGCCATGGAGGAAGGAGGATGATCTCGACGTGCTTCAAGGGGTTGAAAGATGTTGAAACCACCAAGCAGATTTTCAAGATACAGGAATTATATATATATATATATAATTATATATATAATTATATATATATAGAGTTCACCCTGGTTTGGGACTTGTTTGGGAAACGAGCTGGAAAAAACAAATCCGCATATGGGACAGTAAGACCTGTAGCTTCGAATTTTGCAGAGTCTGTAAGATGAGGAATGAAAATCTTGACTTCGGATTGGGATTTATGTTGGTTCTGTAGTTAGGTTCATTCTCCCAGAGGGAAATGGCTACAGGCTGCTTGAGAATACCCGCTGAAGCCATGGAGTGGGGATGAAGGAGGCCGAGGGGATCCCAAGATACCCTTTGGTAATTTCAATCTAAGATCACAACCCCATGTTTAAATCACGATGAATCAGGATCTCTAAAGATTGTTATATAAATTATTGGTATTATTTCACATCACAATCCCATTTATAAATTATGTGTCCATCTAAACCTCCCCAGCCTGCCATGATGACACGGGAGGGTAATTGATTTGGTTCCGAGTTCATTTTGGCCAAGTTCATCACCCACGCGTCATGCCTTGGGTCTCTAAAGGAAGTTGACCTTTTCTACCATTTTTGTGTAATCCTGCACATGTTTTGCAACATGCCTGGCTGTATGGTGCGAATTGATGTCGATTGCTTCGATGACCTGCAAGTTGCAGGAAGATCAGTATGAATTCTACTAAGTAGAATGATATGCAGGCTCATGATGGACACAGTCTGCCAAAGTTAACAGTGACACTTTACGGAATGCTTGCTCGATCTGGGCAGCCAGAATATGAATCAATAGATTCAATGGATGCAAGGTGTTGCCCCATGGTTGACTAAGTTGGTTTCAAACGCAGGTAACATCATGTAACTATGGCCTATGGCTTATGGTAGATAGAGACGTGTATATATATATATAACTATAAATAAATTATACGCAGTTAATGATGTTTATGAAGCAACAGATATCACTGGGGGTCAAACATCTTATGTCCCACAGGAACCTGGTCGAGTTTGCCTTGATAAGCCGCAAGCCATTAAGCCTGGTTTATAATGGATTCACAGAGACATAAAGATATACCCTCTGGTAAATTAACATAGACCCTGGCAGATAGGGGTTGGAAGATTAGTTTCCATTAAAACTAGGCTATTTTCAGGGTCTATGTTAATTTACCAGAGGGTAATAGATTCACAAAGCCATGAACCTAGTTTACAAGACATAAAGGCACATGAATATGATTGAATAGCCCACATGAGAACTGTTTCTTTGCTGAAAATCCCATTCGAATCCCATTCATCTTCCGATTCATCTCCCATGTACTCATCCCCAGCATCAGGCCTTGACAGAGGCAGCGGAGGCGTGGATTACTGCAGACGGATTGATGGCAGATGATGGAGATGGACCAGTAATCAAATTAAATAATCCCTATGATGGATTATGATGGATTATGATAGATTATGACAGATTATATATATATAGAAATAATCCCCCAGAGATGGCTACCTATGATAGATTGTGATAGATATAATTGATTGTGGCTGTTCATGTGATGTAAATCCAACTTGTTCCAACTACTCTCAGGTAATCAAACTAAATAGTGCCTATGTTATCCTATTTTGACTACCCCAAACAGACCAGGTTGGAGACGGCAGAGTTAGATGGCTTGTGTGAACAGTTGGTAAAACCCCACGGCGTACTCGTCATAAAATCAAGAGCTTTCTGATAATTGCGAATATATTCCTCTATTTACAGTACTTGTAGTAGCCATGTGTTTATTCGTTTACGTCGGCCAATCTTTCTGTCCATTTTTGGCTCACAACCAAACCTGTGCGTCACAACCACATTGATGAAGACACAATGTCCATGAAGAATGGAATCTAAACCTGTACTCATTAGGTATATGGCATACACATTTGAATATAAACATGACCATGCGCACACACACAAACCTCACAATACGCGATGTAGCTATGGTCAAGCAACATGGGATTAATGGTTTATGGACATAATGCCCTGGGAATTCAAACATCATGGATATTTAAATCCCTATAAACATGCATTGATACTAAAACTATCTAAAACTGCTTTTTGAGAGACCATAAACAGTTTTCTTCCCATGTAACTCTTCAGTAACTGGACCCTACTGTAGCACAGATGAATGAGAACTCTCTAGGCGCGGGACTTCCCCAGTGTTCACACACCCAACGCGGCGGAGAAGGCCACAGGGAGTGTGTTTTGAGGTCGGCCCCGAATAAAACCCACTGAGAAAAGTAGGTTGAATGGGATTCTGGTTGGATCTTAATAACAAACTGTTTGTTGGCAAAACAACAACTGTTTGTTGGTAAAGAAACAATGTTTGCTGCTTCAACCGTTTTTTCATCAATGAATGATGCAAACTGCTAGCACCTGTAACCGCAGTAGCCGCCATCCTGGAGGCCGGGGAGTCTTGTGAGCGCCTTAAATAACAAATGGTGAATTAATGGGATACAATGAGGATATGATGGAATGCTTTTGGAATATATAACCAAAATGCCATACTTTTAGGCGTGCTTGTGTTGGAAGCTGGGTCCCCAAAACCAAACATGTTTTGAATGGGAAACCAGAGGATTTGGCGGTACCATATTTTCGGGCAAAGCCAACTATGACTCTTCAAGGGCCATGTTGTATCTAGATTCAAATCTAGATCATACCTGAATTTGGGCCTCAAATGGCCATGTGCCTCTGTCTGACAACAGATGGAATCAGATGGCTGGTAATGTTCGAGTTTGATTCTGAACTAATTATCAGTTATTGAGCTCAATGTCGGATCATATATGATAGGTATAATAATATATATATACATTTTTTTCATACTGATCAGCGATTTTTTTTCAAAACACAACGTATGATTTTCATGGTCTGTCTGATCAAGGTGGCAGCGCTCCTCTATGGCTTCTCAGGCGGGGTGGCTGGGGTGGGTGCAATCATCCCAGATCAAACTTATTCCAGGCCTGCTCCAAGACATTATGATGAGCTATTAATAGATAATAATATATAATAATCATAATGACAACACAATAATAATAATAATAACAATAGTAATCTCAATATGTGATGTTTACTAAAGTGGGAGATCCCCGGCCCAGGTCGCTCCAGCAGGCGGCTTCAAGATCGCTTGGAAGATTTCCTGCAGCAGTTGGCTGAGGCACCCGGGGCTGAAAGTCTCACCAGGAGGCCGCAAAAGGGTGAGGAAACCATAGAAAAACCATAGGAAAATGGTCATTTCACCATCAAAAGATGAGGATTTCATAGGATCTTGTTGGATTTTTGTTAGATTTTAGATATTTATAGCTGATTTATGATGGCTATGTTGACGCACATAAATTGGTTAATGTGAATGGGTTGATTAGGGGGATATTTCACAAACTAGTGAATGGTTTGATGCATTAAGAAACTACTCTGAGTAAACCAAAGCTGCTTTGGCACGTCCAGCACGTCCATGGACTTGCGACTTCTACTGTCTGATTGTACCTCCCATGGTCGGTCCATATTCGGCTGGCTTTCGAAGATGGGAGTGTGGGAACGGTAAGGTGATGCCGATGTCGTTAAATCGCCAGTCGTTGGTTCATGAGGGTTATTAAAATTATATAAACCAATAAACAAAACTGCTGGGCACCACTTAAAGGGTGGGGTGAACGGTTTCTCTGTCGTTTCGCTGAGGTTTCTGCAACGAAGTTGGGTTCAAGTCTCAGGGGCCAGTGGTTGCGATCCGGGATTCTGGGATGCAGCCAATCCGATCAATCTGTTTGTATATCTATGAGTATGTGGAGATCTAATTCCATATATATATATATACATATATATATATATATGTATCTATATATAATTATCTATATAATATGTATATATATGTGTGTGTGTGTATCTATATGTATGTTATCTATCTATCAATCTATCTATCTACCTGTCCGTCTATCTGTTTTAGATAAGCCCTTAATGGATTAACGGACTTCTGATCACCAGACCAGTGTTCCGGCAAGATCCGGCAAGTACAGTGTTTGCAGCCATCAGATGGTGGATGTGGCCCTTTTTCGAAGTGCCAGTGTCCCATCATACTTGTTCTCGTGGAAATAATGTATAGAATGTCAACTTGTCCATCAGAACCGTTTTAGCAATTCTATATCATATGCTGAGCTGTTTATTCATGTTTATTCCAAGAATGTTATTTACACGTATATGATTATTTGTTGTGCGTGTTGTGTATAGTATATAGATGTTCGATTTTCGACATTCGACAGTGTGTATTTCTTGGGCTTCAAAGATTGCCTATAGCAGTGGGTCAACCGTAGATGGGTACTGTAAACATCTTTAAACTTTAACCGGTTGATTTAAGTGATGGTATTTACTAACCAGCCTTACAAAATTCTCTGGCTACCTACTCTTGGTATCTCTTGGCTTTGCGAAACATGGCTAGCTGGGAAATACCCAAACTAGACGGACGGTGTAATGGGAACATCATCGAACAAAGTGGGACGTGTCCAGCAAGCCATGTTTGATTACGAGAGGGTAATGTTGTTTTTTGTTCATCGGATTAATTAACATCCATGAGCTATGGATATGATATAACTACTACACCATGGTTAGCCTACAGGATGGGGCCCCCCAGTTATAAGTTGGTTTATAAACCATGCAATAATCCCCATTAACTATAGTTATATCCGCCATAAACCATTGTTAAGCCATTTGCTGGTTTATAAACCATTGTTAAACCATTATAATCCCCATTAACTATAGTTATATCATGTTATATCTACCATAAACCATTGTTAAGCCACTTATAAGCCAACTTAGCTATTGCAAGGGGGCCACAGCTGGGGTGAACGGGGCGCATTCCGCAAAACGCGCCACCAGGCCTTCGCCCCTTGCAGACGGCTGCGCGGCTGCTGGCGCGGCGTCCCAGGATTTTTTTGGCCGGTGACCCACCAAGGGTTTCACCTGGTTTTACTCACCAAAATTGTTGTAAAACCATGTAAAACCATGTTGTAATTGTTGTTTTACATGTTTTTTTTTACATGGTTTTACATGATTTGATGTTGTTTCAATGGGACTACAGCGGTACTGGGAGGATCATATGTATGGGGGTGAATCCACATGAAACCTTGGTACAGCTTTGGGTAAGCAATGAACATAGGGGGGATGACCAAGAAAACGGGACCTCACCAGCCAAAAGATATCAGATGGCGATGGGAGAGAGAGAGAGAGAGCGAGAGAGCGACAGACGTATCTATAAATATTTATAATTATATATATATGTATATTTAATTATATATATGTATATTTGTCTGTGTTTGCACACCTTTTACATTATTTTTGTTGGGTATTTGTTTGGGCACACCTTGGTGAATTAAGCAGCAAACTTTGGAATCCCGGCGACAAAATATGGGCAGAACTGCCATCAAAAGGATGGGGAGACCTGGCTGAGTGGATAGTGCATGGGACATGTCTTGCAAGAAAGAAATTGGGATGTAAGCAGCCCAAAAAAAAGACTTCACTTCGAGTGATCCCCGCCCCGGCACACTATTCTGACATAGTTTCTGACACCATTTGGAAGTATATATATATATATGACCCATATGGCATATATACATTTTTGTATATGTTGCCAAACTATCCGACATTCTTTCTCGAATCCTATTTGGCATCTATTTTGACATACTTTCTGGCATATATTCTGACATTCTCTATGGCATTCTATCTGCCACAGGCTGCTAACATGGCGATATAGTGTTCGGGTCCAGGCGTGACCCAGTGCATCCGGATCCAAACAACGCAAGCACCGATCCAGCTAGCAGCTAGATAGGATAGGGACATGCAGACAACAATATGGCATCAAACAAAATCAAACCAACAACAAGGGGTTTTTGAACAAACCAAAACACAGTCGGAATTTGGTGAACGAGTTCATGTAGGCCAGGGAGACGCTGGTGAGTCAACGCTGGGGCCATTTTTGCTGACTATTCCACATTCAACACTGACGTGGATGACCCTCCCCTTCAGGCTCACTGGATAACAAGGCGCTTGTCACAGAGTTCTCCCATCTCCCACTGTATTTGACTATACCCGTGGCCCTCTACTTCTAGGTGCAGCACTGCATCATTGTATAACAGCTGCTAGCGTAAGTTATGACCTCAAAACAACCTCACCTTACAAGAAGGAGGAAGTGGAACAACCCCAAAGTGCTCAAGTTGTTCACATGTTTTCATGGATATTCCCCCCAAAATTTGAACCACTCTGACGTGGTGCCACTCCGAAAGCCCAGACTGGTATGATAGTATATTCATTATATCAAATTGAACCTCAATATACATCATATTTTTCTAACATACATACATATATATATGTATCACAGTATATCACATTTAGACATGCAATATTCATGGCGTGGTTTTTTCAGCCGTTTTTCCCCAGTCCATGTCAGACTTGCCACAGTTTCTCGGCTCACGCCCCAGCTGATGTGGTTACACCTGGGATCCGAACTGCGCAACGAATGTGGTTAAAACAATGCCATTTGCACCACCCACGACTGGGAATGGTAACCATACCACCTATAAACATGGTGATGACTGGGGGATGGTTTATTGGTTTACCCACGGCCAAATTTAGTGAAAACATCTAAAGTGAAATATGAACATAAATGAACTATAGTGAAATATAAACATTAGATTCATTAAATAGTTAAACTTAAGTTCAGTAGTTAAGAAAGTGTCACTTCAAACTAGTGGAATCAAGCAACTGTTCAACCACATCCAATTTGCAACATGTCTCGAGAGACATGGAATCAATCTGTGCTCAACAGTAAATAACCATCAGGTCTCCCGTTGTAAAACATTTTTTACAAACCATTTATCTAATATTTCGTATAGTATATGCATGTACGTTTATGTAAATCATGGATTTCTGCATATATTTCTTCGTATGTTTAAAACATTATGGACATCCACATGACATCCACATTTGCTCCACCCAGCACTTCAGAACAGCCGATCGCGCCGCCATGATGCTGACACGAAACGTCGCGGAGGCATGGCCCTCCTCGAGCAACAGGCGGGTTTCGCCGATTGGCCTAACAGATTTGATGTGGATTTTGTCATCAGAAATCACGTGGGTTTAGGAATCAAACACGGGGGTAGAACCAACTCTTGGTCTTGCAGAGTTTTCATGAGAGTTGTCCATGAAAATGATCATGGGTATGTATATATATATATATAACACCAATAGGAATCTAATGGGAGTATTATAGTATTGAGGTATGCGACATTTTGGTTGAACTGCGGATGAGTATTTTACAACAATGTAATCGTTTGTTGTAACTAAGAAACGATTTGATTGGTGGTTTCAAGTACTGTAATCCCTTCCCCCTAGGCCCTAATATTAAACATCCCCAAACGAAGCCATGGTTTAGTAGGACATGTCCCCATTGAGACCTCAAAAGATTGGGGCTGTGGGTGTTGGGATGGGATTGGTTCTTTCCCTGGGATGATCCGACTTTGTTCAAACGCCAGGTGTGTAGGGTGGATGATAGTTGACCCACTGGTGATGTGGAAATGATAAGAAACCGTATTTGAGGCAGGTTTTGTTGGGGTGTTTGGGCCCCAACAGTTCAACCAAGCGAAATTTGCGTCTTCAAGCAGTACAAGCCATCCAACGTCATTGAGATGGTTCTTGAGGTTAAAAAAATGTTAGTTTCGCAATTGCGGCAGTTGACAAGGGGTCCCAATTTTGAGAAAATAGAGACATCGGATATATGTGACATATGAGCAGACAAGGAACCCGACAACTGTACCCATGAAGCGGGAGGTTCACTCAACATGATCAAGTAATTAACTTCTGAGGTATGGTTCCCTGCATCTTCCAAAAAGTCAAAACATGTTGCATTTGCAAATTCAAGCGTATCCAATCTTTGCAGGCAGAGGACTCGAGTTAGGAGTGGGGGGTTGGGGGGGCTGGGCCAGAGCTTTGGTTTGCTGCATGGTTTGGAATGGGAATCTTATAAGTTGGATGGTTATGAGAGGCATATCACCTATAAACCTCTCTTTTTCCGGGATTCCATTGGCGTATCATTGGGGCATAATTGGGACAATTGGGATAGATAGATAGATATATATATATACTTCATGGAGATAGATATCTGATATTTGGAACATCTTGGGGTAGCCAATTTCATCAAAAACACGCCAGGCATCGGCGTGTTTGTGAAATTGATGGAATGATTCCCCACACGGAAAAAATTAGGAAAAATTGAGGTTTCAAACCTATTGATGGTTGGTGGTTTGGAACATTTGGATTCTGACTTTCCATTCAGTTTGGAATGTCATCATCCCAACTGACTTTCACTCCATGATTTTTCAGAGGGGTGGCGAAAAACCACCAACCAGTATTATTGTTAATCATGATTAACCACATAATAACCATATATTAACAATTATTAACAGTATATGAACAGTATATTATCCAACCAACATAAATCGTTTCAAACCTATTGGATTGAAGGATGCCCAGACTTGAGAAGTGCCGGTTCTCCTGATTTCGAGGGGGCCTGAAAATGCCCTGATGCCAGCGCCGGGACTTTGCTATGTGGGGCAAATTGATAGCTTGGGAGGTGCTGTAAAAATGCTGGACACATGGTTGCCCAATGTGGTGATTTAACACTTTGCTATAGGCAAATCAGAATTACTAGATAGGTTTGACTAGGTAATAGATATATAGGTAAATCATTGCACTAACATAGCAAAATCTTACAGTAAATCAGCGGAGGGTACACAGCCTGCCACTGGACCATGTTTCATTTCTCGATCGACTTTGCAACAAAGTGGGAAAATTTACTTTTTTTTTGTAGCAGATACATGCAGATTACCATCCGGTCTTTTAGCATAACTTTGGAAAATGGATGACAATTGCCTACACATAGATGCTTTTACCTCTCAAAAACGGTGATTTTCCAAAGCTATTTTGAGTTATCAGAGTGTGCATATCAGTATTTGACAGTATTTTGGGGACCCCCCAGTCCTTCATCAACCAGGGTAAATCTTAACCCATTGTCGACCTCCGTCAAAATGCCATGACGGCCTCACTGCGACATCAATGGAATGGTGCTTACTAGGGGTATCTACCCCATTAATGACCTCACTTTTCAGCTCAGTGAATTATCACAACTCATCCAGAGTCATGGTCCTTCCGGTTGCAAGCGCGGGAGGAGATACTTGTTTCATATTAGATGTTGCACCGTCCTCCTCATTGAAACTCGACTGCCAGCCGTGGTGAGGAATTTTTGCTCTCATGCCCTGAATGATCATAGTATAGCCCAGGAATGTGGGATCCCAATTGAACAGTACTAAGCAAGGAAGTATTTTCAATTCGGGAGAAAGGATCACGTTTTCATGATGTAAACCATGACTTCTGGCTTCTCTTCAGAATGTGTTTTTTATTTCCCCAATCACGGCCGACACTGTCAGCGCATGGAATGAAACTGGTATAGACTCAAGAAGCGCCAATTCCATTCGGAACATATTCCAAGCGCATTTTGTGTGGCTTCATTTCTTTGGAGGGGCAGGGGAGTATGCTTAAAGAAACCCTACAATTAAGGGAACAAATTAAGTTGAACATAATTTCTTTCGACTCACGTTTGCCTTTTTTTCACTTGTGGTGCATTGGATTTGAGACACGCATGCTCACCGCAACGGTTCGTGAGATGTCCAAGCCTTTGGGGAGCAATTTGCATGAACCCCCTAGACCTGGATTAGCAGATTGATTACCTCAAATTAATTGAGGATTTTGGGGGGTATATCAGGTATATCAACATAACTTCAATGTATATATATATAAGCCAATCTATATTTGGTAGCGATCTATTTTCCAATGATCAAGGATCAAGCCCTGAACAAGTCGTATGCATTTGTATACGATGCCAAGGCCTTGTCGATTGGCAGCTTTGCAACGATGATGGCGGATGGCACATTGGTGAACACTCACCTGCGGGCCGCCAGGTTGGCATCCGGGGGTCCAGCGCCAAGATACGGGGCCACCGATATGGCTGTGGCTGAATGAACTAGTCGTTATATGGTTTATTAAACTAGATATAACGAACTAGTATTCATGGGGTTTATCAACCAATTATAACCCATTTATACGTGGGGGGCACCATCCTGCAAGGTAGAACAGAATTGAACATGATTAAGTTGATTTAGCAGTAGTTTGTGCATTGGGATGTGATTTGTCTCTATGTTTTTTGAGGTTTGCTATTTGAAAAAAAACAGCCCGTCCCATATGGTAATTGGTTACTGGCCATGGAGCCAAGCTCCACGGTGCTGATACTATCGGAGAAGATCAGTGATTGAACAATGGCCAATCTCACATACCATGTGTTTTTTGTTTGCGTTTGACCCAGTAATGTACTTCCTTGAGTCCATGTAAGTTCATGTTTGCATGTTCATCTCTGGAATTGTAGGAACGCAGGATGTGAATGCTTTGTTATGCGATGGGGTGACCCCATAGGAGACTCGACATGCTTTTGCTTATTGTTGAAATTGACAGTCGAGAAAGATACATATGTATATTCATACTATTTCAGCCATCGTCGTCATCAACAGCAGCAGCAGCCTCGCGGTGGGGTCCCTAACTCTGTGCACCTACATCCACTGTACCCAGGAAATACCACCAGTGTTGGTGGTTCAATCCCCATGTGTCCAGCTATATTTGTATATATATATGTGCGGTTCATAATGTCCATATTTATCATTGTTTTTGTTATATTACAAAGTTAAAATAAATAAATTTATAGCAATGGAGAGAGAGAGAGAGAGGGAGAGAGAGATGTATATATAGAATAACCCATCATCAACCATTATCAAACACTGTTTTCCCAAGAAACGTAATTTGCAAAGTTTGCGACCTCAGACTCCTTCACTGAGCCGTTCATTTTGTTTTTTTTCTCACAGTGGCCTTCCTTCACTGAAACATGAGATACACAAACTAAGCAAACCAAGAACTGCCAAGAACATACCCTTTCCCAGACGCTCCATGGATTTGGGTGATTGGGGTAAATGTAGATCAATATTCCATGGAAAATATGGGTTTTGGTGATGGCCAGGGAAAATGGTGCTGCTTGGGCAGCTTGGGCACCAGTGTCTGGATTACCTGGCGTTTTTGTTGGCAGAATGAATGGGACATGACTGGCGGAAGCTCACAATTTCTGGCCAAACTTCACTCATGATTGCTTGCAAGAAGTTTATGAAAATCCTATGTAAATCCTATGAAAATCCTTTTAAGAAGTTTTACTTAACCCATGTAAATCCTATGAACAACAGGCTTGGGCGAGAGCCGGGTAAACCCGGCTGAACTGAACAAAAAACACCGCTCCAGTGGCTCCAGGTGTGTGAACAACGACTTTCATCGTGACAACCCTTCCGACTGCAATGGCATCTCGGAAACACCTGTGGGAAACACCTCGGTTTTCCTATACTAATGTGACTAATGTGGGAATATGATGACGCAGTCTTTTTGATAGAAACCTTTAGTACAGGAATCTATTACTGTATTGTTGGGTTTGCATGATGCAATTGTCGAAGCAGAGGAACAATGTTTGTGATGACCCTTTCACATGGGGAGGACTGAGACAAAGGATTTTCACATCAAATAGCAAGATACTGAATCGCAAATTTGTGACCTTAGCTTTACACAGCTGGGCCACCTGGGTATGAATCGTATGAAGTTCTGCATTTCCATACCCAGATCATGATAGGAATCCATCATTGCTTTCCTGGGGTTAACCGGGCTGGATTTCCACAGAGCTGCAATGATGTGACTCCAGCCCTGTTTAGCGCCATGTTCTCTTTTTGTTTACCGGATCATTTTGGGGGATGATAGATATGGTAAATGTTGATAGATATTCGGAATATCTATCAACATTTACCATATCTATCATCCCCCAAAATGGTATTCCATCCATGGAATATACCATCTGGTTATTTAACAGTTCGCCATGGAAAATCACCATTTTCAAGAACGGTAAACCATCTATTTCGATTAGGGCCATGGCTTCCATGGCTGGTCGATCCATTTGACACTAGCGGGGGTGAAACCAGTTCGTCAAGTGGGTTTCAGCCTATGATAAGTGGGTTCAGCCTAGTAGATAGTTGTTTGTGGCATGCGGCTGATACGGCGCCCTTGGAAGGGTTGTCGATTTTGAGATGTGCCATTTACGATCCCGTGGAAGGGTTGCAAATTTCAAAAATGAGGTTTTCCGAAATGGGGGTA
>Ga0126342_10014440_pt1 | contig 13951 bp, 13 predicted proteins | sample Cyp1metagenome_FD_92528 | JGI IMG/M metagenome (GOLD analysis project Ga0126342, IMG submission 92528) | Coral microbial communities from Lord Howe Island, Old Settlement Bay, Australia - Cyphastrea 1 metagenome | ecosystem: Host-associated > Invertebrates > Cnidaria > Coral ...
GGCGTGCACTTTTTCGACATCGCAACTTCCAAAAGTGGTCCGACGCTGAGGTGTTTTGTGCATTTTGACTTGGAAATGTGCTTCGCGCCACAACGGCGTGCACATTTTTGACATCTCAACTTCCAAAAGTGGTCCGAGACCGCCAGTTTTTAACACTTTTGACTTCGAAATGTGTTTCGCACCACAACGGCGTGCAATTTTTCATCGCTCCTGTGGCCAGCTGGCTCCGCACCCGCCGCTTTAGCGAGCCTACTTTTCGACCGGAGCCCCAAATCATTGGAAAAACACAGAGTTTTGCGACTTTCCTACCTTTTCGCGCATCTGTATCTTCTGTCTTCTTACTCTTTCTCTTCTGATCTTCTCTCTTCTAATCTTCCTCTTCTCTCTGCCTCTGCCCTCCTCTGCTTTTCATCTCTCCATATTGTCGGAAGTTTGACTTCTAAACTTCCTTCGATGATTATATGTATGTTTTGTTGTTCCCTCATGGATTATATATTGATCAGTAATATGATGATAGTCATGTAGACAAGTAATTTTAGATATCATAGATCCTAATAGATGATTGTAGTTGCAAATGTCTGGCCAAAATCCTACTCGTACATGGTAAGGTTCTCACTTGGATAATCCCATGGCCCGAGTCGCTGAGAGAATGCCTCCATATATGATATGTCACATATAATCTGATCTTTCATCAATCATATCATAACTATAGAAAATGATAGATCACATATCTCATGCTTATATATATATATAAACACGTTATATATATATATATATCATAAATAATCTACCGAGAGTTCATATACTCCGAACAATTATAATAAACAAATCACATACCATATCCAATGAAATATACTCAGATAGATATACCCATCCCATTCTTGCCACTTGGAGGATCATCCCACGTAGTGGGGATAACCCTGGTTAGCAAGTCCTTCGTGGCCCCATTGCCAATGGAATGGATGAACTCCAGCTACTAACCAGTTGCAGGAACCCTGGGGTGATCCTCCAAGTAATATAAACCCACTAAATCACCACTAAGATCATTGAATCACTATTAAGAGCCAGTCACTTAAATCCAGAACCATCCCATTAGATCTATCAGAATTTCCACTAAAACCATCATCTATATTATATCATTAGAATAAAAACGATAAAAAACCATTATATAAATGCCCCGAAACTGGCAGGCACTTCCAGAGCTCGAAGACTTCCCAACGGTTCTGGCGCTGAAGCGCTGCTTGGCGCGGCGCCTGCGGCTGCCGCGCTTCCGGCTGCGGGTGCTGTCCGAGAAAGGGGACGTGTGGCGTGGTGGCAGCCGAAGGGCAATTTTAGCGGGGTTTTACAGTATGTGAATTTTGTCGGATTTCAATGAACTTTTGTGGGGTTTGATGGGGATTCAACGAGGATTTAGTCTGATTTGCTGGTGATTTAATGTGGATTTAACAAGGATTTAGTGAGGATCTAGTAGAGTTGACCACAAACAAGTGGTGTTTCATCATGAACCATCATGGGCTTAACCACTGAAAAATGGATTTTGCTGCCGCAGTTTGTTAGCTAAGTTGGTTGTATGATTGACATTGACATAAATGTTGGGTTTGTAGTGAGTCTGACTATGGCTATAGGTGGGATTATATCGATTTATGATCAAAGCTGCAACTGTGGAGCACCGCAGTTTTCAGTGGGGAAAATCGTGACGAACCATCAATGGATTCAAGGATTTGATGGTGTTTTTTTCGTGCCATTTTGACCAGTGGTTTTTGACCATCAAACACATGGGGATAGTTGATGGTTCGTTGATTCTGGGTGTTGGCCATCTGTCATTGTGATTATGTAACGGAAAGTTGGGGATACAATTGGGATAAAACATTGGGAAATAACAATTCTGAATGGGAAAGCTGTCGAAGCGTGTCGGGGGTGGATCATCGAATATGGAGCTTTACCCGGCAACATTTGTGGATGGTGGGTGTGGGTCTAGACAGCCAAGACTTTTTTTTCCACAAGTGGCATGAACATCCAGCTACCCTTCGGTAATTTGGTTAGGTAATTATGGAACATGGGCCATTTAGTTCAATGATTTACCTAGGACGAATTGTGATTTTCCATGTCGCAAACTGTTTGTTCTGTTTGGGCGAAGTTGTTTTGGTTCCGGCGCTTTGAACAATCCCCGTTTGCTTCGGAGAGATTTTGGAACCAGAGGAACCGGGGAAGGTGCTTAGATGATTGTAAGATGATTGTTGCCAAAAGATGAGGGTTGGTCTCAAACATCTAAGTTTCCTCGAAAAAAAAACATCTATGATCCTGGACAAAAAATAAAACTACTGGAAACATAATTTAAGGTTCCCCTGATCCTGTGGTCTCCCCTGGTCCCTTGGTCCACTGGTCCCTGGATCCTCTTGATCCTCTGGTTCTTTACCTTCATTGGTGATCCTCTTGAAACAACCTAAATTGGTGATATATTAAAACCAGTGATGGGTAAGCCATGGCAGGCGAACGGATTGAAAAATCCATAGGATTTGGAGCCTTTTTTGATGGAGAAATAACGAGAACTATTCAGATGTACTGCAAAACTGAAGAATATCCAAGGTTAGCTACGCATGTACAACTGAACCAACTGTAGTGGTCAAGCAATCCCCTGTTTTGTGCTCATATTTCTCACGCTTACACGCCTCCAAGTGTGCTTGTGCGCATGTTCTTTGCAGCTCCTTTTTTTTGGGATTAGTTGTAGAAAAGCAAGGCATGCACTAATATGTTTATTGTATTCGTATTCAGATGACTATGGATCAATGCCTGGGAATACATTTTTTTGGTGGACCACCATCCATTTACCAGCTGTATATATATATATAGCGGTTTTTTTTTCAGGGCCCCCCAAGGTTTTGACACATCCCCAGATGGCATTACCACAAATCCCTTAATGTAATCCCCAAAAAAGATGCCGAACAGTCGAAAAGTCTTTCTAGGATGTTAGTTCATTGATGTGTCCTTGATATTTTCCAGTTTTTCCAAGGTATTTTCCAAGGTATTTTCGGCATGACTGAGGGGTTGCTAAGCTGCTATATGTTGTTAGACTCCAGGATGTCAACGACTCACCGAGGTTGGTGAATGCAGAGCCCGTGGAATGGCCGTGCAGGCTGGGTCTTGTGTCCTGGCGGCTGAGTCTACCCCTGGATGGGAATGGGATTGGGGTATTCCAAAAGTTGGCCCTGTTTCTGATTTGTAAAATATTGTAATTTGCCCAGATATACGTATGTATCAATGTATCAATATGTGTGTATATACATATATACCATATATATATATCATATATATATATGTATATGTGGCACCTATTGTTGAATGTATATTATATACTAATATATACATATTTATAATACACGTATGTGTCATCAAGATTTACCTCCGTACTATATCAACTTGCCATCCATGTGTAGCTTTGAAACCAACTTTTTGTTTTTGAAACCATGGCGCCTGAAAAGGATGAAGTGCACATACTATTGCTGAATACTTGTCCATTCCCAGCTTAGACAAAGGTTTGTTTGAGTTGAATAATGTTGAATATATATTTTTTCCCCTATGGACAATTCATCATTTGGTAAGATGTTTCACTTTTTTGGGTGGCCACGGAACCCAAGTAGATCAAGTTGTTGTTTTTTTTGGTACGGACACAAAAACCACCAAACCATAGAGATCTTACCGAAGGCATTTTTGGGCGGTTCCAGCTCCCATCTTTCGATGGTGATTTTTTAATATGGTGCTGGCCAATCCACCGAAACATGGATCACATCAATTTATTTATGTTCTCATATAATGGATTAAAACATCTTATATAATTCCCAATCATGTGAAGATTAAGATGTTTTAAGATGTTTTAAACTTGGAGTAGTGCCAGTTTTTTATTTTTTTCTCGGCCTTTCGCAATCTCGAGGTGCAACTGGCCTATGTGGATGTCGACCATCTTTCGATGGAGCCACTGGGATTCAGGTTGTGGGCACTTGCCCAAGAGAGGGATTTCTGGGTTGCCTAAAACATCTAAAACGGGCTTGTCCAAAAAGGGTATGTATGATGATATATGATATAACCACCAATTGACATTTGGTTGGATATATGCTTAGTTTTATATAGCTTACATATAATTTAACTAGCTAATCGGGTTTTTGATGAGGACAATGGGTGTATAACCAATGATGATTTGGTTGCTGGTTCAATAAATTTAAATGCACCATAATCTCTGTTGAACTCATTAACCTCACGGCACATTATTCATTTATAGTTGAAGCCATGAGGGTGCTGTGACATGCCATCAGTCTGTCCGCCATCCATGCTATAATTTAATCACATACTATACATAATATATATATATATATATATGTATGTATATAGTTATATGTATCCTTGTTTGGAATTTGGAGTACCCATTTCGAATTGATATACTGATATATTTGGTACACTAAAACATGTTTAGTGATATCTTTGCATTGTTTATGTAAGTGCTCAGATGACACAACTGCCAGTGATGCCCGCGTTGCCCAGTACCATATGGAAGTTACTAACTGGTACTTGTATGAAAGTTGCTACTTGGCTAAGAACCGGCTTGAGACTCATGCCAGTTGCAAGGATGGAAATCCTCCAATTTTGATCTTTTCTGGTGTTTCAAATACAGTACTCCACATCGAATATGAAGCCCTGAGATTTTCTATGCCGGGGTCTCCCCTTGATCATGGTACATAGAATGATGGGAACTCAGAAGCCATGCAATACTTCTACATTTCTTTTCATACACAGAAAATAGATGAACATAGCATGTCAAGAAATGTAGTTGCACATTTTCTGCCCAGATATGATGTTTGGAGGTATATATCAGTTCAAGATTCGAGTTCTGTCAATAGTTCCTGACACCTGAGGATGATCGCCCTGGCATGTCAAAACGATGAAGCGGAGGAACCTTACCCGCAAGTCCGCAAGGAAAAAAAACGGACGTTGTCGAATCTTGTGGTGGGTGTGTCCAATGTATCATGATTTACAATGATTTACAGATATTGACAGTATCTCCCGCAGTTTCTTGAACACCCTTTTCATCGATGGTGCTGGTATAGCCTGTGGAACTGCTCCAACAGCTATTCACGACCCTGCAGGTAGATACACCAGGACCATGCTGGGAGAAAGACACCAACTATACCTCTAAATTGTGGGAAAGACACCAACCAAACATCAAAACATTGGGAATGACACCAACCAAACATCAACATTTCACTGGGAAATAGCCGCGTAAACTTGGAATAATTGAAAAGAAACACCACCAAAAATTCGCAGCATAAACATATTTCTCGTTGATCGCATCTTATAAGGACCTCGCAGAAGCCTTGGAGAAACCCATCGATCCAGGCAAGTTCCGCGGCGAAGCTGGTGATGTTTTTTTTTTACTTGAAAGTGTGTGTCTTTTGGCCCTGAGAAATCCGTTCCGACATTTCAAACAGTCAAATCAGAAGAACGATTTTCTCAGATTCCTTTACTTCAAAAATGTAGTTCTTTCCCTATAGGGAAGGCCGATCTACGTCCGAGGTTGTTGGAATATGATCCCACTCTGCTTTGCCTGGCGGCAGAGCAGACTCTTGGTCTGGCTGGTGTTTGTAGCTGTTGAATTTTGGAGAGGGTGAGGCAGGAATGTATATTCCAAAATACCTTCGAATTTTGGAATTCCTTAAATTTTTGGATGAACAAAACTTTTGAAGGAACAATGAGAAGTAACATTCTGTTGAAGAATGGCCAGACTGAAAGAAAAGAAACATAAATACGAAATATAGGATATATAGGGTTGTCCAAAAAGACGCATGGATAATATATGCATCATACTTCACAAATCGCATGGTTTGTCATTCTCTTGTCCCATTCTTCGAAGGCCACGACTTGGGCCCCTTGTGCCGCAAAGGGGCTTCCCTGGAAAGGGGCTTCATACTTTCCATTTCATCCTGTTTCATTGTATATAATATGCCTATTTTATTTGATAGTTGATTGATATGTAGGGTTTGTTCTGGTTTTGAAGATCCAAGTTAGTGAAGTATAAATTACTGCTAGTAACTTCAAACAAATAAGAATAGAGTTTTCATGTTCGTTTCACGTCACGTTTTGCCCTTATGGTACTTTAGTTCATTCCCTAAGATAAGCCCCACATGACATGCTCAGCAGATCGAGCCCCCAAGGAATTTCATGGACTCGCTGGAATTGCTTCTCGAGGTCAGGGAACACCTGGGTGAAGGGAGCACCAGCGATCGGAAGCCAAGACAAAATTTATTGGATTCAAGCCAACAACAATCAACGCCGTTTCCAACAGAATAGACATTTGGATTCTACAAAATTCTACTGGTTTGGCCAATCAGCAGTGGGAGTTTGGCAGATAAGGTAGAAATACCATCATTAAATCAGCAAATAGTGTGACCAATATGAATTTAGATCAGCAAAAAGTATGACCAACATAAATGTTGGTTTAAGTGATTGTTCCAACCAACATGGATATGTTAATCCGCAATAATTGGGTTCAAGGGGCACAATGTGTGGATTTTGAGCACTACAACATAAAGAAAGTATAACATGATCATATGATGATAGTCAAAACCTAGCCTATTATTTCCATGTCTGCGGGAATATATATATATATATGTATTTACATACAGACAGACATACATACAGACATACATCCGTTAACCAGCTATTTTAGGGTACCTAGGGTGCCATATGAATCAATGTTTTCTTATTGTTCTTTAGCCACAGCTTAGAACGGACACATCCAGGCCTTTGCCGATCCAAATCGTGGAGATTTAGATGGTAGCCCCTTACTTTGCGCTGCTCAGGCGCGGTTGGTTTTTCGAAACAGGGGTAAGAGCCAAAAAGGTCAAAAAGACCCAGGTAAATGATGCTAAGCCTTGGGATTCAGAGTGTGTTCTATGTTGGGACACGTTAATGTGTTTTTACGAAACCCATTTTGCAGTTGCGATCATGATCATTGAACTCGTAAGTGGGCGTTACAGAAAAGGAAATGGATTCTATGAGCGAAAGGTGTTCTTGAGCAAACTGATTGAGCCACAACAAGGGCAACAAGGGGACAGTCAAAGATGAATGTCCCGCACTTGAACATGTCACAAAGTCATCACGTTCGGAGCTCTTTTGGAAGATGGGGGTGGCAAAATGTGCACGAGGCTGTAGCAAGAGCTCGATTTCATATAAAATTCGTAAAACAAGTTTCAGCATCGGAGCACTTTTGGAAGATGAGGTCGGCAAAATGTGCACAAGACTGTAGCGAGAGCTCGGTTTCACATAAAAATCTCAAAAAGCTGAGGGTCTCAGAGCACTGTTGGAAGATGAGGTCGGCAGATTTCATTCATTGATTCATTCACTCATTTCATCTCAATTCATTTATTCATTCACTAATTTCTTTTCATTTAATTTTAATTTTCATGTTTTTCATTTCATTCTTTTCATTGCATTCATGCATGCATTCATTCATTCATTTCATTTCGTTTCATTTCATCTCAATTCATTGCTTCACTCACTCACTCGCTCGCTCACACACTCACTCACTCACGCACGCACGCGCGCGCGCACGCACGCACGCACGCACTCACTCACTCATTCATTCATTCCTTCCTTCATTCATTCATTCATCCATCCATCCATCCATCCATTCATTCACTCAAAATTTCAATTCAATTCAGCTCATTTCAACTCAATTCAATTCAATTCAAATCAGTTCATTTCAATTTTTCATTTGTTTTCTTCAATTCATTCATTTCAATTCATGTCTTTCCAGCTCACCAACAATTCCTATAAGCAAACTGGTTCCTATAGCCATGTCCTAATTTTGAAACTTGCGCCCAGGCGCGTGCTGGGCACTACCTGGTATATAATGCAATGGTTTTTACATAATATATATATATATATGTTTTTTCATTATCGCATTTTTAACGGCGGCAAATTCATAGATGAGATGTCCGTGTTTTCAGTGGTTGCCGTTGCTACGTCCATATGCGCAGGAGGGCCACGAAGAGATTTTGCAGCTCTTGTTGGATGCTGGGGCGGAAAAGGATCAGAGCAACGGTGATGATGAGAGGCTTGGATGAAGCAGAATCAAACGCGGGCTGTGGCCGGTGTGTTGCCTGAAACCTAGTACGAACCAGCACTCCCAAGTACCACTGTGCTGTATCAAAACAACACCTTCCATAAAGTGACACAACAACAATTGGACCCCCCAGTTATAATTTGTTTTGTTAACAAAGTTATATAACCGTATATATAGTTATATTAAAGGTATCATGAACCATTGTTTTTGGAATAATTATACACCATTTTTGCTATCGTTTGGGGGCCCCACTATGTACTAATCATCAGTCCTATCCTCCTTGCGAGCATCGCAATGAAAACCGGGCTCCTAACTCATCAAGGTTCAAACAAAAAACAACATTGTTTTCTGTTGACCACAAATTTCCAGAACTATGATATTTCATATCACTCCAAAAATTCACTCACTAGTAGATAGTAGACTCTCATATAGTACATTAATTAATTCTCCATCAAACACTCATTTTTTTTTGCACCCGAAAAAAAACACCATGAACTCTCCAGATGCAAGGACCACTGCACTACAGATCGCCAGTCAAAACGGTCACCTGGAGATCTGTCGGCTGCTGTTAACTGCGCGCGCGGACCCGCACAAGGCCATGGTGGATGGTTCCACGGCGCTGTTTCTGGCGGCGCTCAATGGGTAGCTGTGAAGAACGGTGGAATGGGGAGATTAGATGGGGTAACCAAGGTTTATGTGGGTCTATATATGGTTCATGAGCTACAGCCAAATATTGGGGTAATGGAGAGTAGTATCCGAGACATTTTTATTTTTTTGAAATTGAGCTGGGGCTTGGAAAACGATAATACACTCTTCAAAAAACGATAACATTTGTTTATATACCAAAACCTGAAAAACGAATAATACACTCTTAAAAAAATGATGACTTGGAGCTACCATGGCCCATATGATCTAAAACATGAGTTTGTAGGGGTTCCGCGTGGGTTTTTCACAAGTTTTGGTGTGAACCAAATTTTGGTTATTTTTGTGGCTAGTAATCCATGTACTCTTTCACATTTAATTTACCTACATTTACATGATTTTACATGATTGTACTGGAAACATCCCATGCATTTCCCATAGTTTATGTCACGCCATACATAAGGATAGCCACAAGGGTGGAAAACTTGTCATTTAAATTTTACCAAAATTTATTTTCATATATTTACCCAGTTTATCCCCCTTGGACCTGGGGTGTTCGAAGCAACCCTGTATATTCATCACTTTCCATTTGCAGGGTGATCCTCACAGGCATCAAGACGTTCTGCGTTTCTTGCTGGAGCAGAAGTGTGATGTCGATGCTCAAGTCACTGACCCACGGCGAGAAATTCATCAGGCCACTGTATAACATTAGACGCAATCTGGGGCAAGATAATTGGCTAAGTTCGTTTACAACTGGGTCAACTGGGGCTTATGATAGTCATAACTATAGTTGGATGGGATCATATGCCAACTTGTTGTTGAATCGCCACTGGGCAGTAAAAATGTAAAGGAAAGGCGCGGAAGCAGAAAAACATGTATCGTCCAAACCACTCATTGACGAGCCCTGGCATGACTTAGTTTGGCTGGTTGATGGTGAATATATACCAATATTTGTTGATTACATCCCACATGTTGAGAGAAACCCATGGTTGTAACAATATCCCTTCTATATCCTCTTTAAATCCCCATTCTAACCCCATGGTTTGTGCTTTTTTGCCCCGCCGAGGACGCAGGAACAAGCCCTTTGCACGCAGCTGCGCATGAAGGGCATCCGCAGGTGGTGAAGCTCTTGTTGCACTCGGGCGCTGGAATCAACCTTCGTAGCACCAGGGGTCTCAGCCCGCTGCATTTGGCCGCCTCGGAAGGCAGGGTGAGGCTTACAGTATGGGCTTGAAGATTGATGGGTCCCAAACAGAACTGATGAGGACAGCGTGTTTTCTCCGCACACTAAGCTCAGGGTGATGAAACCCACAGATCTTGAATCATGTTCAAACCCAACGTGAGCGTTGGGCGTGGAACCAGCTGGTACTCGGAAGGGATGAAAACACACTGAGCGAAATCAAGATTCATGATGCATTTGCTGCATCGTCCACTTCTCACTGGGATCCTGGATAAAGTTGAAGTGAACGTTTCTGTGGCTGTGTTTGTGACCAATGGGAACACAGAATACCCCATGAACCAGTTTGACGTTTGAGATTTGATATCGTATATCATATATATATATATTATATCTGTCCAAACACAAACATAGACACATGTATGACATATATATATATATATACACATACATCTAGGTTATATTTATATACATCTATATAGTTTTCTTAATATATTTATATATATATATATTTATTTAATTATTTATATTTATATATATATATATATATATTAAGACGCTTATACAAGATGATAAATTAAACTATGCACACTTTGAATTACGTGGTATTGAGGATTGAGCCTTGTTTCGCCTCGCACGAGGCCATAAAGAGGTGGTTGGCTTATTGTTGCAGTCCAGGGCAGAGCATGACCAACTGAGCCCCGGACGTCGAAGATGTTCTTCGAAGCATTTCTGTCCAGGGAAAAATCCAACAGCAACAGGGAATCGACCTGTTTTTTTATATATAATACATGTAAACAAACTCGAGAAATCTGGGTTGGGGAGGCTGATGAGTTTGCTCTTAGATGTGTATTTATATATATTTATATAATATAATGATTTGTATAAATATATATATATATTTATATTTATATTCATGCATATATTTATACATGGTGAAGTGTTAATGCTCCGATGCAACTTTGTGCTGCAAGGTGTAGCCACGCAACTATTATGATACTGTATGAGCGTCCGACAGGATCCAAATACTATTTGAGGAAGGGTTTGGGGTGCAATTTTAGGGTGAAACATGGGTTTGTCCAAAAACAAGGCAACCAACATCCAATGAACTGTCATTCTTTTCCCGAATAAAACTGCTACAACTTGGAGGTAATTCCCGCATTTCCGAACAACCCGGTTTCACTATTCATGGGTTAAGAAGAGTTAAATCGCTAGTTGTGGGCTATATAAATCTCATGCTGTCGTTGCATAGATTGCTGATGGTAAAAAATAACCATGTGTTCTTTGGCTCGCTAAGTCTCAATTTTGGGTGGTTAAACCGTATCTTTCAAACACATCATCAAATTCTTATCTTGGATTTTGTTAACTCTATCATGTTCTATCTATTTTCACTATCTTGTTGTTTCAAATCAAATTTTCAAACTGTGGGTCTCATATTTGTTCAATCCCCCGGCTCGCCAAGGAGTGGACTCGGCACAACACCCTTGCTCACGGCAGTTCAAGCTTGTCATTTGGAGGCGGGGACCAGTGGTGACCAGTGGTTTGATGGTCATAAAAATGGAGAATATAAGCTGGAATATTATATATATATATATATTATATTATATATATTATACTTTATTACATGATACATGTTTAGGTTGTTTTTTCTGATATATTTATTTATATATATATATACATATGTGTGTGTTATATATAATACATATATATATGTCGTATATATATATGTATATATATGTATTGATTTATGTTGTGAATAGATATACTTTGGTTCTGCCACCAAGTGAGCCGCGAGCCGCACGCGCCCGCTTCAGGTGGTGCAGATGCTTTTGGAAGTGAAGGCTCGGAAAGATTTGGGTCGACCGATGGATACCTTGGCTCAGTGATGTTGTTTTTGCATCCACCAAAAATGGTACAAAGTGGAGCCGCCAAAAGATGACTATATAAGTACTGCTAAGTTGCTAACTTGGTTTATGTTGGTTTTTGAATCCAAACGATAGCTAAGTTTGTTCAAAAACACAAAACAATTGCCACTGTTGAAATTCCAATAACTATTTGGTACTTACTTATAACCTTTAAGTATAGTCAATGTTTCTTAACCAACTTACAACTGGGGGCGGCCCAATGATATAATCTACTGATCTACTGGCAATATGACTTTTGTTTGGATCATTTACATTTTATTTTTTTGTTTTCACTCTCAAGCAATTCTAAGCTCTTGTGTCGATGACATAGCCACTGCTGATGCTTAAATCCACACAGTCGATGGTGAAAGTTTTTCTGTTCGGAAACAGATTCCATTTGTATGTGTTCATTCCTTCTTTCAACCTGCTCTGAGGATCACCTCAAATTGGGTCTGTGGTTCAAAGCCTTTTTTTCAGCATGATGAAAGCAGTTCTACCCCAGTTCTGTATGGGATATCCGCAGTTATGGCTGCAGAAGATCCATTTACTAGATGGGGTGCACATCCAGATGGGCTTACCAAATCTTGAATTTCAGCCTTTTCATGGCACAGATTCAAACTCGCAAGCCAAGACATCAGCGGTTGTGCTTCAAAGTTATTGACTCACCAATTTAGATCGTTGAATCTGGCAATGTGGGGCCAGCAGTTGGTTGGTTTCGGGTGGCTTATAAAGACAGAAACTTAAGAATGTTGATTTAGGAATCGTGGTTGATCTATGATACACTTCTGTTGGTGTGCAATCACCAAGACTGTTGGATTTTTGGTGGATATATCTTCAAACACCAATCAAACCCAAATTTGGCCACGAATCCCATTCTTGATCCACGCGTGGCGGAGAGGTTTAGCCCACCGTAGAAAAGCTCGGGGTCACTGGGGAAACCTTGGATGACTAGTTTAAGCTTAGTTTTTGTACACTTCATATTTTGCTATAAATGTGTATAAATAAAATACTATTTAATTACTGACCGACCAGCTCAAGCAGATCAGGTTCACCATTTGAAGTATGTAAACATAAATTGCTCAGATCCGATGAGAATCTAAGGATGGCGCAACTCCCCTGCACTTTGCTCTTTCCAATTCTCAGCTGCCAATGGTGCACCTGCTCCTCCGAGCGCGTGTGGATGTCAATGCGGTGATGAAGGATGATGGCGCAGTGCCGGTCCTTGCATGCCGGTCTTGGTCCTGGCATGGCTGGGTGCAGGTATCATTTCCATAGAAATATCCTGGCTACGCAACTAACGTAGCTACAAATTGAGGACATAATTGATGTTGTAAGCTGGCATACAATTTCACTGTAGTTTATCCACTAGAAACTTAATTGTTATTTTTTATTATAGATTTTAACACACAGAACCTATCTTTGAGGCCACATTTTAGATGAAAAACCAGGGCTAGATTAATGATCCAACTGAAGTTTGGAATCCTATGGGGGCTATGAAGAAAAAATGAAGATGTTGTGTGACCATTTATCATTGAGAAAACTGCAAGGGTCATTTTCTGATTCTTGTGTATTACGTGTTGTTATCCGCTAAAAAAAATCATCGGGCGTTGCTCCAATGATCTGCCAGATCTTTATATGTGCGTTAGTTTTCCCATGTTGGTTGTGCGGTTTTTTTTTTTATTTTTTATTTTTGGTATCTGTTGATTGTCACTTTTGAATATAATGATTGCAGCATATGGGCGCATGGCTTTTTAGAACGAACAGTGGCATTGCTGCATCATGTTCAGACACAGCTAACGCATATGGTTAGTCACACATCCCATGATATCCCAAGGGATCTCCATTACATCCCCATGTCGTATATGTATGTATATATATATACATATGTATATGTATATATATATATACATATGTATATATACATATATGTATATATATATATATGTATATATATATATATATGTAAATATACATATATGTTTATAAATGTATATATATATATGTAAATATACATATATGTTTATAAATGTATATGTATATATATATATATATATATATATATGTATATGTATATATATATAGGTATATGTATATATATATATATATCCAGAATTA
>Ga0126342_10014441_pt1 | contig 13951 bp, 11 predicted proteins | sample Cyp1metagenome_FD_92528 | JGI IMG/M metagenome (GOLD analysis project Ga0126342, IMG submission 92528) | Coral microbial communities from Lord Howe Island, Old Settlement Bay, Australia - Cyphastrea 1 metagenome | ecosystem: Host-associated > Invertebrates > Cnidaria > Coral ...
GATCCCGTCATTGAACCACATTTTATCAAATTGGGTCAAAACAATGGGAATTAACAATGCATTTTGGAACCGAACTAGTTTGATTGTGTTATTATGAGAAAGGTTTCCTAACTGTGGACTAAGTCACTGGGTGTTTTGTACACTTGGTTTAGATTCGACATGAAGAGCGACATATGATAATTGGAGAAATTACAAATGACTATGTGATCCTCTTAACAGCAGGTAAGTTATATATATATGTAATTATATATAATATAAATATAATTATATATATATAGATACTTATAAGGATTATCGCATGTTATAATACATGTTATAACCATGTTTAATTATAATGTAGATTATTTTCTTCTAACCGCATCGCCCAGCAGGAACTCCTCGCCTCCGCCTTGGAATGCGCACCTCGTGGTTCCCGCGATCAATGGGTCTTGACCGTCTCGGTGGGAACGCAGCAGCTGGGATGTGATCTGCTGGAGTCATCTTGATCCCATCCCCCACCCAAAAGGGACAAAACATGGTGGGTCAACAAGGTTCAACCATGAAAAAGTACTTGTAGTGATTAAACAGCATGAAAAATGGAGGTTTGACATGGCTTGGTCATCCTGAACTTGGATGCAACTGGGATATATCGCATTATATATGCTTTTTACATCTTTATATATATATATGACTTTATAAAGACCATGGTATATATTTATGAATAAATGGGCATAAATGAGCCCAATGAGGGACCGACAGAACTGTTGATCTAGTACATTCCACCAGGTTCTCCAGGCCACAACCATACCACACTGTTGTTTCTTTCCATTCGGAAACCTTTGGTGAAACAGCCAAATCTTCCCAAATATGTATATGTTTGTTTGTATCACACATGTGTGTTTCCAAATGTAAAACACTTTTTTTGGATCATGATAGAGCTTTAAAAACAAAAACTTTGATCAGTTGGTATGCTGATCTGATTGGAGTTGTGCATCCTCGTTTTTTTTTGATTATGACCCCAATATTTGGTGTATAGAATGACTTGACATTCGGAAAGTCCTGGCTTTGCTTCGGGTGTGCCAAGCTGAGGCTAAGCACTATAAATATCAAGTTTCCACACGCAATCAGATGAATGATTCTACTGCGCTTTCGACGTAGAACTCCACTTCAGAACGGTTTGCCTTAAAATAGAATATATACATATATGGTGTATATATATATATATATATATTCATTATTTGATATATGTATATCTCTTTCTTTATATGTATATATATATGTTTACAGATATAGATAAATTTGTATATATATATATATGTATGTATGTATGTAAGTATGTATATGCAGCCTTTTGTTTGTTTCTAACCATACCGTATCCATACTATGTCCATTCGGACTTCATGGGGCTGAAATCCATTGGTCAAAGGTCCATCTCGCCCCTGCTGTGGGCCATTGATAGTGGGACGTGGGCTGCTGCCGAGTCGATGATTGAAGATCTCTTGACGCTTGGGACGTGGGGCTGGCTAAATACAATAGTGGCATATAGCGGCTATGGATCTAATATCCTATACCTGTTGAGGTGATTTTTGATGATGGAATTATCATACCTGTCATTATATCGAGTTTGAAGATCTTTGGCTGGTTCAAATATGATTACTGCCTTCCCTCACGTGAAATACATCCCTGCACTGGGACCCCAAAATGAATCGCGAGAATACTGAACCAGCTTGACTAGGGGGTATACATTTAATATTAGGGGTATCGGTATGGGCTGTTGCTTTTTTCTTCTTTATCCCACCCAGGGTGATGGTGATGATCCCGGAAACCCCATAACATACTATCAATGACTATCAATATAGTGTTTGGGGCAGATGCAAACTGAAGTCTTGACGGAATTATGTGTTCTTTTATTTCGTTGCGTGTTCTTTGTGCTTGGAAACCTTAACAAAGCATCAAAGATTAAAAACTAGTGTTCCTGATAGAATGACACGAAGGACTTACTGCGCGTTGACAAACCAGTCTTCCATTAATGATTTAAAGGCGGTCGCATGTCAGGACCATCCGTGCAGATAGACTGAAGTACTACTATGGTTTGGATAGTGTCTTGGCTTTGCTGTGACATGAGAAAGATCATTGGTTTTCCCTATCCCAAGATTGCTCTATCTCAGGTTGGTGAATTATGACAGTTTACAGTAATTTCCAGGAATCAATTGAGGATGGACACAATAGACCTGCCCTGCCGAAATGAAGACTTCAGGAAGTCCTGTCATTCATGTCAGTTTCATAAAGCTATTGCTTCTGCAAAATGTTTCAGCCAGTGTCGGCTCTGTTGTCACAAGAGCGGTATCGCTGGCCAGTTTGATGCGTATTTTTTTCCTGCGATACATAGTCGCAAGCATGATTCGTTTTAGTCTCTCTCCCTACACGGTATAAGTATATACTGTAGAGAGATAATTATACATTTACATATGTAATTGTATATTATATATAATATATATATATATATGTGTGTGCGTACATGTTCAAATCTATTCAATAGTGATTATCTACATTGAATTTAAACACAGGTAGATAGATGGATCGATCAATAAAAAGACCGCTATAGATAGATAGATAGATAGAGAGATAGATAGAGACAGATAGAGAGCTAAACAGATAGACATAGAGAGAGAGAGAGAAAGAGACGGACGGACGGACGGACAGACAGACAGACAGACACTCTGACGACCGCGCCTTTGAGAGAGAGATAGAGAGAAATGTATCTTTAGATGGATGGATGGATGGATAGATAGATACTGTAAATAATCCAGGTAGATAGACCTTATAGACTATCGACAATAGAGCACTAGATTTTCCATTGTCAGGCAATTGTCCAGGTAGTAGACACTTAACACAACGGTATGTGGTTAATTTGAACTTTTCAGCAATAGACATTTCTTGGCATTCAAGTTCTAGCTCATTCTACCGTCAGCTTGCAAGCTGCAGAAGTTGCGATTCATGATTGCATCTATAGGCTACATGGGGGCCCCAAAACAAAGATGTAAAACAATATTTTCAGGATGCGATAGATGTCTCATGATGTCTCCCTCATAGTTTTAGGTGTTTGTTTGTTCCAGTTCTGACATGTATCGAGATGGCTAGAAGTTGTTACCTTTTGCGCAAGCTGCAGTACCCCGGCCTTCGATAAGAAATGGGAGGAAACTCTGGTACCAAAAAAAAATTGGAACTGGGGGAATAAATATGTTACCATTTCAAAAGGCACAGGGATTCCTTTAGCACCAGGTCTTTTCCCTGAATCCATGCTAGGCAAAAGACATAGGATACTTAAGTTTAAAGATGTAAACAAAGCATTTGTAACTTGCAGCACTAGCTTTCGAACATAAAATTAACTGACTAAAATGAAATATAAGACCGTTCTATCTCTATCAGCCAAATATTTTGCTACCAATCTAAGACAGCATAATTAAGATAATATAGCGCAATATTAACCAATCTAAGATAACATAATTAAATATATATATACATATTTAAGATAATATAACGCAATAATACGCAATATGTATATATATATGTGTGTGTCTGCGCATTCCATTATATACCCACTGTTGTTGTTTAATTAATTCTTATTATATCTCAAGTTTATTATATTTCTTTCTATCAGAAATTCGTATATACCCATTTTATTTGGTTGCATGTGGCTATGTGTATCACATGAAATGTGCCATGACATGCACCATATTCATTGTTTTCTTGGTTCAACCCGTCATACAATGTTAGTCATTTTCCATTATGTATAAAATACATAATATATATATATATATATATATTCATTTTTTTAGATGCATATTAAATTATATATATATATATGTATATCACATCACATTTCAAAGAGAGTTTCCTTTTTGTAAACCCATTATTAATTGTCAATTATGACAAACGCATGTTTGACGTTTCTATCAGAATTAAATATCCAATTATCCAATATTTTCTATGTATATCCCATTGCATAGCTACCGTACGGTTGGTTACCGTCAACTTGCGCTATGGAAGATGGCCTGCTGATGATTTACCACTGTGCGAACCCCGTATCCCCAGTTGAGGCCTTTCCATCAGCGACTGAGGCCTCTTCCTCAGACACCCAGACATCGTGGAGATTTTGGCTTTCCGAGCCACCACTCTGCTGCCAACTTTGCTCAATGGCAACTGGATCTGGCGAATGCGGCACTGGGAAGATGGATTTAAGGTAAAAGCGCGCCTATTGTAATGATGTATAGAAACATGTTACATGCAATCTGGCGTGGATTTTTGTAGGATTCACTTCGCTGCTGTTTTTGGCTTTGTGCTTTGGGAATCCCTTTCTCTCTAGATAGATATAGATTTATTTATTTATATATATATATTAAACATACATATCAGTCAGTTCAGAAATGGGAGATGCCGCATCCCACAATTGCCAGTTTAATGGGGATAATGATGATAAACCGTTGGATTGCAGGGCACCCGATTGCTCAACAAGTAGCTGTGGTTTTGGGGGATGATGGTTCAACTTCGGCCTGAAACAACAAGACACGTTTGTGTCTCTTTGTTTCACAAAAAAACTGATTCGGGCCTGGCGGCCTGAAGCACTTTGATGATGTTTGATGTTGTTATTAAAGAATTTCCTGGGATATCTCATGAACCCAAAGGCACCCATGCCGCATCCTAGTCCCTCGAGGCATGGTGTGGCGCTCTCATTTGGTGCATGGCGGTCTTAGACGTGCCAATTATTATATCAAACACCTCCTGGTGCACTTGGCTGCAGCAACTTCCATGCCGTCATCAATTAAACATAGCTAGGAAAATCAATGAACCAAATGTACTAAATGGTGGATTTTGAATTGCCATGTTTGATTCCAGGAGGGTATTGATGTTTATTGGTTCTATTTGATCTGTGGCTTCGTCCAAGATCATCATTCGGATTATGTAAATGTGAGGCGTACAGTACCGACATCCAATGACAATCACGTGACCATAGAAATCTCATGAAATCTCGAGAAATGATGCAGGCGAGAGATTTTGTGCTGCTACGGGCTCATACGGACAACCGATTGACCGGATGTCTTGGAGCCATTCCATGGATCCAATGATGTTGTGTGACAAGAACTGTGTGAAAAGCGACCATAAGACCAGAGTCTCTTCGAGCAAACTCGTTGGAACCCCATCAAATTCCAGAAAGTTGGATCAACAAAAATATGTCTGCAAGACACGTCAATATACGCAACAGCCGCTGAGAAATTCCCAATGAGGGTTGGCACCCAGTACAGTAGGACCACTAGGACCTAGGATTGGGTCCCCAGACTACAACTGGTTCAAAAAGAGTACTGTAGATCAAATAGGTCAAATGCCATTGTTGGAGGTGAACCACTATATATATACATAGAGAGAGAGAGATGACATGGGAGTAGTCGGACATACCCAAAAAACGCAAACTCCCATGTCATTTGCAAAGTGAAAAAACAAAAAATGCATAACTCCCGTGTCATTTGTAAAATGCCTGGAAAACATATTACATAACATAGGACCTCTCCAATGACATAGGACCTTTGCAATTGTTTGCAAACCCCACGTTCGCCCACACCCAAATACAACATCCAAACAATATCACATACTTGCGACCAGAGGATGAATGAAAACACTGGCTATTTGCAGCGATTTTGACTTTAGGTATTAAGGATTTAGGGTTTTAATGTATGGTTTAGGCCTTTAGGCTTTTAGGAAAATAAAAAAACGTTATATAGCCCTACGCAGGAATTTGCGCATGTCAAAGGATATGCGGGATCCGTGGCAGGCAAACGTGGGGTTTGCAGCGAACATGTCATTTGAACTAAGTCACACACACCCTCGATATATGAGTGCATATAATCCCCTTCCAATTTCCGGTAGAAAGTGGGTGGCAGCGTGCTTCATTTTGAGCCTTCCTCGGTGCCTGCCAGTTGCCACCTTGGAAGCCCCATCTCATGTGGTAAATTCCTCTTCCCAACATACCTCAACAACAAGAAGGTCATGGAAAAGTCAATGTTTAGCAGATAGAGATCACACCATTTCCGGAAAGTTACTGTTCTTCATGAACTCAATGAACTCACCGTATGGATGTTTCTGAGTTACTAGGGCTACCAAATCATCCAAGCACAGGATTTTCCATAAATCAGCTGGGGTAACCCCCATGGCTTAGGAAACCTCCATCTTTTCCATGGCATTCAGGTGACCGACAAAGGGACCTTCCCCGAGGCGATGGAGAACCTCGTGGAGCCGACGGGAATCCTTGTGTTCCGTGCTTTTCCTTTTTTAAAGAATATTCTGATCGTATATATAATATTTTATAATATATAAAAATATGTGCTGGGTAAACTCAAGACTAGGTTGCATTTTAGTGCTCATATGATTTCACAGGTTTTTATTGTTTCCATCAACTGATCACTTCAAGATTTTCCTGTAGTATGTGTTTGTTGTTGATTCCGCATGTTGATCTTGCCTTGTTCCAGAAGTGGATAGTAAGTTCAAGTGATGGGAATACAAGAACAGAGATTCCCTGTAAGTTGTCTCTTAAATCAAGCCATGTATTTTTGTCGGCGGAGCATCCCTAAACGCAGGTTACCTTCAGCAATCCAAAGCAAGAACTGGAGATCAATCCAGGTGAAATCCGTGGTCACGGCTGATCATGGCACATTGGTGGATTTGTTATAAAGCACGATAAACCAAAAGAACTGAAGATGAGTTATCAACAACAGAAAGGTCCTAGATTCCTATGCAATCCCGAATGATCACAACACACGCATATATATATATTATAATATATAATATCTGATTTAAATATCTATTTATGTGTATATTATATGTAATGCCATCAGGTGGGTGATGAGCAGGCTCATGTTCAACGATTTCCAGGTCAGAGTTTCCAGAGGACCTAAAGACAACATCCGGATGGGTCAGAATTCCAGACCTTTGGTACTTTCATCTCGAGGTGGAAGATTCCACTTTTTTAACAATGCACAGACTTAGTCATTTTTAGTCATGTTATTTAATGTGTTTTTGTTTAATGTTTTTTAATATAATATATTACTATATTATAGTGTATGTGTTTTTTTGCGTGCATATATGGCAATCATTGGCAATCCATTTGGAAATACAACCGGAATTCTACCGGGGCGAATTTCCATCACAATCACAACCAGGAGCTTCACGATCCAAAGATTACGGTGCATCCTTTCCTGCTGCGTTTGGTGGAGCCATGCCTTGCATGTCGGAGAGGATGGGCCAGGCTAGCACCAAACATTGGAAAAACCCAATCATGTGGATCAAGCACCAAGAATCGCCGAAAAGGGCGCGGTCAAGCGACCAAGATTTGCGGGTACGCGGGGCTGCGACCTGTGTTGTTACTTTGAAAGTTGATTTTCCTTCATGGTCCATGGCTGAGAATCAACATTTGAGATGGCTTGAAACTGATGAACTGATGAACGAGTTTCCACCATTGTTCTACATTGTTCTGTATTTTGTCGAATGTTCGCGGACATATTCCAGAGCCCGGAAGGATATCCAGTTGTTGCCTTTAAGCGTGTGGACTTGTTGTGCTGTCATTCCGTCACGTATTGAGACATATGAATGCATTTGAATAGTTAAATGAATGGTGCAAAATCTCACAGTACTGTTAGGCCAATGCATAAAACCATAATGTTTATTTATACTGGTACCTTTGTTCATTTCCGGCATGACTTGCACAACTGAGCTGAAATTTCAGATTCGATCGGCCAGAACCAGCCGATCGGATAGGCCAATGATCACATGTTGAGCAAGCGCCGTAGATATCAAAGCATCAAAAACATACATGAATCATCATGATGGTGGAAGTTTATGGTGGATAGCATGAATCCTTAGTATTCTTTTTTGGTGGAAGGTTTTTATGGTGGACTTCAGTAGGTGGTTCCAACCTCAACCTGCTAGCCATGCCTCAGCCATCACTGAGGATGTGATTTGGACTGGTGTGGTGCGATCGAAGTTCGTATTTGGAAGTACTTGGCTTTTGTTCAATTTGATCCTCTTCGTGCTAAGTTACTGGGTTGATTGTGGATATTTGGTTTTGTGCATATTTGGTATGGATAAACACGATCTATCCGAACAATCCGAACATCCCACTCATCAAGCTAAACCAGTTGTTTTAGGGGAAGAATTCAATTTCACCACTAAGGCCATGGGATGCTGAACCATAGGCATGAACAGGAGCATCTTTATTCTCGCATCGCCATGTTCAGCTGCCGCGCGGTGATCTACTTCTTAGGTATGACGACACTTGGCACGGCGGGGCGACGACTCAAACCACCTGGATGGGATCCGGATGTCGTTGATTCTTTTGGCTTCCCCCAAAAAAAGTCACATATTGTCTCAAATGGAGATAGAAAGTCCTTAGACTATTAAGTTTATCTGAAAATATAACCTACATATTTGATACCTTTTCTACCGTTTTAAGTTTATACCTATTTTGCGGTTACGATTGTCATTGACCAGGTCTCTCTCCCCAACTCGTGAGCAGCGAAAGGGTGGCTGCTAGGAACTTCCTGTGGCTTTTTGTTCCTCAGGAACTTGATTTATGGCCGAGTTCGGCACGCCTATCAGGCCGATTCACGTATAGTTTCTGGGTAAATTATAATGGCCTCACCGAGATCGATGGTTAGGGGGAACTATCCCAAAATAGCCTTATTATTTCAGGTCTCAATTATTTTAATTTACCCAGACATGTCACGGAAGGAAAAGGCATGTCTTTGGGACACCGGACATTTCTTCAGCCAGAGAACCTTGGAATTCCATGTGCTCAACCCATGAACATCCGCAAGTAACAAAGGTGCTAGTTCCCAAATGGGCAAAGCCATGCTTCATCCATCAAGCCTCCAATGACCCATCCGGGACCCCAACATTTTATCGTTTATCGGAAAACGTCCCTCTGAAAATCGCCATTGATGGGGTGACCCCGGTGAAGCCCATTTTTAGACATCCAGATCATCTCAAGTTGGCCAGGAAAGAAATAGTATTGGATAGTATTGGCAATGCCCTAAAATGGTTGGCAAATCCCTAAATATTGTTGGTAAATCCCCATTGAATCCCCAATGTTGCTATATAATGCTATATAATTATACTCGACATGTTGCTCTGTTATCGTTTTTTTGCGTGATTTCTTGGCATTGGCCAGGCCATAAGGGACAACGACCTGGTGGTTGTCTTCGATCGGATTCCCATCCCGAAGCGCTACTTTGACAATTGGCGGGAACCAGCTGCTAGGCGCAAGAACAGAACGGGATATTTGGGGAACCCATCGGAACCCTCAGAAACTGTAGGATTACCATCCGGTAGAATAGGGAATGCCAGCCAGCTATTACTGGGCTTGATATAGGGATTCATAGGGAAATCATATAGTTATAGGATGTATAACCAACAATTAGAGTTACCCTTCGGTAATCAAACGTGGCTGGCTGAGAAATCCCTTGTATATAGGGAGGTTTACATCTGGGAAATTCATCTCGAAATCGGGGATTTTAAGGCATGCCATGTTTGTTTATTGCGGCAGGGTAGGACGTTATGGCACTACCAACTACACCCAAAGTTGGATTCTTTTCTAGTTGTTTTTCTCCGGGGTTGCTATAAAGATTATGAGTCACTGGCGTTTGTTTTCCAGTCGTCGTTGGGATATATATATAATTCCAGAAATTGGCAACTTATTGTATATAGGCATGTTGGTTATTTTCAAAATGCTCAAGGGAATCCAAAGAGGTGGGACAACTTAAAAGTCATGAGTATCTAATATGGAATCTAAAGCTTTAAAGTCTGGGTTGAACACGGCGAACATGGGCCCAGAAAAGAATTAGACATGTTTCCCATGTAGTTGGAGCGGCATGCAATGGGGTTTACGAAAACGACAGGAAAGGAGCAAAGGGAGTGCAGAGTTTGAGGGTACGGTACATTTGTTCTTGTTCAATTTGTTCTGGGGAGCACTATTCTCGATTTTGTTTTATCTTTTGGTTTAACACCCAAGCGATTCTTTAAAGTGTTTGATGCAGGGGCATGGGTTGAAAATGCAAAAAAAGGCGGTATAGTTCACTGGGAAAGGCGAAAAGCACAGCTGTAGCGCCATGATCGTTGGGTTACAATTCGGCGCCCTTGTTGCACGTACTACTTTAGCACTAGCATATCCTATAGTACCTGGCAATGTTGCATGTCCCATGTCTAGCCATGTCTCATGTCCCATCAAGATACGATTGTCTGGTACCCCCCATTGTATTGTGCAGGGGGTGCTGGGTATGTTTGCAGGGTTGACGGTCGTTTTCAGCTCGGAGTTTGTGGTCATTTCCGATCTCCGGCGAATCAGAGAGTTTTGAATGCCAGCGGATCCAAGATTGTAGCAGATTGACGAAGCACCCACTAGTCATCCCTAGCCGGGAGGGTTGGAAGCGCCAACCAGCAAGCATAGCTTATAGTGTTTGTTATATTATCCGGGTGGACGTGGGCATCAGATCATGAAACCAAACATAGTCTCTCTTTTGGTCCCAAGGGTTTTCGCTTGGAGAATCTTGAGGACTAAAATGTGAGCATGACTCTGCAAAACTTGGAGCCACATGTTGTGATTGACATAGTTCCAGGGGAGCATTCTGGTTCTGCAACACAGGTTCCTGCATGTTCCACTTTGGCCCTCAACCACAGCGGGCATGGGGACCTATGTTTTCAGTCAAATACTAAATACTATCCCGGCCAGTGCCAAAGGCCGCCATGGGCTAGCTATTATCATCAATTTCCCTTTGATTTGAAGCCTCCAAAAATGCAAAAAAGCACGGCCATTATCAGTATCATCACCAATTTCTCGTATTTGCCCTCGACACAAAACGACTTGGTGCCCAAACATCGCTGAGGCGAGTCTCTTGCTTGTGCTGAGCCTGATCGTGAGTTTTTTTATCGAGCCAATCTTCTTTTGCCTGCAGCACCTTGGACTGGATTTTGAGCAGACCCGCGTGATGAAACGTTGGACAATTCAACGAAAAGCATTGTGAGAAATCAGTGAGATCGGAAACTTTGTTGGTTCCAGGTTCCAAGATGTTCTTTACACGATTTCTTTGGTCAATCCTGTAACTGGGAGGATGATTCCACAGTAAGATATAGAGGTGTCCTAAACTAGTGGTACCCCCAAGTCATCCACGTTCATAGGAGTTTCCATTATAAACCATCCTATTTATCCATTTTTTGGGTACCACCATTTTAGGAAACCATATGAAACCATCATATGTTCCCAAGATAGTTTCAAAGCACAAAGAAGTTCAGAATCATCCGAGATCATCCAAGTGCCACCCCGTCAGTCCCCTGAAGTTCCCTCATTGGGTCCAGGAGATTCCAAGGGTCCATCAAGTATAGTGATGTATAGTGAACCCCTTCAGATCCCTTCAGGCATTTATATATTTGATGATACATGGATATAAATGGTTTGTTTTTCCAACATTGCATCATATAATTGATTATCTGTGATATATTTTAATGATTTTATGATGTCTTATGCTTGTGTCTGACACAAGGTATACACGCACGATATGTCTCGATGTCCATCCATGCCCTTTCAACATTGAACACATTTCTAACAACCAATATACATGTATATTTTTTTACATATACAATGTAATATATATATAATATCAAAACACGAACACACACATGCATACGTATATATAATATATAATATAATATACACATATTGTGCAAGTCGAAAGTCTTGCACGTGACCGTTTTCATCAAAGATGATGGATCCGCACAAGGCATTCAGAGGGCAACTTCGAAGGAGCCGGGATTTTCACCGACAACTGTCCAGAGGCACAAGGTATTTGTGAAGTGTACAGTGCCTTGCCATGCCTCGCCGCTGGGTTCTGTTACGTTTGTCTCACTGTCTATGGATGCCAATATATTTAATTACTATACAGTATGTTCATTGGCAAGTGAAGTGTTTAAAGATACAAAACCGATGCATCAAACAAATGCCAAATTGACCACCAAACAACTTTAATCTAGTTCACCAATTTAGTTCAGTTGACAACCGCTGAAGAGACGACAGTAGAATGTTTCCCTTGTAAGACACCTTCTTCAATGACCCTGGGGCAGAGCAAAATTGCGATTTTGAGGGAGCTGTGTTGTCCTCAATGTTTCACTAGTCATTGAGGCATGTTGAGGTACATAGAATTACATAGACAGAAATATACAACTATATGTATACAAATATATCTACATATATATATATACATACACATGTATATATGATATATATGTGTGCGTGTGTAAATACATATTGCATGTGACCTACACCCAAATCAGTTTTTTTTATGTTTTTTTGCTGGCTTCCTGGCCCGAAATCAAGCTTGAAGCATGCTGGTGGGTAATGTTCGTAAAATACCAAATTAATGTAAAGTATCGGTTACTATTCATCATAGATTTTGTTAATTGACGGTATCACCCATATGTTGGGGGCCATTACCAGATGTCCGGTATAATTTGAATTGCCAGGTGACAATTGCCAGATTATTATGTTCCTATATATATATATATATATTCATTCTACCCATCTAGGTTGTCCGCCCCCATCTCATCCGCAGTGTCCTGAAGGTGATACTTTTTGGTTCGACCAAATCAGCACAGACGCATTTACAAGCTAAGGCTGATGAAACAAAACAAGAGGAACATGCCGCACAGGGCTGCACATACACATCTCTCATCTGTGGATCGGGGGGTTGAGCAAAACCCCTTCGGAGGTAGATTATCTCTCCGTTTCTTTGGGAGTAACGCCCCGGTTCTTCATGACTGACAAGGAAACGAACCATCAATATCGTATAATCAACTAATTACCATTTTTGACATTTTTTGCCACGCACACAACAGAATATGTTTGCGTGAACAGCCGATCCTATCCTGTCATCAAACAATGCTCATATTTCATCATATGCAAATATCTAAACAATTCGATAAATAGCTCACACACACAATCACACGCATTCAATATATATATATGTATTTATATATATATACATATATCACGCACTATAGGTGTACAGGCATATCTTTATTATCATCCAGGTGTCATCTCCATGCTGGTCATCGGGCTCTACATGTCGTTGCTCATGGACCTGGCCACGTTGAGCGCCAAACTGAGCACCTACGTCCTGGCATCTTGACCACCCTTGGCCGACCTGGTGGTTGTGGATTTGTTTTAAAGCCTCTGGTAATTTATGGTAATTTAACACGCATGATGATTTCCTTATATGAAACATGGTGATTTTTCATGATTTTCCATATTTCACCATGTTTTTTTAAATAGGCGACTTTTGGACAATATGGAACATAGCCCATTGATAAAGGGTTTACGATCTTTTATGATGATTTACCGATAAACAAAAAGGTAACACGCCTCCTCAGTACTCGGGAAAGATCGATCAAAATTGAGCATTTGACCTGGTATTTACAGTGTTTTGTGTGTATCATCATTCCAGGCCCCGAACTGCAAAAGTACGCAAAACTTGTTTTTCATCCAGAGCAGCTTGGGTTTCTGGTCTTTATGGTTATGTCGGTAGACGAACTGGCATATGTATTCCCACAAACGTAGCATGACGTGTGTGTGCAAGTGCAAGAGGAACGTGCAGTAGCGTAGCATGACTTGTGTGTAGAAGTATACTTGAACGTTATTAGCCCCCCCACCCCACCCCACCCCACCCCAACGTTGCATGACCTATGTGTGCAAGTGCAAGGGAAACGTGCAGTAGCGTAGCATGACGTGTGTGTGTGTGCAAGTGCAAGACAAACGTGCAGTAGCGTAGCATGACGTGTGTGTAGAAGTATACTTGAACGTTATTAGCCCCCCCCCACCCCCCCCCCCCCCCCCCCCCCCCCCCCCCCCCCCCCCCCCCCCCCCCCACCAAAAACCCCC
>Ga0126342_10014442_pt1 | contig 13950 bp, 12 predicted proteins | sample Cyp1metagenome_FD_92528 | JGI IMG/M metagenome (GOLD analysis project Ga0126342, IMG submission 92528) | Coral microbial communities from Lord Howe Island, Old Settlement Bay, Australia - Cyphastrea 1 metagenome | ecosystem: Host-associated > Invertebrates > Cnidaria > Coral ...
ATTATATATAATATATATATATAATATAATATATATATAATATATATATATAATATAATATATACACATAGTATTCATACATAACATACTCGATGTCCCACTCTTTTGATGCTGTCGAGAATATGGACACCAGAACAGCTGCAGTGGCTCCCTAGACGAAGGTGGTGCTGCACGAACACCTCAAGACAGCTAGCTTTGTGGATGCTGTTGGTCTGCGGCTGAATCATCGGCATTTTAGCCAGATCCGACACTGATGATTAGCTGCGCAGTGCTCTTAAATAGTCTTCTCATACAGTGGAGCAGCCTCGGCAATGTGACACTTCGCATCCCAAACTTCCAACTACCCGATAATCCAACATGGGGAAACACCTGGCTCCTTTTTTTTATCGAGTCATCGAGGTCGTTCTTCCACGGTCTTGAAGGCGGTCTCTCCAGTGCTAGCCATTTGTCCGCCATAGGCAGTGAGGCGAAGTGGGGTGTCAATGTGGGTTTGTCAATGATTGGAGCACTTCAAATCCAGTTGCTGTTTAGATATCTATCCCTTTCTATCCCCATTACATAGTGGAAATGAAGCATGTTGGGGATACCGCATCCGGCAAACCTTTGGCAAGCGCTCAGTGGGCCCAGGTTGCCTTCACACGTGTGAGCCACTGGATTCGAGGGATGGACTTTCCAGCTGGAGATGGTCCGCAAATTGTGAGAAATTGGAATACCTCCGAGGAGACGAGCGTCGGGAAACGACGGTGAATAATTGCTGGCTCTAAAAACTGTTATAAACGATGTTATACTGGGAAATTTACTATGGTATACCTGGTATTTAGACACTGATATAACTATAGTTTTACATAGCTCCTATAACTACCTGGTTATTGGAATGAATGAAGATCATGAAGCTAGCAGGTTAGAAATGACAGGAATCGAGGGGAAAAACAAAGGAACCTGGTTGTGGATATGCAAACATATGCATACATATGATAATATACATGGTTGACTATGGTAGATTAGTATGGTCATGATTATGGTAGACTACTATGGCTATGGTTATGATAATGGTAGATTACAATGGTTATGCTTATGGTAGATTACTATGGTTATGATCATGGTAGATTGCTATGGTTATGATTATGGTAGAGTGCTATGGTTATGATTATGGTAGAGTGCTATGGCTATGATTATGGTAGAGTGCTATGGTTATGATTTATGATTGTGATAGATTACTAAGGTTATGATTACGATAGATTGCTATGAATACGATTATGGTAGAGTGCCATGGTTATGATTACTATGCTTATGAATATGGTAGATTGCTAAGGTTATGATTATGGTAGATTGCCATGGTTTTGATTATTGTAGATTACTATGCTTATGAATATGGTAGCGTGCTATAGTTATGATTATGATAGATTGCTATGGTCATGATTATGATAGATTACTATGCTTATGAATATGTTAGATTGCCATGGTAATGATTATGGTAGAGTGCTATGGCTATGATTATGGTAGAGTGCTATGCTTATGATTATGGTAGATCGCTATGGTTATGATTATGGTAGAGTGCTATGCTTATGATTATGGTAGAGTGCTATGGTTATGATTATGATAGGTTGCTATGGTTATGATTATGGCAGATTACTATGCTTATGAATATGGTAGATTGCTATGGTTATGATTATGGTAGATTGCTATGGTTATGATTATTGTAGATTACTATGTGTATGATTATGGTAGAATGCTATGGTTTTGACTGATAGATTGTAGAGTACGATGGTTATGATTATGGTAGATTGCTATGGTTATGATTATGGTAGATTGCTATGGTTATGATTATGGTAGATTGCTATGGTTATGATTATGGTAGATTGCTTTGGTTATGAATATGGTAGATTGCTATGGTTATGATTATGGTAGATTGCTATGGTTATGATCATGGTAGACTGCTATGGTCATGATTATGGTAGATTGCTATGGTGATGATTATGGTAGATTGCTATGGTTATGAATATGGTAGATTGCTATGGTTATGATTATGGTAGATTGCTATGGTTATGATTATGGTAGACTGCTATGGTCATGATTATGGTAGATTGCTATGGTTCTGGCTAGAAGCTTTGGATTTGGTGTCAAAATCTTATCATGGTGACATGCTTCAGGAGTTTTTGGAAGGAGCAGAGCAGGCAAGGTGGAATCTTCAGCGGAAATCCAGCTCTCACTTTCCAAAGCAATTTCTCCCATTTCGATTCGTTTCATGCATTTAATTGTGTTTCAATTCCTTTAATGGATCATTTCCCATGATTTTCAGATATTTTCGATGGATTCTATCCATTTGATGACTTTATTCATGGAGGTTTTCCATGAAACCAGCATGTCGGAGGCATATCGATATGCCCTCAGAACTGCATGGGAACCTGGCGACCCTGGCCCAGAGCTCGATGTGACGTCCAGCAATAGCTTCAGGCAATGGATCAAGGCTGGGCTGGATGCACATCAGTTGTTGAAAAAGCAACCACATGTATCTTGCATCACTACCAGAGTGACCCGCCTAGCAGCGAATTTGAAACCTTTTCCCCAAATCCGTTTCTGGTTCAATTTCTCCGTTTTTCCAGGAGCAGAAAACTCTCCATGACCAAGACTTTACTGAGTCGAATGAGTTTGAGATGAGCTCCTTGCCCTCTCCTCAGCGAAAACTCGAGATTCGGCCACCAAAAGCCAATCGTTTTTTCATAATTTCCTTTCGAATCCATGAAGAAAAAGTACCATGTTTGTTGGGGCTACTTCATCCCCCGTTTCTCATGAGACGAAGCCATGCACATTGCATTGCATCGTATTGCATCGCTGTTGCCTCCTGCAAAATGTACGACAGACAAATCGCCGTGGTCTGATGGTTCAAGTTCCAGAACCTAATGACTAATGATCTAAATTATATGTTTGATTATGCCATGCTCCGGATGAATCAAAGTGCAGAAGCCGTACCTGCAATATGCACTGAGCATCTGACTCTCAGCTGCAGTTTGCGGTTTGGCTGTTTTTTTTTTTATCTTGTTTGTTTGTTTTTGTTTTGTTTGCTTCCGCACCTGTCAAACAGTATTACAAGATTGTTTCGGCATCTTTTTGAGAACAAGTCCGCCTCTGATTTCGCTGGCATCTAAGGATATTTCTCCATAGTCCGAGTTCACTTTTGCCACTGCAGCCTGACGGCACTTGGCTTCGACCCGTGGGGAATGGCTTCCGGGCAGGCACCTTTCCATGATCAGCTGCTGAGGTCTGTCGAGGCCAGTCCTATAATACCAGGGAGAATTGATGAAACTGGAAGGACTGCTGTGGACTGCTGTGGACTGCTGTGGACTGTGATGTGGAAGTGAATTGGAAGTGAATGGAATTGCCAAGAGCAGTTATTGAAGAAAAGCATAGAACAGCATGTCAATTGCCTGGACAAGACGGCGATGGTCATGAAACCCATACAGCATGGTCACTATCTGAGTGCAAATGGACACTTAGTTATTTGCGAGGTTCATCTAACAGCAGTTATTTTACCGTCCTGAAGATTTACCGCCCTGTCTGCATGGAATCATCCCTTTAACATCCTGCAACCGTTGTAACCATATGAACTGACGTCCCGAAGGAATGAGGCAACAAGGAACACGGAATGTAGTCCTCCCGAGGAGATCGAGGGAGCTCCAAGAGTTGGGTCATTGGAACCAGTGAGCAGTGGCTTTTTGTTCCCCTGTTGGTTGATGATTTGTTTGGTTCTTACGCTAATATACTGAGGATGATCACAATTTATGAACTTTTTTTTTTAAAACCAACCATTGGTTTCTCTATGTAGTCACCAACTGCTACATGCGCAACAGGACAGCATTGTGTCTGTCCGGACGGACATTTGCTTCTTGCCTTATTTAGAAGAGCAGCCTGAGGGACTCGGGCTGACAGGAGGAAAGAATGAACCAACATGAACCAACCAAATCTGCATAGTCATCAGTGAATGGTGAACTTCTTGTGAGATTATGGTATGCACATGTATACACCTATCATATTATGGTATAACATGGTAGAAACATGGTAGACATGGTAGAAACCATGTAACAAGGACACTTTCTTCTATGAATGGTGAGCTCACCATGTCCATTTGAGGTCTTCGATTGTTGAACATCCACGACTCAGTGGCTTGTCCTGACAAAGACACGTCCTCTCGCGGTGACATCATTGTTGTGATTTTTGTCTTGTTAACTGTCATATGTATATATAAATATATGTCATATATGTCATGTTGATAATTACAAAAATTGTTTTTATCCTCATCGCTAACCCATGTTTTAGACATTTCTTTGCGAAAGCTGCGCATTTCCACACACGTGTGATAACCTGAGCGCCCGCAAAAACAAAACCTGCGGTTGCAGAAGCACCACAAAAAAGCATCGACAAAGAAATTTAGAATCTTATTGATAATGCAATAATGGTTCATACAACCCATTTATGGTAGAATTGGGGATGGTTTACTATTGCATTACGCGCATTACAGGATGCGCAAGAGGGTTTTCAACACCGCTTTTTGTGGCCATCGTCGTCCCCGTCCTCCTTTTCAGCCTGACCATTCTCAGGACTCGTTGCTCAATCTTCAGGAGGCAGAGGCCCTCCAGTATTCAGGCACACGCAGATGAATAATGGAACATATGGAAATGAGTTTGTCAGCTGGAAGTACCTGAAACATGAGGAAAATGAGTTTCTAAACCATGGGATTTCAGGGGTACTTCATTTTTTGGACCCTTTCTGTGATAATGAATGGTTTTATCATGTTTTATCATGTTTTATCATGTTTTATCATGTTTTATCATGTTTTATCATGTTTCATCCAAATGTGGCAGGCAGGTTTTCCCTGGATGAGACCAACGAGAGTTCAACTGGGAGTCCTATCAGCAGCGGACCGAGCTCAACGTGCTGGATACCTGCATCAAGCAAGTTTGAGGCTGGGACTATTTTGAGAACCAAACAGCCCAATTTTGGGTGACTTTTGGACATGAAAACCACCAATTTTTTCAGTCACTGGCCCATATCAGAGGATGATCCCAAAGTACTTTGCGAATCCCAAAGGTTGATGATCCCTGTGTCGACAGGCCGCTTCAAGCAGATCAAGAGACTTCGGCATGTCACATGAGACTTCAGCCGCTTCAGCCGCTTCAGCCGGTAACTTGACTGCGACACCGATTCCGTATTCCAGCAAAGACTCCGATGATGAGGCCGGTATTGGGGATGGGTCAATACTCTGGTGGTATAGTTGTCAGCTTCTCTGGCGTTCCAAATTGCTGTATTCCGGATGTTTGCTTGGCCCACTTTGACTTGTTCCTGGCTTGCTGTCCTGCAGGTTGGTAGCACGGAGTTTGGCACTGGGGATAGTAGACAACAAAGCTGGCAGAGCGAGGACTGCTCTGTCAACTTCTGGGATTTCAAGTTTTCAAGGCGAATTCTGCAGAGAGATGAGGGTTTTGTTTGAACATGGGGTCCCAAATCCATTGGTTAATCATCAGTTTCCTATTGAAATGGCTGGGTGCTATACCCCACTTTGAGACATTCCCACATCAGGAATTGCATTGCTGCCACCAGGAATCGACTGAGTCAGTGTATAACACGTTGGATGCACACGCGAAGGGCACCTGCAAGCCGTGCCGTGCCTTGCCAAAACGCCCCGGTTCAAGTGAAGGAGGTGAAAAGATGCACAAGGTATGGGTCAAACACTGGGTGCGAAACCTACACGTGGCTGGTCATTTCCACAATTATATATATACATATAAATCATTTGTGTTGCAGAGTTTCACCATTGTTGCTCTCTGTCCTCTGATGGTCCTCTGAATTGTTATTGTTTTCCGCCCCAGTTGTGCAAGGCGCCCGGTCTCTCTCTCTCTCTCTTTTTCTTCTTGGGCAAGTGCCACTAGGCTGGGCTAGGCTCAAGGCCTTTTCATCGTCCACATCCCATGCCATCCTTGGACTTGCACTTCTTCAGGGTCAGCATGGTTGCTCGCGTCTCCTCCTCTCGAAGATGTCGAGGAAACATCTCCATTGCATTCTTGCCCGAATTGTAGATCCTTTGTGACATTGCAGTCAGGACGGATTTTTTTGGGACCGTCCTCTGGCATATTGGGGCAAGGCATGTGCCCACACAAATCCTGTTGACTAACACCAACTGTTGGCGCGTCGCAGGGCATTATGGTTTGGGGCGGTGGCGGATCACCATTGTTGGACAATCTTCCATTTTTTCTACCAATCTGAAGACATACTTTACCAGTAAGAATGGGAATTTCAAATTGCCATGGTAGAAATGTTTGAGAATTTCACATTGCCAGACAGGCCAGACATGTGAATGACATGTGAATCATTGCCTTTCATGGGTGTAGTCAAACTCAGTGCATTCCGCCGCCATTCTGAGGTTTTTTCGCCTGAAGGACGGCGCAGGGCATGGAAGTGGAACGGGTTGTGGCCCTTGTGGCCCTTGTGGCCCTTGTGGCCCTTGTGGCCCTTGTGGCCCTTGTGGCCCTTGTGGCCCTTGTGGCCCTTGTGGTTGTGTATGGTAAGTGTATGGGCCTGTATGGGTATCTTATGGTATCTTTGTATACTTGGATGTGCAGGACCCACTTGGTAAGTGGTTTAGAACCCATCTTTTCTGACTCTGGAAATATGGCCATTACACACTTACTAGCTGGGATGGACCCCTGAGTTTGTATGTACGGACGCACACGTGCACACAATTTTTGCTTTTACTGCCGAAAGCGCATTGATGTGATAGAACCACTGCAGAGCATCATGCAGTGTTGTTTGTAATATAATGTGATGCGATGATAAAACATATAATGTAGAATCTAGAAGGTGATAATCCCGAAAAAAAACACATATGTCCAGGTAAACTACAAATATATATATATATATATATGTGCATCAGGTGTTGGAAGGCATGGGTTTGCACTGTTCATTTCTAATCACCATGTTATTTTGGCTCAAGTGTCTTGATCCAAAATAGCATCTTTTTGCTTTTTGGGTCTCATACGTTTGTGGAGGGACCACAATCGCCCCACTGGTTTGTACCTCCTGGTAGAGCGACTGCTAGGGGTACATGAGTTTACAAGGATTCCATGTGGCGGTGCACACGGACCAGGTGCTGCTGTCTACTGGCTCTTGGATGGACTTCAGCCAGCATGTGCACATGCTGCTGTTGGACGGGAAAGACGAAGAGGCTCGGACCCTTTGGGATTCAGTCTTCGAAGTGGTGCACATGGGAGTTGACCCATCTACACCAGTGCTGCAATCCCCGGACATGCCCCCCATCCGCCGTATGCCATACTGCAAGACACCATGTGCTAGGTGTGAGGGTTCCAGTTCCCGTTCATTGGGACATGGACCCGCAGAGCCGTCTTCGCTCAAGAAGGGTATTCGGTGGCATCCACCTGGGATCGTTACCATGCCCATCCTCACGAGACTTTGGACCTTGTCGCAGTCCAAATGTATGCCTCTGGGCACAGCGTCCAAGACTTCATCCCTGAGTATGTGGCCAAGCTCTCGGATCGGCTGGCTCGTGGAGACGATGGGGTCTCACAGAGCTACTTCTTTGCCATGTGGCGTTTGTGGCAGCACGGGTCAGCTTTGTGGGATGAGCCAGTTTTCTTCGTGCCAGACCAGCAGGGCCCTTACTACGAGGCTGGGAGATTCCTACGGATGCTGTTGGGTGCGGAAGCGGCAGAAGGGGAGTTCATTCCACCCATATTATGTGTGGTCTGCAACTATCCCAGGTTCTTGGAGTGCCCGAGCTGTGGGACTCACTGGTGTGACGACTGCAGGGACCACTTGCCCTTCTGCGCCATGTGTGGGGACAGCTCTGATGGAGAAGCATGAGCACTTGGTTGCTTTGGGGATAGCCGCATATAACGGCAGAGGTCTTGCTCGCGGCAGCTGGAAGCACTATCAAGGTCCTGGCGAGACCTGTGCATCTGGCTCCTGTGGGACTCCAGGGGAGACCGGAGTTCTCGCAGTCTTGACCCAGGGCCGAGACGCACCTTGCCCCCACAAGACGGCCAGGACAACGCTGCCGCCCCCCTTGCCGGAGGCAGTATATAGCTTGGGCAGCCTCCGAGAAGTCCCATGTGAACATCCTCACCGACAACGAGGGCAATATGTCTACCCTCTGTGCCCACAAGCAAGGGCAGAGTCGCCCCAGGGAGTTGAGCTCACCCGACATCACGACAGACAAGTACGAAGCCATTGCATGGTCTTTACCTTTTTGTTCAGTGTGCCGAGAGCGGGCACCAGCCAGCATTTTGCTGCAGTAATTCATGGATTTCTTGTCTTTGACACGTCTAAGAGCGGCTCTTTTTACCGGACTATCGGTATGTCAGCCTGAAGATCGACATCATGTGCTTGCAGAGAAAAGTGAGAGGCGCCTAGTTGTGATTTTTGTTGACGTTCATTTGATTTTTACCCCTCTGCATGCGAGTAGCACGTCATGCAGACAGTAGGCATGAGCATGTGTCTGTGTCGGTCGTCATGGCAGGGACAGGAGGGGGGCAGGTTTCATGGGTTCAGCTAACAAGAGTTGTTATTGGAACCCATGCAAGGGGGCATACCACGCCGTGTTGAGGCATCTGGTTATACCCTTGTGCATAGGCCAGCTTGTGGGTCAAGCATCATGGCTTTTACCCCGGTTTTGAATGGCTCCCCCGAAGAGCGTCTTCGGAAGTTAGGGGAGCAGTTTTCCTTGGAAAGAGCGGTAGTCGATGCCCTGATCAAGGAAAAGATTCAGGACTTGGAAGAGTTCAGATTCCTCTTCGACTGCGAGACCAAGGTGGAGAAGTGGATCTCCAAGATGAGCCTGGGCGAGGACACCAACATCCAAGCAGCAAGGCTTAGACGAGCATGGCATGCCGTTACCATGTACTACAAGACCTTTGAGCAGGACAGGTCGAAGGTATCGGCCACTGACTTGGACACACTGTTGGATGACTCGGAGCTCAGGACCTACAAGCAGAATTTTTGGGTCCGCTACAAGCTGCGCTTCCCGACAGAGCAGTATCCCAGCGATGCCACAGTCTCTAGAGTGTCTAGGGAGCTGGACAAGCGCATGCTTTGTGTGATGTCGGTGTGGAAGGTGAAGAACCTACAGTGGCAACTCCTCACCACGAACAAGAAGCACAAGTTGGGCGAGGGGCTCTTCACAGAAGAACCCGACATGGAAGAAGCGGGCCCTCGAGACGCCGAGCACTACTTGGACAGGCTTTATGCACGGATGCTGGCCTATGCATTGGCAGGTGCCTCCAGAGTGACTGGAGCGCCGCCTGCCAAAGACGAAGAGGTCATGGGAGCCGACACCACACAGTTTGTCGCCGTACCCCTGGACGTGCTGATGAAGTACTTTGCCAGGGCCAAGCGGGTGACGATGCAGCTGCCAGCATCAAAGCGCCTGGCATGGCTTCAGATGAAAGACACCGGGGAGAGGTCCGAGTGGGTGTCCAAGTTCCGGGAGTCGACCCGGAGTTTGGGAGTGGTTGTGAAAGAGACATATGAGGCGAGGGACGCTCATCGGGTCATGATGCGCAGCATGGAGGCCAAGGTTCACAACCAAGCCAAGCAGGTGAAGTGCTCACCTCACACTTTCAGCTGGGGCAGAAGGTGAGCGGCAAAGCAGTGGCGAAGACCATGAGGGATGGCGCAACTCTTTGCGCCGCCTTCCAGAATGGGAACTGCAAGGTCAAGGGGGCTTCTTGTCCTGAAGGAGCCCATCGCTGTGGAGTGGTGACAAGGGGACAGAGAACGTGCAACTCGGCGAACCATGGGGCAGCCGGTTGTACGGTGAAAACAAGAGCCTGAGGGTCCCCTGAGGGCCCAGGGGGAGGGCCCTTAGTGCAGTACGAGTTCCCCCCATCGCCCCCGGAAGGGGGAGGCGAGCCTCCATCGTTTGCAGATCTCATGTGTGGTCCTAATGCTCCACTTTCGCAACCTTTCTCTTTTGCAGTTGGAGGACTTTGCAAGTAGACTGGTTGCTGGACAGAGCTCATGACCTATCAGATGTTAGAAGGCAGCGGAGTCTGGAGCCTCAGTTGGACCAATGCGCATTCATCGCAGCTGCATTGGATTGCTCTACCAAGCCCAGGGCCAGGGAAATTCCCCGGGTGTTTGCGGACGGGAGGAAAGCCCCTCAACCGTTGCAGAGTGACCGCTCCAGAGGGCCTCCCCAACCTGAGGCCTCAAGATCAGGCCAGACTGGATACAGACAATGCAGCCTGCAAATGGGTGTTGTGCCGGCTGCAGAAGGCCGCAGAGAGCGGCAGAGGGGGGCTCCGGGAGAACCCTGCCCGGAGCCTGCATTGGAGTCTCCCGCAAGAGCAAGAGATGCTGGCCGCAGGGCTCTGGTTAGACACGGAGTACTCAGCCTCCGCTTTTGCTTCAGCACGGGCCAAGGCGCAGAGACTACGGCACAACATCCAGGAGATCGCGGCTTGGGGGCCCCTGCAATGCATGACGAGACTAGTGGCTCCGTCTGCCTACCGTCTCCACCAGCGGCAGTTTAGGGATCGCCATGACTGCATAGCCCATTCTGGCCGCCCACCATGACACCGCAATGGCGATCGACAGAGGAAGACTGGCAGAATACTCTGCTTCTTCTGCTGATGGGTAGACGGTCACTCCGTCCACTTGCACTGGTGTCCACTCCGGTGGACTTTGACCCCAGAAGCATGCGACAATGTGCCATAGCGCCACTTGCAATCTCCTTGGGTACCCCGGAGGGCCGGGGTGAGTGAAGTCCTCAGCGATGGCCAGCTTGTTGGACAGGGGCATCACAGTCACAGGCTTAAGCGTACGAAATGGGCCTCTCCGTTCACACCGGGACACGACGTGCCGCTGGTGATGGAAAAATTGGGCAATAGCTTGCAGGAGCTGCAGGGAGTGACCCTGGTGTGCGACTGCCAGCATGGTGGCCTTTGCGAGGCGGACATGTTGGCCGGCATTGTGTTTGATGCGCTCAGACCCAACGAGCCACAGCCTCTTGCGAGAGTGGTCCTGACGTCAAAAACATCTGCAAGTGCGTCTGTTGGGAAGGATGGCAGCAGGACTCACCATCCCTGCGCACGCTTGGAGCCTATCTCAAGAGGAAGTCATCCAGTGTTTTCGCAAGCTCTATCCACCAGACTGGTTCGAAGGATTTAAGTTTCCTATGGTTGAAGACCTCGCCAATGACTCAGTGTTCATGGACTATTTCCAATGGCGGCAAGAGCAGAGCCTAGCCTGGGATGGACCCCTGGGGCCTTTGGAGGCCACTAGACAAGTGCGCCTCAGACAAAGAATGGCCGAGGGGCAGCAAGCAGGAGCTCTCAGTCACAAAGCAGCACTGCCCCAGTCCTTTCATATGGCTTGACGATGGACGAGCACTATAACCAAGCGGAAGCATTGTTGGAGCGACCAACACCAACTGAGGCATTGCCCCTGCTGGACTATGACTTGCAGTTTGCGGCGCAGCACACGGCGACCAGCGGAGGCCAACTCCGGCAGTTTCGAAGACGAGCGGTGGGGTTTTTGTTCTTGAAAGAATTGAAGCGCAGGTGGAGAGGAGTGACCTCTCATCTGCGGAAGTTTCAACCAGAACCCATCAAGAAGGTGACAGAGCACAAGACGTAGGCCTTGTAGCCTTGCTGATCGTGTTGACATCATGGCCAGATGTGACCTACCCATTCGGCCTTATTGGTGGGTTACCGGATATTTCCGGAACAGCCAGCGGAGATCATTTCGTTGGATGAAGTTCTGGAAGGTTGGGAAAGCCATAACCCAGCCATTCTGGCGAACTTGAAGCCGGGGAAAGATGATGCATTCGCCTTGAAGCAGTCAGAGGTGGATGCATCCAAAGGTTTTTGCACGTCCCCTATGACAGAGGCACAACTGTTTAGGGCGACGAAAGGGAAGCCTCATCGTCTCATTCCTCGGCACGTCATCACACAATCTTCAGGCAAGGGTCATCGACGATGCAGCTCGTGGAGGCCAATCTGATCGATCCAATGACGCCAACAAATTGGTGTTGTGTTCACCCCTACGACCTGCTCAACACATTGCCCTGGTGGCTAACCACTTCTCGGATGCGGAGTGGACCGCGCTGATGAATGTGGATGCCTGGCAGGGCGCGGGTGAAGATTGGCCAGATGCGTACAGACAGTAGAGCCCGATATCCCCATCAGAAGCGCTCGGATGCGTTGTTTGCTTTTGGCATCACGAATGGGAGAAGCCAGCTTTCCAAATCTACAGTTCTCTGTTGTTTGGTCTCCCACTGGCTGTCACAAGTCTCAACCGCTACTCCAAGCTGATCGAAGCCTTAGGAAGGAGACTGTTGCGCTCGCTGGTAAGCATGTATATACTTTGATGACGCCCACCTCACTGACCTGACCTCGAATGGACCTCCATTGCAGTGGGCGTTTGAGGAGCTGAACATCATCCTGGGTACTCCATTCGCCGACGACAAGAGGCAACCCTTTGCTGCAAGTGGCACATTTCTTGGTTTGGACTATGACTTTGCGACGATCCAACGGACAAACTGTGTAACCTTTTGGGCTCGTGAGAGGCTACTCACGAAAACCAAGGGCATCATAGACACAGCCAAAGCGGAACAAAGATTCTCACCAGCGCAAGCTGCAAAGCTTTACGGCCTACTCAACTTCCCTGAAAATGGTATGTTTGGTCGAGTGGGCTGCGGGGGCCTCCGGGCCACCAAAGACCATCAATACGGTCGGTCACACAATATGACGAAGCCTCTGATCCAAAGCTTTGACATGATCTTGACCATCCTGGAAGCCCAGCCTAAAAGGCAATTTTGGCTCACAAATCGCTCATGGCCTCGGGTAGTTGTGGCATCAGACGCTGCACAAGATGAGGTGAGAACAGGTTCAGGAAGCATTTGTGGCAACACTTCCGGATGAGCTCTTCGACTGGCTTGACCAAGGGGCGCAGAAGATCACACAGCTGGAGATGCTCATGATCGCTCATGCCCTGGTCAAGAGAGCCGGCGACTTTCGAGGACGCAGAGGTTTTTGGTTCATAGACAACGTTGCTAGCCTGATGTGCTTGATTCGAGGCAGAAGTGATGCAGAAGACCTTGAAAAGATTTCCAGATTTATCCACATAGCGCTGTTCGCGTGCGAGACCATACTCTTTTGGGAGTACATACCGTCGAAGTCGAATTGGGCTGATCCCATTTCGAGGCTCGGGGCCAAAGATCCCTGGCACACTGCGCGAAGTTTTTGTAGATTTCAATCAGAGCTACCCTTACAGCTCTTAGATTTTCCCTTTCTGGCGCTCGTAAAGGTTATACAGCTTTTGTAGTGCTTTGGGGACCAGTGCGTTGGGAGCGTATCCAATGGATACACGTCAGAGTGTCTGACATGATCCCACCCAGGCGGGCCTGGGCAGGCTGGTGCTGGAGCGACCAGCTATAACCAAAGCAAAACCTGCGAGCTAGCAGGTCACTGACCTTTAGAGCTTGAAGATGGAAAAAGCTGAGCTGTGTTAAGAGTAGCGTCTGGGTGAAGAGAAATGTAACAATATCAACCAGTATTGTCCGGACATGTGCTGTTTTGGTGCAGGAGGGAGGCTGTCTTCTGGGCGAAAGTTGCAGGTTCTGCCATTTGTGCAACTTTCAAGAGGCTGGACACAGTAGCATGGGCCAGTCGCATGAATATTGCATTACTTTGGTGTGTGTGTGTGTGTTTATTGATGTTTATTGTCGAAGGAAATTTAGAAGTCAAACTTCCGACAATATGGACAGATGAAAAGCAGAGATGGGGAAGAGGCAGAGAGAAGAGAAGAGTAGAAGAGAGAAGATTATAGAAGAGAAAGAGTCAGAAGAAAGAAGATGCAGATGCGCGAAAAGGTAGGAAAGTCGCGAAACGCTGTGTTTTTCCAATGATTTGTGGCTCCGGAGGGTCGAAAAATAGGCTC
>Ga0126342_10014443_pt1 | contig 13950 bp, 13 predicted proteins | sample Cyp1metagenome_FD_92528 | JGI IMG/M metagenome (GOLD analysis project Ga0126342, IMG submission 92528) | Coral microbial communities from Lord Howe Island, Old Settlement Bay, Australia - Cyphastrea 1 metagenome | ecosystem: Host-associated > Invertebrates > Cnidaria > Coral ...
ATAATATATATATATATGTATATATTATATATATATATATATACATGTGCATATTATATATATATATATATATGTATATCTATATGATAAATAATAAGCCATATTATATATATATACATATAACCAGCAAGCATGGATCAAAAATTGTGGATATTAAGTGGCACAACACATGGATACTTTCAGCACATAAACTAAGTTGCATCAACCGCCGTTTGATTGGAGAGGAACCAAGGTAAAGTGCAAGCGCTGTCAAGGCTGTTCATGTAGAGTGACCATTTTAACTTGGTGAACTACATGGGAAATTCATGGAAAATCCGTTATTAACAGTGATTTAATGGTGATTTAATGGGATCTAGTGGAATTTAAGAATCAACAATGGGGATAATCAGGATATATCTGGGTAAATTAGAACGACCTCACGTCGCGACCGAAGCCTGGGAATGATGGTTAGTAGGGGCGATTATCCACAAATGACCTTATTTAAGTTTAGTGAATTATGTTTATTTACCCAGATGTACTGTAGTACTGTAGTTTCAATTAGACTGGGATATAGTGGAGAGATATTTTGCAGCTGCCTGTGCTGGTGTTTCATTTTTCAGATGCTGGAACCTCTTGTGCAAATCTCTGGTATTGTCCATTAGTTGCTGGGTATTCGAAAGCACAAACAATGCCAATTACCTCTGGTAAACTAACATAGCTATGGAAAATGACCATTTTTAATGGGAAAACTCATTATTAATGGCCATGTTCAATAGCTATGTTAAATTACCAGAGGGTACATGCATTCTGTGCATGTGTGCTTCCACGATACACTCGTTGACCCCTCTGATTTCGCTAACCGGTTGCGTGATCATGCAGTTATGGTCATTTATCAGTTCTAAGTACTTATAACCCCATTTATAGAATGTATAATCCCATTTATAACCAGTTATAACTGGTAAATGGCTATAACTGTGACAATAGATCGGAGTTCTGGAAATTCCTGGTGTCGTTTAAGCGCAGCAAGGCTGGGCCAAGTATAACCAGCCAACAAAAATCTCAGGATGCCGCCCCTTGACCAAGCAAATTCTGCAGGCAACAAATAATATCCCATAGGATCCATGGTGCTGCTATATATGGTGACATGGATCCCATCAATATACCCCAATGTCAGCATATATACCAGCACCATGGATCCTATGGGTATGGGTATGAGACGACTATGTGTAATTAGACTCAACCAGTATACAAGGATGCAAGTTAGACCATGGAGGATGATGATATAAAAGTTTATCTGTCGGCATGAGCGTGGGAGGCTGGCGTCAATCAGTCTCTTGGATCTGAAAGCACTATCCGTTGGTAGGGAGCGATTCGGAGCTATGGTTGGATCCGTATATTCACTATATGAAATGTATAGCTTAAAGGAGTTTCCCAAGCATGTGACCAACGAACATGAGGTTGAATCACAACCATTGAAATTGCTACAATCAAAGAAATTGGTTCCAAGCATATATATATATATATGTATATATTCATATTAATATATATATATATACCCAAGTAAGACTTAATCCCACCGATGGGTAGCTGTATTTTGGGGGGAGAAATCAAACGACCTCGTAGACGCTTCTTGTAGAGCTTTGCACAGGTATTGAAACTCTTGAGAGACTTGAGAGCAACTACTGCGATCATCATATTTGGGATTAAGGTATATATTTATAACTGTACCCTCTGGTAAACTAAGATCGCTTTGGAAAATGGACCATTGAAATAGGTGATTTACCTATTCAAATAGTGATTTTCCAGTTCGCTTTTTGTATGTTTACCAGGCCGGGTAACTTTTTTTTTTGTTGCTCTGCGTGGTGATTTTTTGTGCCTAATTCTGATACTCTGGGCAGGTTCGTCTGACTGGAAAACCATGACAAATGTCAGCAAGGTGATCCCATAAACACATATAAACACTGATGATCTAGGTGTATGACCAGTGAAGAAGTGCCATTTGCTGTTACTGTATAGTCAATGGCCATTTCAGGATTCTAAAATGGAGGTACCTACTATAATCTACTATATATATAAGGCCTATGTAAGGCCTATGTAAGGGAATATCCCTAGAAAATATGACCTTCTATGGTACAGTACCTCCATTTTAGGATCCTGGAATTCCCATTGATATAACATCCCATGATGTTTTTGAGATGTTCTCTGAAACTAGCCCACGATTTCATCGGCCTTTTCTCAGGTCGAAGCCTGACAGTTTCCTGTTTGCAGAGACTTGCGGGGGATCAGTTGTGAAATTCAACTGGGCCTTGGGCCCAGTTGACCAATAAACATGTGGATTTCAACAGAATATGTGGAGAGTTATCCACTAGGACTAGGATTTGAATGGATTTGATAAATAATCCTAGTGGGCAACCATAGTGGATAACTCTCCACATCCTAAGCCACTAACTCAAGGTTATTAGTTATGAATTTTATGGTAATTTGTGATAGGTAGGGGGGCAACCATAGCCGGCCAACTGTTGGATGGTTGGGGAAGTTATATCTTATCATTAGAGTCAGAGGGTGTTAGGCATCGTTAGGCGTTATTATAATAAACAAACGGATGACTGGGGGGCAACACATGTAGTGATCAGGTGTAAGCTCCGTATCATATTTTGTACAATGGAACGCAATGTTCCTATACTCTCCAGTTACGCACCGTTTACTGACTGCATGAAAAGTCCTATAGTAGAACTTTGAGTTGCAACTTTCGATAAGCTGATTGTGTGTGTGTGTTGTGGTTCTGCTACAATCCCATCTCCCGAATTTTGAATACAGTACTCCCCCCACAGGGGGCCTAAAAGTGAAAATACCCAATCTCAGGGTATTTATTCATGTTGGGGGTGCACTTGGGGTTATGAAAAAGGTAATGCCATCGTCAAAAATTACATAAGTTGGGAAAAGTTGGGATATAACTCTTATATATATATATGTTTATATATGATTGTATATCCACTTATGGCTGGAACTGCACCAAAAAACGTGACGGAGGAATGTTTGAAAAAGGCCTTTTCCAGAAGATGTGGCTGTTGGCGGTTTTTTCTCAGACATCATACAGTTATGGCCCTTTACCAGTTATAAGTACTTATAACCCCATTTATAGAATATATAATCCCATAGAAATAACCAGTTATAACTGATAGCCATGGCCATAACTGTAGCAGAGGAGAACTCAACATATTTTTTCGGGACTGACAGCGGTGCGGGCCCCAGAACTGGATGAAGGCCACATGAATTTCCAGCGTATCTTTGATAGGAAAACACACCGATTTCCCTTAGATGTTTTTCCTCAAACCAATCCACCAATCCGTTGATGCTTCAGAAGTATCTACCCTCTGGTAAATTAACAGTTTGCTATTGAAAATTGCCATAGAAATAGTTGATCTACCGATTTAAACAAATGTGATTTTCCATAGTTATGTAAACGTTTACCAGAGGGTATCCTGGTCCTGATGAACATCCATTGATTAACTGGGAATCATCAAAATCGAACATCATTTTGACACCGTGGGTGGCAGCTCGAGAATGCCAACCTCCGGTTCATGTGGACTGCGGTGCCGATCTATGACGACCACCGACTGGATGAGTACTGCTTTAAAAATGTGAACCTGAAATGCAGTAAAAAAAATCCAGGGATCCCTTTGTGGGTACACTATGTGTGTCTGCGTCTATAATGTAATATCTATATTATAATACTACAATGTGAGGCCCGCAAGATAGCTAAGTAGGTTTATAACTCCAATAACTATGGCTTATGGTACTTATAACTATAGTTACTGGGGCTTATAAACCAACAAACATCACTGGGGGGGCCCACATTGTATGATACTATGTATTTTGTAGCTAAAAGTCATCTCTTGTACGGTATCAACGATTCGCCATGGTCCGTGCCGAGGTGTAGACTCTTATGGGTTGCCATCGCTCTCGACGTTGGTTGGAAGCGATTTGCCCCGATCGCGGAACCCATGTCCGAAGGAAACGCCGCGTCAAAATGTCGGGAGGGCCTCCAGAGATTTTCACATTGTGGTTGATTGAATAGCGCGTTCCAGTAAAATAGTGGAACATGTTGATATAAACAAACTGCTATGTTTGCATGTTTTGTTCCTGAAAATACAAGATATCACTGCACAGCAAGGATCCTTCGTCATTTTGTTTTTTGCGAATGCAATTTGATACCCGAATTTCACATCAGTGTGGATAGATACCAGCATGTAGAGACCAGTACCCAATAAAAAATGAGTGGCTAGATGCATTGGTTACACGACTACGGCCAAAGGCGATGTCTTTATGTTGAATTTAAGGCTACAGTAATTGAGCAGTGAGAGGGATTATGTCAGATCTGAACTATTTTCGATCAGGTCTGATACAACCTGGTGAATTGCCAAAACACTGATGACGTCAGTTACCCGATCGCTTCAAAAGGAGGACGTTTTTTCTTTTGTGCGCTGCCAATGCAACAGATTTTGGTGAACCTTTTCCAGTCTCCGTAAATTTTCCCTACTACTTGGCAGACTGTCACTGGCAGACGTTGGTCATATCATCGTAATCATAGCCACTATTATGTTGACAATGCAAGAATGATTCCCATAGATGTGTTTGTTGGTTTTAGGAAAAGCATCGTCACGTATACAGTATATATACACATGTATTATATATATATACCCTCTGGTAAACTAACATAGCTATTGGAAATGACCATTTATAGTGGATTTACCCATTCAAAAATAGTGATTTTCCATAGCTTTTTGTATGTTTACCAGAGGGTACTGTATATGTATTCACCAGATGTCAAATCATGTCGAATCGTTGGCCTGGCGATGTCTACCAAGTTACCTATCAGATGTCTAAGCCCCAGCTGATTGCTGAGGAGCTGGAGCTGGAGGAATGGAATGGCCGCATTGGCAATCATTATTTCCAAATTTCTCAGGTGACAATTGGGATTTCTGATGATTTTTGTGATGATTTGCAGGACTGAATTCTGTAATTACGTTATATATGCTATATTACGTTCGGGGCATTTGAGCCAGATCCATCATGCTGATTTGTCAGTCATTGACACATATCTACGTTTCGTCGTGTACATGATATTTAGACGGTAGGCCCAAAATCTTTGGTACATTGACTTCTTTACAGGTTCAGTTTCTTCCAATTTCAATCCTGTCTTGCATAGTTTCTCACCGTTCACAAGTGCAGCCTATGGCAGGCAAGACATGAACACATGCAGGTTTGTTCAACCTTTGGATCATGTCCACCCTGGATTTATAAACCCCAAACGGCTGTTTATATAATTGGGAGGGTACCCTTTAAGTATCAGATTATGACTATTGGAGGAGTACCCCCTAATTAATAACCATGGTTTATTAATCTGGGGTTGACATTGTATAATTATCCATGAATCCAATGTAAAGTATAAAACCGCATTTTTTGCATGAAATTTGAGGTAGACCCCATTGTCATAGCGAGCCACCACTGAACTGCAAACCCATCGACAAAGAGACCCAGTGGCTCTTTCACGCAAATGAAAACAATGAAAGATGCGCAGTGGCTCGTGACAATCATCGGAAAATAGTGGCTTTATATGGCTTTAATATATGGCTTCATATTGAAATTATTGAATGTTTACCACAGATCATTACTCTCAGCAAGACTTTTATGTTCATGACATGTAAACCTTGGCTGAATTTAAACATATCCCAGTCTATTACCTCAATGAGTAATATTAATATTAGTGTTATAGTACTGGGTAATTTACTCGGTAATTATATTAATATCCCAGTATTACAGTAATTACTTACCTCATAACAAGTGTTTTTTTTCGAAATGCACAAAAATCGTTGTTGACACACAACGTTCTCCTTGGAGGGAATTTCAGCATCCAACAGGCATCGTTGGATGGTTGTATGTATCATTGTTGGTTTGGTTTCAGGGACCGGGATCACTGTGATCATCTCATTCCAGGAATTCTTAGTTTCATCAGGCTTTATCATGGTTTATCATGGCGCTAAGCAATCTTTAAGCAAGTAGCTATTCTTTCAAACAGGAAGCTACTGAAGCTACCTTACATTCTTCATCAACTTTGATGTGCGTCGTGTGGTTTCGTTGTAACGCGTTACCTGACCACAACGGAATGGGAGGATGATCCTCGACGGAAACTTTTCGGGAGGATTGAAACCATCAACCACTCATGATTGGGTCATTACCCGGCCTGGTAAACAGCCCCAAAAAACGATGGAAAACCATGGGAAAATCGTGATTTATATGGAAAACAAAACATGTTTAATGGAAATTCACCATGTTTCATGGGAACATCCACTATATCGACTGGGCCATTTTCAATAGCAAACTGTGAATGTTTACCAGAGGGTATTCCAGTTTCTGTTGATTTTCATGCCCATTTCTGGAAAATCCTGCCTGTTGGGCAGTTGATGAGCGCCATTATGACATTATGCATTGAACACTTCTTGCCATGTTGACTCTATATTAAAAAAGAAAAACAACACGATTAGCGAGTGACGAAGACTTTTGGTTTGTGAATGGATTGGTTTTGTTGGGAAAATTTTAACCGGAAACCATAGATTTTCCCATTAAATATGGGGTTTTCATGTAATTTTTCCCTTAAACCAATCCATTGAGTTTGAAGTTCCGTGGGGCTCTTCACAATTAGCTTTCACCGGAGGTGATCGTGTTTGCTCTTCTCTGTGGAGTATCTTCAGTAACCTTCCCAGACCCGATTCTGCAACTCGGAGGAATCGACAGGTTGCAACGACCCCATTTTTCGTGGGATATCTACATGGTGGTGCACCCGCAGGTTAGAAGTATGGTTATGTTTGTTACCTTAGAGTCCCAGCTAGGTATTGATATGAAATTGATATGTATTGATATATTATCTATAGATAGTGTCTAGATATATCTAGCATTAAACCAACACATGACCCCCTGAAATAAATCAACTTAGCTATTGGGGCACCACCTTATACCATCTTATACCTGCATATACCTGCAGGCTCAGTGGGGATTGAAGTTCAGACTGACTGGTGAATGTTTATTACTGTCCCCCTCAACTACCCTTGGTAGTTTAGCGCCTTGCTTTGGAAATCACCATTTTTAATAGGTAAATCATCATATGTAAATCGATATATATATACACACATCATACATAAATGGTACATGTCCATATAGCTATGTTAAACAACCAAAGGATAACATACAAAGTGGGGCCCTCAAACGAAGGTTAAGTTGGTAAGTTGGTTCATTGCTTCCTGAGCTGTTGAGTCTATGGAGAATACAACTATAGTCAATGGGGTTTATCAAGCAACCAACATAGCGTTTGGGGGGCGGGCGACATCGTAAGACCTTGAGAATCACTACTTTTACTGGTTGGTGGTTTGGAACATGAATTTTATGTTTCCATTCAGTTGGGAATGTCATAATCCCAACTGACTTTCACTCCATCATTTTTCAGAGGGGTAGGGCTCACTTGAGCTCAACCACCAACCAGTCTAGAGTCGCCCGAGGTAACAACATTTTCTCCGGACTCATGGCAGGGTCATTAGTTTTGGGACTGTAAATCAGCCATTTTGGGTCATGATTCAAGAAGTCCAATGCTCCAAGGAATCCGAAAGGATACCAGAGCCAAGTAGGACCGTGCAGCGGCGATGGCTGGAATCAAGTGGACAACTCTTGCGTGAATTTCCATGTGAATTCCAGGTATGCATGGAATGTTTATACATAGGAGTCCCCAAAAAAGGTAGAGACTTTGATGTTTTTTTCTATTTATGGTTTTTGCTATAGCATGCTATAGCTACCTGTATGTTAAAAAAAACAGCCAAATGTTGGTAAATACCCCAGCACAATGGCTGGTGAGTAGGCGGCCTCAGTGGTCCTCATCAAGATGGTTCATGTTCCAGTCTGGGAATGCAAGCAACTTGCTCATATACCATGCATGTATTGTATATGTATTGTATGTGCCCGCATCTCAAAATCATCGAAACCTACAATGTTGGACCTGTTCTGTTTGTTGGTTTATAAACCCATAGTTATAGCTACCATGAACCATAGAAATCACCTAGTTGTAAACCAACTGTGCTATGCCTACCTTGTGCAAGTGCTGGAGGGTCCTTTACCCGCTGAAAGACCGCGTGCAGGGTAGGACCCAGGGCCACGCACTAAAATGCACAGGATGCAATCTGGTGTTTCATGGTTGGCTAAGTTGATGTTGAATTAGCATTATGCGGGTTCACGGTAAATACCCTCTGGTAAACTGACATAGCTATTGGAAATGGCCATTTATAGTGGATGTTCCCATCAAAAATGGTGATTTTCCATAGCCATGTTAAATTACCAGAGGGTAGTTGTTAATTGTGGTTCCAAACTCGCTTATCACTGGGGCAGCACCTTGTATTGTAGTGTTGATGTTGGCAGTTTCGGTGACAGGGTGGAACTGCTTTTAGAGCCTAATTCCTGCAGAAGCACGGTAATTAATGTCAACCCTGGATTAATACACCCCTAGATTGTTTAATTGGGAGGGTACCATTTAAGTATCATATGAAATGACTGTTGGAGGAGTACCCCCCTAATTAATAACCATGGTTTAGTCTCATCCGGGGTTGACATTACCCCAAATGTTTCCTGAGAAGGTATTTGGATCCATAGGAATCCATAGGGAACACTATGATTCAACCAGCAGGAAGATGTGACTGTCCAACAGCAGTGGATACAACAAACGTGGGATTACAGGCCATGAGTCTGTAGATTTTACCTGAAGTGAAATCATTGGGACCAAAAAATGGACCCAAAAAAGAAACTCTCATAAATCATCGTAGATCTGCGCTTTGAAAGATGTTTGATGATCCTGTTTCAGGGGAAGCTAGCCCACCTGCATAGATTGTGCCGTTTCGCAGGAATGTTGTTGATGCCAAAACGACTTTTTCTTGAAGGAGAGATGCTATATGGTGGGTCAACGGGTGGCAATCCGCTTCAATGTTCAAACCCAAACACTGAGCAATAAACATTTGCATGTCAGGAAAACTCATGAATTTAATGCCTGGACACATCCACCCAGACTGGCAATATGTGGTCCAACATTTGGTCTGCAATGACCAACGAAGCCAACTCGCCAGATTGATCAATGACGAAAAAATATGACCAAGTCCTGATTCTTAGGCGGCCAGTAGTCAGACAACATGAATTGATCCTTGGTAGACAAAGTGACGACAAAGTGAAACCGAGCTGAAGTGGGTCAAGTTGGGTAGCCTTTTCAGAATGGATCAGTTCTAATTTATCTGTTGAATCCACATTGGCATGACCTACTGTAAAGCATCATGACATTCTACAATGTGAGGCCCCCGTTCGATAGCTAAGTTGGTTTATAACTCCAATAACTATGGTTTATGGTACTTATAACTATAGTTACTGGGGCTTATAAACCAACATTCACATCACTGTGGGGGGCTACATTGTAGGCTTTTGTGGCAATTGCTGCAAAAAAAAGTCCCAAAGACCCAGATCTTTGAGTTCGGTTTTAATTTGAACCATTCCCCACTGGCAGTTGATGCAATCAATTCCTCGGGCACTGTCACCACTGTCCCTTCGGTAAATGACCGAATGACCTTGAAACATCTTGAAACCCGAAAGGGGTCAACTGTTATTTCGTTTGGTGAAGGATGGTGAAGGGTAGTCTAGTACTGCAATGAATGGGTTCACGCACACAATCACATATAAATATAAATATATATATATATATATATATATATATACAGACACATAAATATACACATATGTACTCAAAACATAGCTACATATCTATATGTATGCGTGTCGCTATGTGTTGTTACATATATACATCACATATATATATATATATATTTATACATCATACATATATATATACAGTACATAGCATACATCATATATGTGTATATATATATATATATATATAGTTTTATCAATGTTTCAACCGGCTAAGGCACAACACGAAAACATTGCCCAGTTGAAACCGTCAGGAGTTGGTGTTCCTGGCACATTGAGTCCCGGCACTCCCCTCTACGTGCTTCGGTGTCACCCATGGGACCCAGGTTACGAAAAAAAAAGGCCCCTGGTTATGAAATTGCTATGTTGGTTTATATCTCTAGGTTTACTATGGTTCATAAAAGTTATGTATGTATATATATGGTTATATATGTTTATGATATATATATATATATATATATATATTTATATTTATAGCAATCCCGAACAAGATACTATGGTTCATCGAAGTGATGGTTCATAGAAGTTATGTATATACATATTATATATATGGTTATATATGGTTATGTTATATATATATTATACTTATAGCAATCCCCAACAAGATACAAGGGTAATCATCGTACTAGAATGAATAGTGGCAAAATAATTACTTCTCGGCATTTTTTAAAGGAGGAGGTTAGTATAAGAATACCTAAGACCCATGATTACTATGGAAAACTTAATAACTAATCGAATAATGGGTATCGGAATACTCTGGAACACCACATGATTGTAGAATCTATCCGTATATCCTTCCAAAAATATATGGATACGATAAACTATGGATAAATCCAGAAATATCTTGACTTGTATAGTTTCTTGATATCTCCCAATTTTTTTTGGGTTTGGACATAGATCCATAGCCATCCATAGCCACCATTCGCAGATCAAATCCGGTGATTTTCAGCATGTTTGCCATAGGTTTGGGGATGGGAAAATGTCCCGCCATAAGGTTTTTCATATACCCATTATATATAATGATTCCCAATTGTCAGGGTTATTATATTATGTTTGAATACTGGAGTTTCCATGTCAGGGTATTATATTGTCTAAAATAATACCTTACATGGACAATAAACACATGATTTTCCAGTATTCTAGTAGGGGTTTCCCATGCCAATGTTTGAGTATGTGCGGGTGATAGCATATCATAGCTGTCAAAGCTGCACACCACGCAACGTTATTACCATTATATATATATATCAGGATTGGTACAGCCCTGATGCTGGTGGCACTCCGATTGTTGGTGACAATCTTTATCTTTGGTGGTTCGATCAGTCTTGAGCACCCGAAAGGCAATCAAGAAGACACCAGACAATGGTGCATCTGGCAATCTGCCTTCATGCGATGGTTGCTCTTGGACGCGCAAATTCAGACCGTGACCTTCCTCCAGGGTCCTCTGGGGCAGAAGTTTGCAAAGCCGACTACAATGATGGTGGGTCGCTTGGCTAGCTTTGCACACCGCATTTTCGCCACTTACAATAAAAAGTGGCGAGCCACAGAAGTACTTGGAGGAAAAGAAGGTCAAACATGGAAGACCGCCAAGGGTAAAATTTACCCTACAAATCTATCAATGGTGATTGCGCAGTCACATCTTGACCACTACGTTGAAGCACCAGTCTCTGGAGATGAGCCCTTGCCTGAGGGATTGGATTCAGTGCTGCACAAATTAGCAGCACCGTTTGATGCTTACAACGGGATGGAAGGACAGGTGCAATCAGATTATCATTTGCGGCGTGGTTAGGTAAATCCTCCTCCTTTTAGTAGCCAATCACATGATTGAAGTAAACGAAGTCGAGTTGTAGGGTTTCTAGCCTTGCCCCCTTTTTGATTTGTTTTGCATGTCTCACAAGTTTTCACCTGCTTGGTCACAGTACCGAGTTTTTGGGTGGAGCATGCATGCAGGCGACATTGCAGTGTCAGGATACAATTATATGGATGTATACATACATATATATATGTATATATATTACCATTATTACCATTATATAGAGGATACAATTCATTGGAGATGGCGAAACAACAACCAATCTGCACTGCTGCTGTTGCAGACAGCACCTGGATTTTTTTGGGTGTTTTTTTTTTCCATCATGTCAGGGGAGGTGAGTTTCGGTTGGAAGGTGGTTGGTTTTTTGGAGCTTTTGAACATCACTTTCTCAAAAGTACCCTCTGGTAAACATACAAACAACTATTGAACATGGCCATAGAAATAGTGGATTTTCCCATTAAAAATGGTGATGTTCCATGATTTTCCATAGTTATGTTAATTTACCAGAGGGTATGTGTTGTGCATGAAATATCCTCAATAGTTGGGCGATGTGAAAAAAACAAAAAGGACATTTCTCAGCCAATCCCTGAGAAACCACTAGCCGCGCCACGTCTGAGTAAACCTGAAAAAAGTTGGAGCAGCACTCATAGATGCCCCGCTTCTGTTGCCTGATGCAGCGGTGAGCCCTGGATGTAGTTTAATATTTGTAGGTGTAGATGTAGGTGTAGGTGTGGGTGTGAGTTCGCACATAGGATACAATAGATCAACAAAAGAACTAGCCACCGAAAATGATTAGCATTGGTTGCATATGGTTGCATGATATCTAAGCAATTCGCCAAGAGACAATGGGTTTGCTTCCTGTTGAGACAGATGTGACAGTGTCTTTTGATCGCACCGTCACCGAGATACCAGCGTCATGTCCACCAATCATCAAGGAACCGCCTTTGGCCGGGTCAAAGAGGGTGCGATTCCATTCTCAGGGTACTGGTGATGGTTTGGAAGGAGGAATTCACCAGTTTTTGTATGGGGTTTAGGTTTAACATGGTTTAACTTTCAATACATTGTTTTTTTTGGCATCCAGAAAAGATGGTGTTGCCATGTGATATTCTTACCTGGCCAGCTTGCTGGCTGATTTTTTCCAAGAATCAAACCAAAGGATCCCATGTAGGGATGTTTGTTTCATAAGAAAGTCCGGTTGAATTTATCATGTTCAATTTATATCAATTTATCATGTTTTCAACTACTTATGTCTGGGATCGTTCCAGTCAACGTTGTAACATGCAACCTTGACACAGCCATTTCCACTACGAGCGTCATGTTCTTCGGATTTCATACCAGTATTCACATGTGCTTTCCCCAAGAAACGTTGATCACCGCCAGCACCACAGGATGCCAACTGGTACCACCAACACTGCACCGGTGTCCCTGCGTTTCGGCACCGGCAAGTGATGCAGCAGCTGGGTCTAACCGGGCTCCAGGGTCCCAGAGTCACCTGGAGAAGGAAGGAAAATGGCCCATTTAGTTCGATGATTTTGCAATTTTACTTATGAAACATGGTGATGTTTCATAGCTGGTTGGTGGTTTGGAACATTTTTCATTTTTCCATATATTGGGAATAATCATCCCAACTGACTTTCATATTTTTCAGAGGGGTAGGTATACCACCAACCAGTATGAAACATGGTGATGTTTCATAGATCTGTTCAATCACAACAGGTTATATAATTCTTTGGTTTGTAGTAGCGAATTAGTAGCTATAACTATAGTTAGAGGGGTGCAACTAAACCAACAACCATAACTCGCGGGCCCCACATTGTAGGATGATTATAGTAGATATATGTGCACTGTGGTGAATCATATCTAATTAAGGGGCTTAATTAATCAACAATGGTCAATGGGGGGTTAAGGATGGAACATGGGACCTTAAACAGAGCATTTTTTATAAATTAAGCTAAGTTGGTTTAGTTCAGTGGGTGATCTGTTGGGCTGTTGGGTTGATGATATATATCTATATATCCCACTTTGAAAGTGGGCTTATAAACCATCCAACCATCCAAATGGCCATAAATTGCGGATACATCATGATACATCAAACCATTTTCAGACTCAAATATCATGTAAAAGGGTTACAGATTCCCATGAAATGAAGTCTCCACAGCTGATTTCAATCACAATGTAGTCGTGTTGTTTGAATCTCAATTGTCACAGCAATGGGAATATATATAATGTAGGGTTAGGATTAATAAAACCCTCAAATTAATCATACCCCTTTTCACCGGAAATTTTTGGGCAATACTAAAGTCCTCTACGTGCTGATTTCCCCCCCTAATAATGGAACACTACCCCCGAATTAATCATACCCCTCCGGGATCCCC
>Ga0126342_10014444_pt1:0-12500 | contig 13948 bp, 16 predicted proteins | sample Cyp1metagenome_FD_92528 | JGI IMG/M metagenome (GOLD analysis project Ga0126342, IMG submission 92528) | Coral microbial communities from Lord Howe Island, Old Settlement Bay, Australia - Cyphastrea 1 metagenome | ecosystem: Host-associated > Invertebrates > Cnidaria > Coral ...
CTACCTCGCCCTCACCATGACTTGACAGGTCACATTACAGGCAAGGCATGAAGTTCATATGCAAGACCAAGACATACTGGCAGCTCACATCAAGGATAGCTATGGAAATTTCACAATATATATTATATATATATTATATAAATATATTATGTATTGATCAAAAGTTGCTGAATCAGAGGCGTATCATCAGTCTCCTCTTTGATGCCTTTCCACTTTCTCAGGCAAATCCATGCCATGCTGAGGCCTGTTGGGATAGATCTTCAATGCATCTCGCAAGAAGCTGGTGGGAAGCAACCTTGGATTCGGCCGGGAGCTCTGTCAGTGCCAACAATTTAGTGTCGCACTGTGTAGGTGACAATCAAGAGACACTATCCAACATGAATCTAAATGTATGCTATCAGGCTATCAGTAGCCCCCAGAACCTCAAATGATTCATTCAACCCCAAACAAGCCAACATAATCCAACAGTGCTGTGTGCTTGTCAGACTGGATGCCTTGAGTTTCTGACGTGTCATCCCAATCGAGGATAATAACGGGGGCCTTTGGACAGTGATCCGAGTACAACCCCTGCCATCTCCTTGGTTTCCAGAACGTGTCCTGTGATATTCCTGCAGTTGCTTTCTTCAGTAGTTTTCTTGGTATCACAGGGAATACTCCATGCGCTTTGGGGCAACAAATTGTATCGAATGCCAACGTTTCTGCTTATTTCAGAGTTTGCATCAGGGTGAATGGCACCAATGAATTGAAACTTATTGAAGCCGCTTTGATGACGTTTCCACAATCTTAAAGCTTGGCGTCATTTGTTTCCAGAGGATTGTTCTTGATAACAAACTGATTGTCATTACATGGAACCACATCTGCAACATTAAGCAACATAATATCCGGATTCCTACATGTATCAATGAACTCCAGTAGTTATTGCGCCCCTTTGCCTCTGGAGGGCCAGGAGAACGGCAAGGAGAAAGGTTGTCCTGAATAGACAAACCAGCGCTTTGCAGCAGCGAATTGGAAAGATATGGTTGGTCACTTGTGCCACGAATTCAGCACTTCGGGCAGAGCTTCTTTGGCCAGCTCCCTTAATGTGTTTGGTCAAATGCCTGGTTTGGCAAGGTTGGCGCTACAAGCAGCAAGTTGCCAAAACGCGCCCACATGCTGTGAGGCGGGGGCGGGCTGGTCTCGTTTTGATGTTTTTCCGTTCCCACAGTGACGCGGTGCCTTGAAGGTGCTTTGGGTCTGTTCGTGCGTGCATAGATTCTAATAGATCTATGGTCTTGCGGAATCGGAGTTGCAGATCGCATTGTAATGGCTATATGATGCTATATGATGCTATATGATTGTTGACATCCTGCGCAGATACATGCGGTTTTGCCACTTGGCGGTGCTCATCGCATCGTAATGGCTGCGTGAATGTTGCATAGGACCTGTGTTGAGAATGCCAGAGCGCGAAACATTGCGTTTTTTTTATGGTAAACTGGCTGGAGCGCGCTGAAGGGCAGCTACTCTGTGAGGCGGGTGCGGGTGCGGGTTAGGGGAGTTAAGAAAAGCTTCGATGAGATGGGAAAGGTTGAGCAGTGCTCAGATGAGATGAAAATAGTTGAGAAGAAGCTCAATGACGTATGAGGCGAGATGAGATGAGATGAGATGAGATGAGGTGAGGTGAGATGAGGTGAGACGCGGTGAGAAGAGCTCGGATGAGATGAAATGAGATGAAGTATGAAGTATGAAGTATGGCAGAGCTCAGGGAGATGAAATGAGATGAAGTCTGAAGTGTGAAGTGTGCAGTTTCAAGTGTGACTTTTGGAACGCAAAGTGTCGCTTGGTGTTGCCTTGCAACGTGAGCGTGAGTGCCGGTCATGATCATTGACAAGAACGGTGCAGCAGTTTCACACAAGGCACGCACGCACACACGCAAGCACGAGCCTGGGTGGCGCAGGGCGCATGCAAGTTCAACAGATAACAAAACCTCTTATAGTACAACCCTAAGGCAACTTCCGCCCCGCATGAAGCGGGTACTACTGGTATTGTAGTAGTTTTCTCTCTCTGGGATCTCAATTCTCACCTTTGGAGATGCGAAGGGACAAATACGCAAACCTACTTGCACCAATAGCACCAGCATGGTTATTTGATCACAGTTTCACTCTTCGGATGGCACTCAATCAAGCTCTTCGATTCAATCTTCGATTTGATACAGGATACACAGCAATGGAGACGGTGGGCAGGTATATGCTCTGTTGAGCGTTCATATATAATAATCATAAATACACGCTTGACTCACACCGTGGCATTACTACAACAGTTTGCTTGAAACAATACATATGGGTACGGACGACAAGATGCAAAGAGACGGAAGTAAACAAAGCTATGAGTGATGGATTAAGGTCCACACAATGTAGCAATCACTGTCGCCGTCCTGCAGTGAAGCTAAACTCGGCTTAAAGCCCATCCGAATACATTCTGAAGGCTTCAAAATGAGTTCAAAATGAGCAGATCTTGTATTTGCAGACCCTGGAGCTTTCAATAACGACTTACGCAAGCTGAAGTGATAGCAATGGAGACACAGAACTAAGTTTGCCTTTCCATACTTTTTTATGTTTCTCATTGTTTCTCCATGTGTTCGTTGCGTAAGGCGTAAGTCAAATGAAGATGTGACAGATGGCTCTGTTTGTTTCATCTCCAAATCCTGGCCGTCGTCTCCTGGCTCCGGCCCGTGGCGTCCGTGGTGCTCAGGTCCGAGTCTGCGGTCGGGCCTCAGAACGCACAGAACGCGAGGCTTTGGACGGACGATGGGTGATCTGTGGTAAAGCATGGCAGATCAAAAGACACTGATGCATAACGTAATATAATGATATATAATGTAGATATTGATGATTATCATTACATGATATAATAACGAATACTGATGATTACTGTAGATTTAGAGTTTCAGGATGACACAAGGAATCGAGTGATTTTTTCATGTTCTTTTTCTGGATTTATCATGCTGTGGTGTGATTCACTCTTCACTTAGATCTTGATGTAGATTGAATTTCAACAAATCCGCTGAATTCGCAGTTGCTAAAGTAAAATCTTGCCGACTCATCTTGGACCATCTTGGATCATCTTGGATCGTTGCTTCCCACGTTGCTTCCCACTCGGTCACTCAGTGCTTCACATTTTGCACCGCCTGCCGGTCCTGCTGGTAACGAGATCTGACCCCTCGCAACCTGGCGCCGGCCAAGTCGGAAGCATGAGTTTCTTATAGTTTCAGGATCTCGGATCTTTCAGGATTCAATTTGCTTAGATTTGCTTATATTTGCTTGGATTTGCTTTAGATTTCAACTTTTCAAAAACTTGGCTCCCCTTGGCCTTAGGAAGGTTTTGCATTCCCAGCAAAGTTCCTCAGGCATCGCAGCAACATGGAAAGAAAGAGAGCACACCTCAACGGCTCAAGTCTGAAGCCAGGCCTAAGACATGAACTGATACTCTAGTGACTCTAGTGACCTACAGCGAAGGTTTTACAGTTATTACATCGTTGCATTTCAAAAGGCCAAAATAAATTGCATTATATTGCATTAGTGACAAAGAGTCCCATCAGAGAGATGTCGACGCTGCTCACTGGAACTTATCTTTTAGACTGAATCATACTGAACCCATCTTGAGGCAACTTTGTACCAATTACTAATTACCCTTACTGTACTTGCCTTTCCCCACACATTCCCATACTACATCACTACACCACTCTGCCCCCTACGCATGTTCGAACAGAGTGTGAACTTCACACCCCAGGCGGGCACCCAGATGCAAGGGGACAGAACTGGAAAACACATGGAAAAAAACATGAGAAACATTTCGTTCAAGCCCTGGAGAGCCAGTAGGGAAGAGAGAGAGAGAGAGAGAGTGGTTTTCAGAAACAATGGATTGAGAGATATTATTATGATTATGATGTTACAATTTAGTACAATTAAGATAGACAACGATGGATTAAGCGATAGAGTCCGATAGAGTGATAGTGGTGGTTGCAAGTTACATGTGCACTATGTTAGAGAAACAGGACGACAACTTGATAGACTCATTGATTGAGCGCGTGAGTGGGTCGAGTGAAAATGTGAGTGGTTGAAGCAATCTTGGAGTTCAGGATCCAGCGATTGATTGGCAGAATGAAAGAGTGATTCGTCAGGCGAAGTGAATGAAGTGAGAGTGATTGAATGAGCGAAGTCGTTGGCCATTTTTCGATCCTTCGCCATGGGCGAATGGTTTAACTGAAAACAAACAAACAAAAACTGACCCGGGCGTGCCACAATCTACTGTGATTATTCTACAACAATCTACAACATACTGAAAAGAAACGAAGTCTACATGGTACAAGTGCTTCCCATCGTCTTTTCTCGTGTGAGAGTCTTGCATTTGGATGTGGCTCTGCGAGATGAATTCGTGAGTGCGCTCGTGGCTCACGGTAATGAATCTACAGGACACATGCACTACCGTGCGCCGTGAGCGCTTTTCTATGTTTTTTTTATCTTTTTTCTATTCTTTTCTTCTATCTTATTCTTATTTCTGCTCGAAAGTTCTGGTGTCTCTGGCAGTCGGATGAGTCTGACCTCAAAAAAGTCTGGGGCTCCACACCTGAGGAAGTCTCATTCCTGCACAGAGGGAAAGCCAACAAAATCAACATATACAACCATAGCCAAGAAGCGAGAACCGCTGCCCATCCCACGCAGATGGAAACCACCAGCGAAATGGAGCGGATTCTCGTCGTTTCAAAGTGGTAAGTTGTTGCTGAGCAAACTTTGCCCAATGCACGTAGCTCTTTGACAAGACTTGTGAAAGAAGCTTCACACATACCAATACAATTCATGGAAGTGAAGGGGGGACTAAAAGGGTCTCGTTGTGGCCTTATTGTGGCCCCTGAAATCATCGAAATGTTCAATTCAGAACAGAAATGAAATGATTTCGATTGATTTTGTGCATCTGATGTTCAGTCCCCATGGAACCTGGATTTGCTCGATCGAGCATCCGCTCGAGGCCTCGCAAAGAGCTGTCAGGTGATTATCAGGCCCAAACCATTTGTTGTATTGTTGGCATATGATGTCCATCTCTGTCAATCCATGTTCCTTGTACTTTGCTGTGGCAATCCAACGATCTCTGTTCAATACCTCAAAAATCTGCAAGCCTTTCCAGGTGTGAGGGTAAATGGGGGGCCAATCCCGGCCCAGCCTGGTAACCAGGTGTCGATGTTCAGGAAGCCTTGACAAAAGAAGATTTAAAAAAAAAACGATTGCATGTGATAGCATGGAGCTTTGAAGACGGTCCTTCTTAGACACAATTGTCTCAAAATGTCTCAAATGTCACACGAACAAACAGATCAACTAAGAAAGTGGCAAGGGGTCGTGCTCCCTCATTGCACCCTCGGCTGCCTGGGACGTCAGAGAAAGCCATGGTAGCATCATGCTGAACTGCAGAACCACCACTGGCACTGTAGACAGCGAGAGTAAGAGAAGCACCACTGAAATATCTGAAATAACAAAAAACAATTCGGCTTGAAATATGCGCAGGCACTGAGAGCACGACGCCCATTCTGAAGGCTGTGAATTTTTGGGCCGGGCTGACAAGCCAAACTGGTGGATGGCATGTATATAATATATATTATACATATGTCATATGTCTCCTTGCCTTCACAACAACTCTGACCGAATGTGTGACAGCACTGAATGTGCAAGCTGGTATGCTGATATGCTATTGACGATTACATAAGTTGCTGCAATGTGTAAGCGAGATAGCGAGATTCCACAATCTTTGGATTGTGCCCGGCAGGGCCCAGCTGCCCGCAATTTTTCAAGCGCCATGGCCATGCACTCATCACTGCTTCATTTCGCTTCTGATCGCTTTGCCGACAAGAGTCTTGGCCTCAGCGTACATGGACTCCAACACATCTACATTAAATCTACATACTAATTCCATCCTATTCCAAATTTAAACCGTGTTCAAACCCTATTTCATCATATTTCATCTGAAGCCTCAAACCATCTCAAACCTGAGAGCTGGGAGAACCTGAGAAAATTACAGCTGGGTTCAATGAAGCTGCCCGAGTCCCACTTTCGCTGTGCGGTGTCTGCGGGGTCTGCGGCGTTCGCAGCGCTCGCTAGCCGCAAACAGGCTGACGGGGAAAGGATAACTGTGGATAACTTAACACCGTCCACTTTGCGGATGGGATCAAGAGCGGAACTATGACGCTCCAATGCTTTGAGCAGGGAGCGACTTAAAATTATCACACTGAGGGTAGACCTCTTATCCCACATAGTCGGTGCGGCATGCACCAACATCTCAGAACGAGAATAGCGATAGCCAAAGACCAAATCACGCAGTCAACGATCACGTGGAGAGGTATCAGCCCAAGCACCTTCATGTCCCTGAATTCGACGATTGAGCATGGACATTCAAAGCCACCCGTGAACAAATACTGCGGGGTTGACTTTGGAAAGCTTGAGTGGATTGCATCATCCATGGACCGCAGTTGATGAACAACGGCTCGGCCAACCCCCCCATTGGATTCTAAAAGGTCGATGATGTCCTTCATGGCTCTAGCTTTTGGCTGTAAGGATTTGTCATCCAAGCAAGTGTCTGCTACTGCCTTTTCGCTTGGTCTGCAATACTGCAAAATTTCATGTGACTCCTGCAGAGTGTCGTCGTCCAAGCCTAAGGTGTCTTTTGAGCACGCGGTCCACAGGCCGTGAAGTTCAGCAGTGGTCCACAAGGCATCACTGCCCCGGAGGGTTGTGATTTTTTTGCCCCAAGGGGTCGAGTCCTCAATTGAGGCTTTGTCCATTGATTCAGCCACTGTCATCCATTGATATTGCTGATAGCAAGACATGATGTAGAAGCGGGGAATCATAATAAAGACCAGAAGGAAGAAAGCACCAAGACATGCGCGCTTCATCCATCGACCATTGGCGACTCGGTGAGCTTCCGGGTCGTCTTCACGGTCTATATTGTCTGTTTTGATGATCTTCTTCATGTTCTGGTCATATAAATTTTCCCGCTGCATTTTGAATTCGTGGAAACTCGCATGCCTCTCGGTCAAGTTTTGAATGGAAGCACTTCGACAGCTAACCCCACACGTCAAAGGAGCAGTGATGCTGCTTTCGGAAGCTCTTGAGCCGGGCAATGTCAGGTACTGATTTTGGATATATGTACCATTATGTTCTTGCAGCTCGAAGCAAATCCAGGGATGGGCATGTGGCGCTGAAGTGTCACACACGTGCATGGCGATTCTCCAAGTCTCTGTTTGGCGTAATAGCTTGAAAAGGACTCGAGGGGTCAGGAACACCTCGCAAAGCTTGGTTGGGGCCATGAAGTGCAAGCGCCAAATCGAGATGTTGACCGGCTGCTCAAAGTGACTATCCCGCACCTTGCACAGCATGTTGTCTGCCTCAGTTGCGGCTACAAAAAAAGATCCAAGGCACCAAAGGACCCCATGGTATACTACACAATACTATAGTATTACTATACGTAGAAGTCTTGCCCCAGCGGGACATGTCCAATCTGATTGATTAATCATGATGAATCCATGCCCAAGGGGCAAATTGAACCGCGTAGCCATCTGATTCTTCTACAGATGACCTTTGCTCAGGGCTGACTCCGCAGTCAATGCTGAAATAAAAGTCGCCATCCTGCACTCAATGTGTGTGTGTGGCAAATTGGCCTTGGGCAAATACTCTTCAGATGCTGTCACCAGTCACCATGATGTGAATCAAAATTCAAAAACAAACACCTCCATCCCCAAACAACATCAAACAAGTAGAAATGCATGTTCAGATTGTTCATTTCACCACTAGGAAAGATTAATAAAGATCCTCTGCGCATTTGTTTTTGGTCGTTTGGAGTTCCAGGGAACTGAAATATGTATTTGTGACTTTGTGTGACTGTACATCTATACGCCTCCTGTATATTATACACTTGTTCAAGCTGATTCAAAGCTGTTTTCGAGGATGTTCATGAGTTTCAGGAATTACTGCATGGACTGCTTGACAGGGCTTAACATGTTGTCATGATACAACTTGCCTGCAGGGGCCGACAAGGGGACCGAACCCATAAGGGCATACATCGTATACACAGTATATACATGTATATAACTGTATATACATGTTTATACGCAGTATATGAAGCGCAGTCTGTATACACTACACGCAGAAACGTAGCATGGTTGACATTTTATGAAATCGTATCCCAGAAGGACGTGCTGCTTTGGTTCCAGTCCTCCTCCAGCGGCAAATCTCCAACAACGACTTTGGAGATTATCAAAGTTCTGGGGGAGAGACCCAAGACCTTCTGCACTGCGTCTTGAAAGTTCAGCACAGCTTCTTGACAGGTGGCTGCACCGCCACAACGGCAGCAGCCAGCGTGAGAGAAGGGCAGTTCCAGGCAATGACAACAGCCCAAGCAGGGTGCACACCACGTCTTCCATCCGCAGCTACAACAGGCAACACCCAAAGCACCCTTCATACAGCTAAGTACATCGCCATGAAATTTGCGATCTCCGGCTAAACCCAACAAGATCCGTTCTTTGAAGAGGGCAAAGACCACCAGCAAGATTGCAATGATCAAAAAAGTCATCCAATTCATCATGATGGTCGGCAGCACATTGTAGAAGAGAAAGCCTGTCAGCGAGGTCCATGTCGCCATCTCGGAATCTGAAGCCAAGCTGCAGCCAAGCTGCCGAGCTCCTTCCGCGCCCTTGCCCACTGGGCCCAACTACCCTACTTACTGACCCAGCTGGCCACCATGTTCAGATCCAAACAGCTGTAGAGCAGTGGTGGTATTAATCCAGCGTGTTCCTCTCATGCTGGATAGCTTGCGACCAAGAGCCTTACAATGTCTTACAACAAAAGACCGCAAACAAAGAATGGCAACAACCGCTCCAAGATAAGAGGTTTTTCACAACAGAGACACGAATATCGATATACAGTATCGATTGTCTAGTTGGAGCGAAGATGGCTAGAACCAGCTCTGCCCTCAGTCTGCTGAAAGTTTCAGGGTGCTGTATCTTCCATTGAGACTTGAGACCCTTGCAATTGCGTTGCTTCGGCGGTTGCTTTGGCACCTGGCGCTTTGACGGGGAATCTTGGTCCATCGAGTTGCTTCAAAATATGCAGGTCGCAAACATATGGAAGGCTGTCAACTGCATGGTGCCTGCTGCCCACCATTGGGCCGTGTTCAAAATGGCCATGCATTGAGATGAAATTGAGCTCTCCTTGTAGTCTCCTAGATTTTCCCTTTTCATGGTAGAGAAAATCCCTTTTGCAATTCCCAAAACTACTTCTTTTTTGTCATACCTGACCGGTGGGACATCTCTCTTTTTCAGAGCGTAGCATAAAGACTGCAAGGTATTTGAAAAAGTTTAAGGTGCGGCATCAAGGGGGTATTGCAAGTTTCGTGGCGTCAAGAGCGTAGCATCCAGAGCGTGTTGAGTATGAAAAAAGTTGAGAACATAGTATAACATGCGTGTTCAGCACACCCCACCCTACACAATCAACATCGAAGCGAGCGGCAGGCATATGAACCAATTGAAAGCACTAGAGACAAGAAAAAAGACGACGAAAAACACAAAATGCGTTCAAAAACACACGGCTAAATAATAGGGGCCGGGGCCAAATAGATAGAACATGATAGAACGTCATGGCTCTAGCTCAAGCCTTCTACGAACTGCCAAGTGACGCACCGAGCTACAAATAATACTTGTGGCTAGTGTGGACTGGAGTGCTGCTCACGTTGCCGAATCAAATGGGTCACTGTTTCAGCCTGTACTCTCTGTCAATAAGGATAGAGACAGAATGCTGCTGGGCGGATGAAACCGAATTGAAGTAAACTATCAGATTGACAGCAGCAAATATAGCAAATTGAAAGGAGACAACGAAAAATGGAACAACAAAACCGGCTGGACCCATACAATGATTGCGGCAACATCAGGCAACAAAAGATACAAAAGCGGAATTGTCTTTCTGGATGCCACAGAAGTTCCAAGTCTTTGAACGCAACAACACTTCCAAAGAGGTTTGGCCCAGCGGAACCTCCGAAAACACGGTCACGCGCTTGATGCTGGGTCCGCAGTCGCTGACAATCCCTGGCATGGAGGTCCATGAACAGCATGATCATATCTGCATACAAGAAATGCAAAACTTACAGAACGTATATATATATATACATATTATAAATATATATGTGTGTGTGTTGCATAATCTTGCAGCCCTACTGCAAGCACAAGTCTGAAATGCAGAATTCACCATTTTGATCATTTTGTCGTGCCGTGGCACATAGTGACACGCACATACACACACTGCATCACAGCTCAAGAGGCTTCGTCAATTCAATGACATCGATGCATTGATATGTGAACGCACATGAACGCACCCTATGCATACCTCACCACAGCCTAAATCTGCTGGTAATTCAATTCCATGACAGTTCACTCTTGAAACCACCACGCATAGCTTCAGAGGCGCCCAAGCTAAAAGCTGAAGAGATCACGGTTCTTTGTCGAATCGGAAAGCTGACCGTTTTGCAATCTTACAGCCTCTGGCCTTCACTTGCGGCATTCAACCACTTTCAAGAAGCACAGAGAAGGGGCACTTGATTGTCATCTTGGAAAGCCTTGCGTGGTGCTGCCCCAAGTTGCACTTGTCTTGCTGATTGAATGTTCGAATGTTGAGGGCTTGGGGCTTTTCATCAAGCTCTAGAGAATGCGGTCATCGAACCCATTCAGACAGCCATACAGAGTCTGTCACTCAATGACTACAAGCCTGGGAAGCTGCCTGGTGTGGTCTCTGGATCAGCCAGGCTGTGGATTCACTGCAATCAGTGCACATTTTGCACCATTAGACTGTGACCACCTTGGTTGCACCTGTTGCTTCCCAGGATTGGCATAAAATGCCAAGCCTCCGTGTGGATCCTGCTCCCCGATGCCATGCCGGGTCGCAGTGACGTCACCCCAAAAACCCTCTCAGAGACTCTCAGCATCGAAGACCATCCTTTCTGCGTAGCTGACTGGTTGGAACTTCCATCGATATCCTCCCTTCAAAGTGACACGCTGTTGCACACCTTGAAAGATCACCTTCTCAAATTGCTGGCAGCTTGACACTATCCCAGTCCAGCATATGCCACCATGGCCATGGTGAGTGTATACAATTCTGCTTGCAAATGATGTCATCTAAAGATATCTAAAGGATTAATTCAAGGCAACTGCTGTGAGTGGTTCAGTGTCACATCCCTTCCACAACTGCCATCGGCCATGACTGATGCCCGGCAGCATGACATGTTGCAAGAACATGATGTTGCAATCTGAGCTACTACAATGGGACAGCAGATATCGGATCTTGCTCGATCTTGGACCGAAAATTGAATCAAGGGTGGAATCTCGTTGCAGACTTCAGATACTTCAAACATTTGCATGCATGCTGATCATGCTGTGCATACGCGCTCGGGCGGACAATGATGACAATGGGTCTAAAAAAGAAACATGAGTCATGAGAAACAAAGTAACAAAGTCATCAAAGAAGTCAAATTGAGATCAAGGATGATCAAGGCACAAGCCCACTGAGGTGTGCCAATTTGAGAAATACACTCGCTCCAAATTGCTACGGGTTGCCGGGTCACGTGTTTCCTTGAAAACGTGGCCAAACGTGGCCAAACGTGACCAAACGTGACCAAACGTGACCAAACGTGACCAAACCTGACCAAACGTGACCAAACGTGACCAAACTCCCTTTCCGCCTGACATTTTTCCTCTTCGAAGCCACTTGGTGATTTTTGAAGCCGAGATCAGAGCTATATACACACTGACAAAATGAGCAGAAGTTACTTCATCAAGCACATCAAGCAAGTCTCTCAAGATATTTGCCAAACCAATCAGTGTCTCAAAATCATATGTGTTTGATTGATTTTGATTGCCAAACGCTTTCCGAAGGGGCTGAACAGTCCATATGCAAAACAGATTTGTGAAGTTTCTGAGCCAAGCGGTTTCCGTTCTCCGCTTCTGCTCACCTGGTCGCCTCCCATTTGGGTCACTGACTCTCTGCTGGCCCAGTCACCGGGCTCGAAGGGTCTGGACGGCGCGCAGCCTGACACATCTGCACCAGTCGCATCTGAATCATGTAAAATATTTTAAAATCGCATTGGCAAACAAAGAATCGAATGAAAATGTGTGAAATGTATGTGCAGTATGAAACATGACACTTAATCTAAACAAATCTATTACAAACGACTTCTTCCCTGCGTTGAGTTTTGGCCAGTTTCAGCTGAGCGACCAAATGCACAGGATGTCTTCTTGCAGCGCTGCTGTAACGTTTGGGCGCCCTGCGCTTATGTGCCTTGAAGCTGTGAAGCCAGAGAGTAGAACAAAAATCGAAATACCATGACATTATTATATCATTAATGACATTAATGACATTAATGACATTATTGACATTAATGACATTAATGACACTAATCATGATGACATTGTCAACATCTGCAAGGCAGAAAACAGAAAT
>Ga0126342_10014445_pt1 | contig 13947 bp, 15 predicted proteins | sample Cyp1metagenome_FD_92528 | JGI IMG/M metagenome (GOLD analysis project Ga0126342, IMG submission 92528) | Coral microbial communities from Lord Howe Island, Old Settlement Bay, Australia - Cyphastrea 1 metagenome | ecosystem: Host-associated > Invertebrates > Cnidaria > Coral ...
CCCGGGGCAGGGAGCGCAGGGGGAGTGGACATGGCGAAACAGGGAGGGAAAAGCGAAAAGGTGAGACAAAAGGAAACCAGCGATCGCTTGGCGATACGGCTGATAACCTGTAGAAACAAGTGAACAGCCACTACACACCACAAATCAGCTAGCACTATTTCTTGAGCCAATGCAACACAATCTATAAGGTGAAAAGTATGTATACATGCATGAAGACTGTGCAACAACATTTTTGATCGTCATCTGGTGACTATTTAGTGGCCCTGACCACTGCTTAAATAAGGCTTGGTAGTCCAAGCCCGACGCACACGGCCATCGCATTATCGAGCAGTGACAGCAACATCTGTTCACTGAGACCCATCAACATGTAGGCTGCCTCAAAAGAATTCGTCCTGGGAATTTGCGCTGGATGCTTTGCTATGCAAAAATGCACTGTGGATCGTGGATTCCCATGACAATTCCTTGACCTCAACATGTTTGACTACATTGTAACTACATGTTTGGGCAAAGGTCTAAAGACTGTCAAGTCATGTCGTTACAAACGTATGTATAGTATATAATAGTATATAGTATATATATATATATACGCACATGGAATTGGTGGAAACGGATCAACAGAAATAGACATCGCTAGCGACATCAACCCTGGATTTCAGGCTGAGAACCTCGGTTTCCGCCTTTGTTGGTGCCATACCTAGCAAAGAAGCTAGGAGAGGACACGCACACCTAGACACTACGAGTGAGGAATAAAATAGTACGGATTTTTATTGGCCGATATGTATCACACTACCGGTTTTCACAACATGAAAATAAGGCAGGAATGAGATTGCTACTTTATTCTGGCCTTTTTTCATGACTATGTTGGTGGATTCTTATTTAAGGCCGTATCTTTAATTTGGCAAGGGGGTGCTGAGAGGGAGGGGATGAAACGTATCCCCTGAAGGTAAGTGAGTCTGCCACGGGCCCATGGAGTCTGTTGGCAGTTCGTGACCAATGAACGAATCACTCGCAGTCTTGGTGTCTGGCTTGCCGGCGTTGACTCGACGCTGGTACCTTCAACACTCTCTGGCACTGATGTGTTCCGATTCTCTTGACAGGAGATTGAACATGTTTGAAGTAGGCCTGTTTGAAGCCTTCTTGCTCTTAGAAAATGATGAACATTCACAGGAAATCCAGGTTGCAACAAATCACGAACTCCAGAATATGAGATCAACCACATCCCAAAATTTCGTCACCTCAGGATCATCACAAAAAGAACATTAGATAACCTATGACAAGCATGTTTGCATGATTGCGCAATCATGTCATGAAGCATCTGCATTAACAAAGAATCCGCTTCAACATGACAAACCCTGTCGGACCACCATGGCTTGGCGCACTCAAGGCATCTGTGGTGCTGCTGGGGCTGGTTGCCTGCATGAATTTGGAGTCAGTTGGGAGCATCACATTCTGACTTGCGACGCAACACACATGCAAAGCCACTAGGTATTTACAGTCAGGAATTAAATTCACTGGACGACTGGTGACATGTCTCATTGCCACTGTCTTATTGTTTCATCTCGACGTGCCTGTGCATCAGCTTCCAGCTCTTGCAGTACGACAACCAACATGTCCAATTCTGATAAACTATACAGCCGATATGATTAAATAATGACAACATTACGATAAATGTTACACATGTCCAATTCTGATAAACTACACAGCCAATATGAAAAATGAATGACAACATTACGATAAATGTTACACATGTCCAATTCTGATAAACTACACAGCCAATATGAAAAATGAATGACAACATTACGATAAATGTTACACATGTCCAATTCTGATAAACTATACAGCAAATATGAAAAATGAATGACAACATTATGATATTACGATAAAACTATGATCATGTCAGAAATAGGATCGGATGGCCTTGTGTAGCTGCACCATCCATTCGTCTTTGGCAAGCTGCTTTGGCTTTGACCAGTCTTGGAGCCCGTCATCGGCTCCATGAACTTCCTCGGACCACCTGCGATGCGGAAATTGATCGCTTCCGGTGGAGTATCTTCTTTCGATACCTCAGTGCATCACATCACAGCGTCGTGAGAAGGGAAGACCTCAGGGGTGAATTCATCAAGCATCCTCAAGCATAACGAGTGTGACGAAGAGATGTTCACATTGTAGCCACTTCCAACGACTGTGAAATGCATATATAACATACACACACATATTTTAATATAACATATATGATATATCCCTTCTTGATCATTTTAATCGAGATCAACATCTCAGGTGCTTTGGGCTCGACTGCCGAAGGATTCGCTGAAGGAATTGCTTCTGCTGGGAGATCGAAAGTCGCTGCCCGTTGAAGCTCGACGCCGCACGGTCAGATCTTCAGATTTTCGCCGGGAAAGCCTCTCCTCCTTCCGGGCGTTCTCTTCCACCTGAGAAAATCGGCAAAGAACTCATCCATTGATACAGTTTGATACAGTTGCAGAGAAGTTCAGTCAATTTCAATGATTACTGTAACCTATGATTGCCACGGATGAACATGGACGACATGCACATGGACAGCGTGCGTATCCGCAAAAATTTGGTGGTTGAGAAAACGCTGCATGCAGTTCACAGTCCGCCTCTCGCGCCAATTTCTCAGCCACCTGGATGTCCCAATTCACCGAATGGAAACCATGCCACAAAAATGTACCAGAAGGAAATCAAACAAATCAAAAACTAAAATCAGGTTTGGCATTTCCGGCCTCCTTTGCTTTCTCCTTGCTAGAAGTGCGGCTGAGATCATGTCATTAAGACTCACTGAAAATGCTCAAACTTCCACAGTATCGATCCTTCAAGGAAAGAATGATCTTGACAAGAATTGATGTAGGCCCAGCTAAGGCAGTTTGCGCGAACTGGTGCAGCATGAGATTGCAGAAATCATCATGCCTTCGACCCCCCTTTTTGGAATGGACATGGTATGTCATGGTAGTCTGAGCCACTTGCCGGGCACATTTCTTCGACTTCAGAGTCACTTTCTTCTTCCTCTTCCTCTTCACCCTCCCAATTTGCCAATGTCATCCAATGTCTCAAAGCGCTTCAATGAATTTTGACAATCGCCATGCCTCCGAATCACTGTGCTCTTCTTCCTCACTTGCAGTGCATGATGCGAGAAACGTTGCATCAAATCCACCACACATTTGTTGATGGTACGTGATGGTACTATGCCGAGTACTGCTTTGGGCTTTACGAACGTGATGGCGTCCCTCCAAACTCCCCTTGAGGCTCCCAGCTAGCGTCGTCTAATATTCTATATTCTCTGGAATCCTCTAGCTCATGCGCTGCCATCGTCAAGGTCTGAGGTGCTCACGATAGCGTCGACCCCAAAGCCACGGAGTTGCATCTCTGCCTCAATTGAGAAGCTGATCAGCTGCGTGATACCGGTACCCCATCCATCATGTGATATTAGCTATTCTGCTCAACATCAGCCATGAAACTGATTTTCTGGGATGCTGAAAGCCTTCCCCAAATGAGAAATGCAATGAACAAATTGAACAAACTACCCCACTTCGCGGCGAACCTCTGCTCCACCTTTTCTTGCGGTTCTTCGCAACCTGAAGAGGTGTCTGCTTGTGGTCTGGCAGGGCAGGAACGACATTAGCTGCTTAGCTCCAAAGCTGAAACACAGGAAAAACATGGAAAAACGGGAGACCATGGGAGACCACAGGAACTTGCAGAGAAAATTCAGCGAATTTTGGAGAATCAACGGGATCTGCCGCCACGTGGCTTGATGACCAAGGGCCGCTTCTTCATTGCGGCGGTGAACTCTGAGGGGGTAAAGGCTCTGGAGCGACGGTGATCCACGGACCTAGCAATGGCACACCGCATGGCATCAACTCAAAGGCCACCGGAAAATGAGGGAGTTTGGGGGCTAGAGGTGCTGGAGTGTTGGATTCGATCCGCAACTAAGGGCAAGCACAAGAACGGATGAGAATGATGGAGTTTTGGAAAAGGGAAGGCCAGTGTCGAAAGGCTTTGCATGGAGTTTTGGGACCCCAACACTTTGAATTCATGTCCAAATAAACTATACAATGTGATTTGTGTGCAGTCACAAAGGCAAAAAGTGATGTAACATTGAAACCAGTGTCAAGACAACAGAAAGCCAGCAAAGAAAAGTGAAAAAACTGAGTGAATCTCATGTTGCAAGAAGGATATTTGTCGTAATATCTTTAAGACACATCTTGGGTATTGCAACCTGCAGCCCAGTGACATGAATTCATCTCCGCACTGGATGCCTGGAGGAAAGCATGAATTAGCTTGGGTACAGTGATCCTCGGATAGTGATGGATAGTGTTTCTCAGGGTGGCGGCTTTCTTGCAGGGGCAGGATGGAAATTGACAGAATACTGCCCCGAATGGATCATGATGCAAATGGATGCAAATGGCAAGTGCGTGCCATCCCGCAGAATTTAGCCCGTGACATTCCGTGACCATTTTTTCACCTTTTCACGTGCTGTTTGGACGGACAGTGATGGAATACCAGGCCTTGCTGGTCTGCCCAGGATCCTCGAGTGACCTCAAAGGAATTGCAGTGCAGTGTTTATAGAGATCATCACAGATCGGTGTCTTCAAAAGGAACTCATTTCGGCAGATCGCAGTTTTGAATTCCACTGTTTCCTTGAAACTACACCCTCTTGGCAACAGCCCCAACCCGATTGAATGTAAAGATCATATTCGGCATCGTGAGGGCCTGACTCTCTTCACCACCAGCGGCACTGGTGGCAAATTCAGGAACCCCACGCCGATGCGATCCACGTCGAGCCCTGCCACTATTGTGGCCACCTTGCTATTACATCGCTGTTACACACAAAAAGACATCAAAAAGACATCAGTGTTCAACATTCATCACAGTCATCATCTTAAACTGCTGAAGGGAGCCCAGAATTTTCTTCTTTGAGGTACTTTGAGATACTTTATCTCATTTTTTTATCAAGTTGTGTCAAAAAATGCGTCCCTGATACCATCTGGTTATTTAACATAGCCATGGAAAATGGTCCATTTATAGATGGTTTACCTATTAATAGCATGGTGATTTTCCATGGCTATGTAACAAATAATCAGAGGGTATCGAGGAACTGTGTCACACAGTGCCACACAAGGTGTCTCCGAGCTCTGAGCCATGTCGAAGGACACCCAGTCTGACTCGCCTGACGCGACGCTCGTGGCACAGCCAACTGTAATAACCGTCAAAAACAACTGTAATATACTGTAATAACCATTAATTATGATTAATAACCACTTGTAGATACGTCTAATATCTTGCAGTTACAACTTCTAATGTGCCCGCTGACATCGGAAGCCTTTGCAGTGCTACAGTAATGAATGAGTATGAATGACTTTGGTGGACGTGTTGGACAAAGAACGGCAAATGAAATCCCGAGGCCTATGGTTTCCTGCGTTGGAACCTCTCAGCTATGGCATATATGGCGGCACCACCATCTGAATGAATCTAATCAGAATCTAATCAGAATCTAATCAACTTCGAAATGCAGTGAAATTCTCAACTCTCTCATCTTTCATGTGCAGCACATGTCTCTTATTGTCAAAGAAACGCACTGAACAGGAACTGAGAATGCCGTGCGCGGCCAAGAAGCATTCTCTGCACAACCTCTTGGAGAGTGTTCCCGTCGAAGTTCACCTCACTCACATGACATGTGAAACATTGCCAAAATCAGGGTGACACACTGAACACTCTGAACACTCTGAACACTGAACTTGATATAACTTATTATAACTTGATCCTCTGATTCTGCAGCTTTTGTGACTTTCACTTTGGATCTGGCTGGATCCACTGCTGCGACTGCTGTGAGTGCGCTCCGAGTCTGGATCTTGGGCATCTCCGACCTCGGAAAAAGCCAGGAGAATCTGGTCACACCTCGAAGTCACGTGAACTCACGTCATATCATCGAAATTCATCGGATCATATCCATTCGTATCCCATCTTCATCATCTTCCAATATGGAAGCCGGTGCATGGCAACACATGGTGACCCTCTTTAAGCATTCCAAATACGCGGAGGAACTGCTTGTGCTGGGGCTTTGGAATTGGCAAAGTGTCTGCATGTTGGTGATGCTCTGCCAGGCAGAATCTTTTGTTGAGACCATACCCGGAACAATGACACTGTGTTGTCAAAGAAATTACCAAGCTTTCTGTCGAGTGGCGTAGTATGACTCAGGTCGCCTTCTTTGCGGGAAGTGCGCAATGGGAGGCACATTCACATTCCTGGCTTGCAGCCCATGTTTATCCATGTTTCACGTTTCCCTCCAGGAAAATTCATCAACTCTTCCATTCTGACCATTTCGGATATCGGATACTGAAAGATCTCAAAGAATTCTGGCATCGAATCAACGCTGTACTCAATTTCCTACAGCAAATGGCTGCGTCAGAGTTCGACACAATCCGACTGCCAAAACATGTTGTTTTATATAAGCTGTACTTTTTGACATCTGTTCACATGCATTTTTCATCATTTTTCATGATGCTGTGAAACAATGGTGCGGTTCCAAAGCCTGAGATTTCTATTTCTGCCAAGATCATCCACAATCCGGTTGCTTCCCGTTGGTTCCACATTGGTTCCCCGTTGGTTCCACGACGTGTCGATGTCGCCATCCTCTGCGTCAACAGGCTCCGAAGTCGAGTGATCTCCTCCTGTGCCGCGGCATGAGACCTGAAACACGACGACACGACTTGTCGCTCTTCCCATTGGACAAAATATGGACAAACTGTTTGACAAACTATCAAAAAACGATCTAAAAATCACATCGTTTTGCATAGTTTTGCCATGTGCCTTGAAATCCTGGTCTGGGCTTTGGCATTTCATTTCAAACATTGAGGCTTGTGCTGCTTGAGTAGTTGCACCTGCGTTCGAAGAGACGCCTGTTGCAAGAACAGTTATAGCTGTCAAAAACAAATCAAGTGGCTCAACGCCAGCACAACTCTGTGCAACTCTGTGGCCTGATGTCTATCTGCAGCTGCCAAGGCTTCCTGGAGCACAAGTGCGTGAAATTACGATAAATTATGGATAATTATGGTAAGATTGCAAAGATGTGTCAACATGTGTCAACAGCATTTTCACAGGCAATCGTCGTGTTCGTCCATGCTGAAGCCCCACTGGAATCGAGTCGTGGGTCCTCCACCATTAGGCGCAGGAGACTCGTTCATTGGGACCAAACAGCTGCGGGTACAGCGCAATTCAGGGTCTGATGTCCAATCAATGTCCAATGGTGAATTCTCTCTGGCAATGGCAACGCGGGTGAGAAATTCCAGGAAAGAGGGTGGAAACTGAATGGCATTCGGCAGAAGTTCACTTGGATAGATGAAGTTTTGAGCGGGATTCCTAATTACCAGGATGGGTTGGAATGAGCGATTTCATGCGATTTCGGGACATGGATCTTTCCGTCCGATTCTTCCCATCACACACGGACACACTGCTGTAATAGCAATCCGTCGTACCGTCGTACTTTTGATTCTGTGGACGAGTACAGACCCTCTCAGCGTCTTCTCGCCTTGCCTCAGTGGTTCATGCTGCATCAAGCGTAACCTTGTGAAAGTACGCCACCATCCCTAGAGCCGTGGTATTTCATGAGACTCACTGCTACCATTGAATGAATTGAATAAGTCTAGAATAACATTGATTTTTTCCACCATCAACTTGATGTTAGAGCAACTGGATGCACACTGGGAGGGCTGAGTCTCTGGCCCAATTCGTCCATGGCCAGGCGCTTCCACTCCAGAGCCTGAACCGACTTCAGCCGACAGCAGCTGACAGGGCGCCTGAAATCCTCCGAAGGTTCGAAGATGAATAGGTGTGGATCATTATGATCATTGTGGATCCAGAGTTTGGATCGTCTTTATTTCTGAAACATTGTGGCACGTGGTTTTTGCGGTGACTGGTGAACCATAGCTTCCCTGCAAGGGTTTTCCATGAACTGGTGCCCTGCCGTGCCTCTTGGTCATCAGCATCATAGCTGATCAGCTTCTCTGCATCTTCTAAGAGGGACTTGAACTCCTTCATCTTCCTTCCATGAGATAAAACAGGTTCAGCTTAGACCGAAAAACTATGGTCAACATCTCTGGAACACATTCCGTGCTCATGCTTCCAAGTGGAACTCAAATGCAACTTGGCTCAATGTCTTTGGTCACTTTTCGGCTTTCACTGTGCAAACGTTTGGCTTTCCACAGCACATCACCTTGCGGTTCAGACCTGCAAAACCTAGTTGGCATGCAATGCCGCAGGCCAAAGGCCAAAGAAACGTAATCAACACGTAATGCCTTAGGCACCGTGGATGTAAATTTTCGGTGGAAGATTAAGACATAACCTCACTCCATGCTCCGGTCACCTTCTTCTTCAATAGGAACGTGGTTGAACTTCCTAATCGACGTTTGACAATGTTTGACAATGAAATACGGCTTGAATCTTGATCTCCAAAGTGAAATCATTACCATCTTTGAAGGGTCGAAGCGGTGAGGCTTTGAAAGCTGCACCGGGCCATGGTTACAGTCCTTGGCCATGCTTGGCCCGTGTCCAGAGCTGCAGGTCGTTTCAGCACGACCAACGGCCAGTGCAACGCTTGGGACAAATTGATCTTGAGAAGGGCCAACGACATAGGAATCTTAGGAGATTATATATATATAATAATATATAATCTACACAATCATATAAGCAAATAGAATCTTGTGCATTTTTTTTACTATACACGTATTTCATGTTATTTCTGGCATTTCTGTACACCCCTGGGGAAAGGTCTGCGTAAGTGCAGGGAAAATTCGGCCACAACCGCACCCATGCCGATTCGGCAAGCGATGCAGAATGGCCGTCCGCCTAACACACTGGACCTGGGGCAAGGGAAACGAAATGAAACGAAGGGCAGCAAGTGACAAGGACAGGAATGCCAGATTCGCTTCAGCCACGTGTTCATATGTTTTTTTTTAATGATTCCGTACAGGTAATCTTGCGATTCCGCCAAATGGCCACCTGAGCTTCAAACATCCCAAAAAAGATGTCAAACGTTTTCGGAAGATGAGCCTGGTGAGAAGCTTCGGATAGACTTGGATACAAACCCTGAGGCTGAGTGGAACAACAGACTTGGAAGGAGCTGGTTCCGGCCTCCAACAGCGCCGATCACCCTTGGCTCAGATTCTACCTGGCAGTGGCCGCAATCCAAGGATTCACAGTGCAATGATTCCCAAGGCCATGCCTCCCGTCGAGGATTCAGGGGCTGCTGATCGCGGCACACCGGGCAAATAATTGCCTTGGCACAGCGTTGCTGCACAATGCCACACACAACTTGCCGAAAACTGAGCTGCACGAAGGCCAACAAAATGCCAATCAACTAGTAATCAACTAGTAATCTTATGTATCTTATGTAATCACGTGCTTCTCCCTTCTCCTTCTCCATCTTCTCCGCCTTGTTCCTTCCCAAACCTACTCTTCCCCCTGGCGAGGCACTTGTATAGAGCGGTGAGTGCACCAGCCGATGATGCACTCGGAGTGAAAAGCCTGAGAAATGTGGGCTCATTATTGGGGGTCAAATGCTGGGATGCTCATTTGAATCGCAGGTACACTGATGCTGAGCATCGCCAAGAAACATGATTGCACTGCAGCTTTCGCGCTGTTTGGTCCACTTCTATGGATTCTAAGCATACAGCACAAGTTTCCTCCTGCGCAGGAAGGATTGGTGTGGGCTTGCCATGTCTAGACGTTTGCATGTGTCTCATTCTTAGAAGTGCAATCTGTCCGACCATTTCGCACAATAACTAATGATATTAAATGCATATAAGTATTTGTGACTTGCGACTGGTTTCATGTAGCACCCAAACAGAATGAAGTCCTTGTCCATGCGGACTTCAGGAACACAAGCCTCAATCTGTTCCTTGGTGGGCGGTTCCACTCCGCCTGTGCCTCGGCATTGCAACCGCCACTGCATATACCGCATGTAGAAAACATATCGTGAAAGATGCTTGACACTCTGCACGCATAATATAATGATATAATATGATATCATCTAATAATAATAATAATAAATAGGTGTGTATATATATATATATAACATACATACATATAAAATATGATACAATGCAGTGTCCTTTCATGTCCTTTCCGAGCTGATGCTGAAGGTGTTGAGACCCTGTTTAGCGTCTATCGGATCTATGGGAAACAAGAGTTGCAGCCGAGATGCCAGTGGCAACTTGTACCCTGTTGCCTATGCTCAATCCATACGGGCTGGACTCTTGCCGGCAAATCCTCAAGTAAAGAAACGAACCCAGGGTGATGACAACCAAAACCTCAGCTGCAAGATCTGCAAGGTTTCAAACCAAAATTGAAGTGCAACTCCAGTGCAACTCCTTCAAAACGTGTCAAGTCTGCCGAAACCTGCCACAAGTTACACCTTTTTACATTCTAGATTTCACACCAACGAAATGAATTTGGTCATGTGGCAATGAGCCCGGAGATTGATATACGCATGATGGTCGCAAACAAGTCGTTGGCAGATGCTGCTGCCCAATACTCATCCAACGAGTGGACGCAATTGAATGAAGTGTCTCTGCTGCCTGGGCAGATCTACGGTGAGATCCGAGGATCACAAGAAACAAATGCAGCCGGCTGAGGGATGGACCATCACCGGGATTGTACAAGATCCCATACACCTTGGCTGCTGATACATCGACGATGCGTCTAGGTGGGAGAGCCTTGGTTCTAATCGGAAATGTTCCTGTGGGTATCCCAAGACCTAGGCTGAAAAACGATTCATAGTACATGAATAGCACACAATAGATAGTAATAGATAGTAATAGATAGTAGATATGCAGAGATACGCACAGATATGAACGGAAAACATCGGAAAAGCCTAGATGTCGCGTCTAGATGTCGCATCTAGATGTTGCATGGCGCTGGGCGCCAGGCATACTGACCTCGAGTGATGCCGCACATGCGCGGCAGCTGCACAGGAGTCAGTGTCAGGCCTTTACCTGCGTTTTGTGCCCGTTTTGTGCCCTCCCTCTCTCCCTATCAGACTACTATCAGATCAGGTTGAGACACAAAAACAGACCAAAAACAGAAAAGGACAGAAAGGCAGACCCTCATGCAGGGGATATAGCTGAAGTTTCAATCCATTCTGGCTGAACCGACCTCACCACGTCACCATAGATTGTTTCCAGGATGGTACAGATATGTACAGATGATGTTTCCAATATAGCCGGTTTCAATGTGGTATTGCAAACAATGTTCAACGTAATTCATTAGATGTTTGCCTGGTGATTCGCTACCACTAACTGTGACTAACCTCATCTCCATCAACCTCCCTCTCACGCTCTTTGCGTGTCAGTCCTGAAGAACAGTCATCGCAGTTGGAACTGCAGCCGCTGTAGATGTGGAAGAATTGCTGGCCATTGATGCCCATCCAATTCAGAATCATGTATTCCTTGGACACTGCCGTACAGATATTGCCAATATTCCAATATTCCAATGCTGTTCAAGTGGTGAATCATGGTGAATCCATGAAAATCCATGAAAATCCATGAAAATCCATGAAACATGTTTGACTTACATGAAGATTGTTGAATCAAAGTCTTGAAAGCCAAACGGGTCCAACGGGTCCAATGCCACTGAGTCGCTGCATTGAGGTTTTCGTGTGGTGGTCGGTAAACAAAGTTCTCAGTCTCGGGGCTGCTGGTGTTCATAGAGAATGGAGCTCCCAAGCCAGGTGGCGCTTTCACACATCGGTTCAACGGCAAATTTACGCAGACCTTAGATAAATCGACCGTGGGCAAAAATCCTGGAAAGTGATACTTACGATCTTAGTTCCAAATCAGCGCTACTTACGAGCAGCTAGAAATTATCACTATCATTTTGGAGTTGCTGGAGTCGCTTTGGTGAGGCCTGTGCCGTGCCTATCCTTTGCAACCGCAAAAATTCTGGATCGCTGACACAAAGCCCTGTATAGTGGGCCAAATCGTAACCCCCGCCATGTCAGTATAGTCAATGTATAATCTATACTTTTTTGCCCTCGGGCCCTGCATCATGCAGACAAAGTGCGGCAGGAAATTCCTGACACACATCAGTGGCAACTTCCGGCCAGCCAGCGGTCATCTGAAATCTCTCATGAATTCCATACCATCCTCAGATCAAACGCAAAGACTTCCATTTCTGGGGGCATGTCATCTTCAGAAATCAACGTGTGTTGCTGGAGTTGTCTTGTCAAAGACATGCCAAAAACATGGTTTCCTTTGGCACTTCCCAATACATCTAATACTTCCCCATGTTTCTGTTCTGTCTTTTGCCAAGTTGCTAAATGTGAGATAGTCAACTGCCACAAAACCTCAGCCGCCGGGAACTGTCATCTTTGGCTGTGCAGTGTCAAGCATGGTGAAACGGATTGAAACGGTCTGCCATGTTGTCCGTGTTGTCCGTCAATGAAATGTGGGAGAAACTCAGCCGCAGGCATCTGATGCAGGAACACAGCAGTATGCACTGTGTCCATCGCGTCCTGACTACTTCTCCCATGGCTGAGCCATAGGCCTGCGGATGCCTGCGGGGCCTGCAGAATGCCTTCTGAGGGGAATCAAAGCAGAAAGCAAGGCTTCAATGAATCATGTCTCAAGACATCTCAAGACGCCTCAAGTCCATCCACAACGATTTTTGCATAGTTTTGATGACGCTGAAAGGCACGTTGTGCACAACGAACATGACGAACATGTGTGCATTATTGATCATTATTGTGCATTGTTTGCTAATGGCGTCCTCCAGCAGGACGCTCGGCCTTTTAACAATTCACATTCGAACTCAAGCTCAACCTCAGGACCGGTCTCTTTGCCAAGGAGTTGGAATACAGAAACAATGTACATAAGCGGAATTTCAAGTACCTAAAGCGGAGGTACTTAATACCATCAGCCCAAGATATAGCACTATTTGGTAATGTGAATGTGCCAACAATGAGAAGGCTGCTACAGTTTGTATCTGCCCACTTCCAAGGGCAGTGGGACAAATTACGAGTCCATCCCAGATCTGCTGCAACTTCAAGGGACAGCTCGCTCTTCCTGACAACACTGCAGGGCCTGCCATGTGCGATGCTTGGACAGTGTGGAGTTGAAAGATTGACATGCGGTGCAGAATGATGATTCAATAAAATTTGTGGCGTCAGGATTATGATTATCATTGATTGTCAATCTCACAATCTTGAGTCAACAACTCAACAAAGCTTACTTTAGAGAGCTCAAGCGGCTCTCCACATCTCCATCATGTTGAAGTCGTGGCACCTCGCCAAAGGCAGCGGCAGCCTGGCAAGCCGCGACACGGGCTCTGAGTGCCATCAGTTCAGCTAAAACCATTGACTCAGTGGCTGTGCCTGGTAGTAGTAATCATCTGCCATGAGTTCCTTTGCTCGCTCGTACCAGCCGTGTGCATCCAAGTTCTGGAGCAGGTGGCACGGTGGCACGATGGCACGTGTGAAATTGACAATTCGATGACTCCAACTGTGCTGACTGTGCTGACTGTGCTGACTGTGCCAGCAAGCTGTTGTGTGAACAAGATCTCAAGTGACGAGGGCCCACCTCGTCCTTAAAAGTTTTGGGCGGAGTCTTGGTGGGGATGACGTCCGGGTTGTCTGCGTTGTCCCTGCAAGCACAAAACGTGGGTCAGACAAAATGCGTTCGTACCAAGTGAAAACAGAACATCAACTGCTTGGAGGGTCAGCCTGGTTAGTAAGTACTTATGATATTTACTATGTACTTAAGGCACTTAGTAAGTGCTTACTCCACTTAGGCTAAGTTAGATAGCACACTTAGCTTTGAGCCACTTAGCGGACTTAGCTAAGTGTACTTAGCGTACTTAGGCTAAGTGGGCTAAGTCACTTAGACAGCTTCAAACCTAAGTCCCCTAAGTGACTTATATGTACATGTAACCAAGTATTTTTGA